>SMUY01386541.1_pt1 | contig 23050 bp, 26 predicted proteins | sample 2456441 | NCBI WGS metagenome assembly SMUY01 (sample SAMN11095931, study PRJNA526329) | marine sediment metagenome | biome: Marine sediment; feature: Surficial sediment; material: Deep marine sediment; isolation source: Hadal surficial sediment | place: Pacific Ocean | collected 2014-11 | depth...
CAAATCTTGCAGTGGCTATCTTCCCTTCGATTCCGCGATTGCCAAAGCCGCCCGGAATCAAAATACCAGCCACACCTCTAAAACGCTCGCCAATGCCTTCTGCTTCGATCTCTTCCGCATCGACCCACTTGACGATCACGCCAGTATTGCACGCCGCACCCGCATGCACAAAAGACTCGATGATGCTCTTGTACGAATCTCGCAGCCCCACATACTTACCGCAAATAGCGATGGTTACTTCCTTTTCAGGACACTGAACCCGATGTACGAATCGTTGCCATTCCGATAGATCGGGTTTACATTTGTTCATTCCCAAACGTTCAGTGATAAGATCCCCAACACCCCCATTCTCGAAAATCAACGGCACCTGATAGATTGTGTCCACGTCAGTCGCTTCGATCACCGCCTCTTTGACAACGTTACAATGGAGCGCTATTTTGTCCTTCAACTCAGAATTCAATGAGCTTTCGCATCTGCAAAGCAAAATGTCTGGTTGAATCCCTATTTCCCGCAGCCGCATCACGGAGTGTTGCGTCGGTTTTGTTTTGAGTTCACCGGCAGCGCTGATGTATGGTACCAGCGTAAGATGAATATTGATGGTGTTTTTATGTCCGGCTTCGAGGCATAATTGTCGGATCGCCTCCAGAAAAGGTAGACTTTCGATGTCCCCTATGGTCCCGCCGACTTCCGTGATCACGACATCGTAGATAACGTCTTCGCGGCCGGCGGTTCGAATTCTGTATTTGATCTCATCGGTGATATGCGGAATCACCTGAACAGTCTTGCCAAGATAATCGCCACGGCGCTCCTTTTGGATGACGGAGTAGTAGATCTGCCCTGTTGTCGTGTTATTTTGGCTCGTCATGTCTTCATTTATGAAGCGTTCGTAATGGCCGAGGTCAAGGTCGGTTTCCGCACCATCGTCGGTCACATACACTTCGCCATGCTGGTATGGGCTCATCGTGCCCGGATCGACGTTGATGTAGGGGTCTAGCTTAAGAATGGTAACTTTCAGACCGCGCATTTTCAGCAAAAGACCGATTGATGCAGAGGCAATTCCTTTCCCAAGAGAAGATACCACTCCGCCGGTAATGAAAATATATTTTGTATCCTTACTAACGGCCATTGCTACTTTTCTGTTATGACTTTGGGAACGCTGAAATACCCGTTTTTTGGGTGAGGGGCGTTCATCAGGACTTCATTTTGCGTTAGCGATTCACCAACCAGGTCATGTCGCATCATGTTCCGTAAATCCAAGACGTGATAGGTAGGCTCGACTCCCTCGGTCTCGAGTTCGTTTAATTTCTCCATGTATGAAACAATTTCACCCAAGTGGCCGACAAGCACTTCCAGTGCCTCCGGGTCAAAATCCAGTTTTGCCAAATGTGTGACTTTGTCAACAGTTTTACCTGTAATTCTCATTCATCGCCTACCAGCTTAATTGGTGATTGACCGAAAACGGCCTTCGTCGGTAAATCAGTAGATTCCGGTTCAAAGATCGCCGGAATGACATGAGTGATCGACTTTTCGTTCAGACAATAGTTAGGGTCGTCAAAGTTCACGTAATATAAAGCAAATGCATTTGATTGTCAAGACCATTTTCAGGAGTGGCATAGTTTTTGTATTAAATCGTTGCTTCTTCCGAAAGTGCACAAAAAAAGCGGCAAACTGCCGCAAAACGATGAAACCATCCGCGAGTTGCTTCCAGTTTGAGCAACCGCGACCGAGATGCAAAAGAAAAAGCCATGAGGCAACATGCCGCCTCATGGCTTTCATTCTTACTTCGAATAGACGCTTACCATCTTCTTATAGCGTCCCTTTCGTTCGAACTTGACAACGCCTTCACTCAGCGCAAAAAGCGTGTCGTCTCTGCCAATTCCAACGTTCTCTCCGGGATGGATTCTGGTTCCTCGTTGACGCACCAAAATACTGCCGGCAGAAACCAACTGCCCGTCAAATCGCTTGACGCCCAGAAACTGCGGATTGCTGTCGCGGCCGTTCCTCGAACTGCCGACGCCTTTTTTATGAGCCATATTCTTCTCCTGCCTTCTTCTTGCTGCCTTCGGAAATACTCTTGATTGTCACGTGGGTAAAGTCCTGACGGTGACCGCGTGTAACCTGGTAACCTTTTCGCCTCTTCTTCTTGAAAACGGTCACTTTCCGATCGCGCCCGAAACCATCAATCTTCGCTTTTACGCTCGCTCCTTCCACAACTGGCTGGCCTACGGATATCCTGCCTTTATCAGAAATCAGCAACACTCGCTCAAAGTTCACATCCGTGCCAACATCTCCGTCGAGCTTGGGCACGCGGATGCTATCTCCCTTGCTCACCCTGAACTGCTGCCCTGCAATATCGACAATTGCGTACATTACCTGCTACCTCCTGGTCAAAGTATGATTCAAAAGAATAAAGTTTCATTAAGGCACAATCAAATCGAAAACTGATCCGTCACATCTTCCCCATCTTTCTTAAGTACTATTCGGAACTGGTCAGTCCTGAGAGAATCGTCTTTTACAATTTCAATTTTCAGGCGATACTTCCACATCAGCCGCCTTACATTGCTAACGATTCCCGCGCTCATATAAGATGCAATTGACGGATGCACGATCAACCGCAAAGACCACTCTTTTCTCTCAGTCTTGAACCGCCTGATCCATCGTTCTATTTTTGTAAGAACAGTGCTCTCGTTAATGACCCGTCCGAGTCCATCACATGTTGGACAGGGTTCGCTAAAAGCATAAATCAAGCTCGGTCTCACACGTTCACGCGTCAACTCAATTAGCCCGAATTCACTGATAGGTGCGATATTTACCTGCGCTCTGCTTTTGCGGAGTTCCCTCGTAAACTCATCATAAAGCCTCTTCTTGTTCTTTGGCTCCAACATGTCTATGAAATCGATCACAATGATTCCGCCGATATCACGTAGCCGCAACTGCCGGGCAATCTCTTTAGCGGCTTCTAGATTGACTTTAAGAATGTTCTCTTCCGGCGGTTTCCTGCCAATATACTTGCCGCTATTGACATCGACAGCGGTCATGGCCTCTGTATGATCAAAAATTACGTGCCCGCCACTGCGGGTCCAAACTTTTCTGGAAAGACTTTTCTCAAACTCGACTTCTATACCAAAATGGTCAAATATGGGCTTCTTGCCCTTGTACAACTCCACCCGGTCTTCTAACGTTGAGCCAACATCCTTCAAATAATGGGTAATCTCGCGATACAGCTTCTTTGAATCGGCTGCAACGCGCTTGACGTCGTTCGTGAACAAATCTCGAATTACGCTGGATGCCATCGTCACATCCTTGTAAATCAATGCAGGCGGCTTCACTTTTCTGAGTTTGCTCTCTACCTTCTTCCACTGCTTCAGCAATATATCCAAATCGTTTCTTAGCGTCTTTTCACTCTTGGTTTCAGCAACCGTTCGAGCGATAAGCCCAAAACCCTCTGGTTTAATGTCCCGCACAACTTTCTTCAGGTTTCGTTTCTCTTTGACCCTGTAAATCTTTTTCGACACACCTGCAACATCAGAATTTGGCACCATCACGAGAAAACGACCTGGAAATGAAAGTTCGGTTGAAACTCTGGCGCCCTTTCTGCTAATAGGTTCTTTGATGATCTGGACTAAAATCTCCTGACCTTCTCTGGGAATTGGCCGAGAATTTCTCTTCGGAGCTTGCTTTTTTCCGTTTAGATCTATGAACGCCTTGTAATCGAGGAGTTGATCACCGATATCCGAAAAATGCAGAAATGCGTCCTGTCCATGCCCTATGTCGACAAATGCAGCTTGCATGCCTCTAACCACATTGACGACTCTTCCAAGATAGATGTCACCTACCATCCTCTCATGCTGAGGCTGCTCAACGAAAAGCTCAATCAGGTGTTTGTTTTCCAAGATGGCAATCCTTGTTTCCCCAATCGACGAATTTATAATGATTTCCTTTTTCATTTTCACCAAATTACAAATGCTCCTATGGTTTAGGTTTACCAAAACTTGCCAAGACACGTTGAGCGTGAGAGACTGTCAAAGAACAAGCAAATGGCAAACAAAAAGGGACATTTCTATCCCTTCTCATTGCCCAAATAAAGTTTAGTATAACAAAATACAGGATAACTAGCAAGTTATTTTTGAACTCAGTTCCGCATACAATACTCAGAGCAACTCATTTTCATTTACGACCAGACTAAACTGCGTGCCAAGAAAATTCGCTGCACGTTTGCAATATAGCATTCGATTCAAGAATATCTCAAAATACTCCATCACAGAGGAAATTTCCAGATCGATCGTCAGGGCCAGCGTGATGGTCTTGTGCTCTTTATCGATCTTCAGGAACGACTTATTCACTGCGTAGTTCACACGGTCGTGAATATCAAACTTGATCATATCAGGGTTTCTGACGCGGGATTTGTGTACATCCGATTTGTCAGCTAGAATCAAGCCAGCAGATATACTGCTAATCGGTTCCCAGCCATCGTCATCATGATTCCCGATTGCTGCCACAATGGTGGTTATCTCGTCGAGCTCCATCCCAACATCGCGCAGCAAGCTATGAGCAAGAACCGCACCCGTGTAGGGATGATTGATTCGGTTAAACACATTTCCGATATCGTGCAGATAGCCCGCAATGGCCGAAAGTTCTGCCTCGCGTTCCGTCAAGCATAGTTCCAGCAAAGTCCGGCGCGCAACCTTAGCCACAAGGCCGCAATGTCGCGGCCCGTGCTCCGTGTACCCAACAACTTCTAGGTTCTGATCGGCGCGCCGAATGTAGGCTTGCACTTGCGGGTCATTCTTAACAGTTTCTAAGGTGACATTTGTGCTCATCTGTTAGTTTGTCCTTTTGCTTTGAATACTCAATCCTTTAAGTATTGGTAAGGAACGGGTTGAATTGCCGCTCTCTGCCAATAGTGGTAGGCGGTCCGTGGCCCGAATAAACATCGGTCCCGTCACCCAGTGGAAGCAACTTGGCGCGAATAGAACGCATCAAAGTTTCGAAATCCCCGCCAGGCAGATCCGTTCGACCGATAGAACCTGCGAACAGAACGTCGCCCACAAACGCGACCCCTTTTTCGACGTAAGTCACACTGCCCGGTGAATGACCCGGTGTGTGTAGAATCTCGAAACGTAACTTGCCGCAGTCAACGGCTTCACCCTCATCCACATACCGGTCAATCGCCGGAATTCCGGATGCGACCATGCCAAATGCCGCAGCCTGTTCCGGGAGACTCTCAAGCAAGAACAGGTCATCCTTGTGCATCAAGACCGGCACATCTATTTCCCTCTTGAAAGCATTCAACTCCTTTACGTGATCGAGATGTGCGTGTGTCAGCAGCACAAACTGGATGTCCAGATGAAGCTGTCCAATCCGGCCGATGATGCGATCAACCTCGTCACCGGGATCAATAACAACGCCGTGATGGGTTTCCTCGCATCCGACGATGTAACAATTTTCCGCAAAAGCACCGACTTCAAGTCTCTCAACGATCATGTGTAGCTCAAACCGACCTGGTTTTGTAATATCCGGAAATTGCCTTTAATCTGCTCACAACCTGATAAGATACGTTGTATCTCCCAAAATTAAGGCTACCATTTTTCCCGCCGTGAAAATCCGAGCCTCCAGTGCCTATGACATCGAGTTCTTCGGCTATACGGGCATAGCAGCGGGTTTTTTTCTGGTCGTGTTTCGGGTGAATGACTTCAATCGCCCCCGCACCGTGTTTGACCAGCGCAATCACATCGTCGTCACTCAACTGGATTCCAGGATGCGCAATCGAACAGACACCGCCGGCATTTCGTATCAGTTTGAGCGCTTGCTGTATCTCCAGTCGATACTTTTGCACATACGCCGGCCTGCCATCGCCAATAAATTTGTCGAATGCCTCATTGAATGAGTAAACGTACCCGTGCTCTACCAACAAACGAGCGATGTGCGGCCGTCCTACCGAGCCCTCACCCGATGTGCTCATAACCTCCTCAAATGAAATAGCGATCCCCATTTCTAATAGTTTGTCAACGATCCGCCTCGCCCGGCTTGTTCTTTCCTCTTTGAAGATACTGAGGTAGTCCTGCAACCCCTGGTCCTCTGCATCAAAGCAATATCCCAGAATATGGATGTCGCGATTCCTGAAATGAACGCTCAGCTCTACGCCTGGCAGAACCTCAAGCCCTTGAACTTTGGCGTATTCTATGATGTCGGGGAACACGCCAATATCGTCATGGTCAGTGAGCGCAATCGCACGCAGCCCACCGGCCAACGCCTTTTCAACAACTTCCTCGGGCGTAAGGCTACCATCGGAGCGAGTCGTGTGCAAATGCAAATCGACGTCGAAATTGTTGTTATCATGCTCGTGACGCATACGCTTCAAACCCTAGGCAAAGTCACACCGACCTGCCTTTGATATTTTCCTTTCTTGTCACTGTAGGACTGGCTGCATTCTTCGTCGCTTTCGAAAAACAAGAGCTGGGCGATTCCTTCCCCGGAATAAATTCTTGCCGGCAGCGGCGTCGTGTTGGATATTTCAAGCGTGACGTATCCCTCCCAGCCAGGCTCCAACGGGGTGACGTTAGTTATGATGCCGCAACGCGCATATGTGGACTTTCCTACGCAGATCGTCATTATCTTTCTTGGAATCCTTAAATACTCGACTGTCCGTCCTAATGCAAAAGAATTCGGCGGCACGATACAGATATCGCCCTGAAAATCGACAAAAGATTTAGAATCGAAATGCTTAGGGTCAACAATGGTCGAGTTCAAGTTTGTGAAAATTTTGTATTCATCGGCAATACGAACATCATAGCCATAAGAAGACAGACCGTAAGATATGACCCCGTCTCTCACCTGACCATCGACGAATGGATCAATCATATCATGCTCAGCGGCCATCCGCCTGATCCAATTATCCGGTTTGATTGACATTATTGTTGTCTCCGTAGTATGTCGACCACGCAGCAAGCCAACTTGATCGCCATCTAAGCCTCCTTAGCCTTACCGAGGGTTACTTTTGACACCAGGATACTCAATTCATACAGAACGATAAGAGGTCCTGCCAGGAGAATTTGCGTGAAAATGTCAGGAGGCGTTATCACGGCGGAAACAATCACCATCATAACGATTCCGTGACGCCTGTAATGCCGCAAAAATGGCGGCGTCACCAGCCCTATTTTTGTCAGAAAAAATGACAAAACCGGCATCTCGAAAACCATCCCGAACACGAAAATGAGCATCGTGATGAACTGCAGATACTCATTCACCGCAATCGTCGCTATCATGTCGGCTGTCTCGAACCCGAGCAGAAACCGCAGACCAAACCGCAAAACAACGTAATAACAGAATATGGCGCCACTGAGAAAACAAATCGTAGAAAAGAAAACTATCAAGGGGAAATACTTTTTTTCTTTCTGCAGAAGCCCTGGCATGATAAACTGCCAGAATTGGTAAAATATCACCGGAAGTGCTATCAAGAAACCCATGAAGACCGAAAGCTTGATTCTGATCATGAATCCTCCAGTGGGCGTCAAAAAAATTAGCTTCTGCGTTTCCGGCTTACCAAGATAAGCAATCGCCTCGTTATAGGGCCGGGTCAAAACATTCAGAATTGTTTCGGAGAAAGCATAGGCGCCGATACTTACGACCACTATGGTCACAATGGACTTGATCAATCGCCATCTGAGTTCTTCCAGATGGTCAAGAAAAGGCATTTCTTTGTCTTTTGTCTTCGAGGCCGATTCCATAATCCGAATTCATACCTGATTAACGCAAAAGAGCAAATAGCCGCAACCTTCATCGATTTCTGAAAGCTGGGTATCTGCTCTCACCAGAAACAAAACTGACGGGTAATGCGTTTACCTTTCAAGCTCCTGAAGTTCGGTCATAAACTCTTCTTTGTCCTGAAAATTCCGGTAAACGGAGGCAAATCTGACGTAGGCTACTTCGTCAAGATCTTTAAGATACTGCATCACCAACTCGCCGACCTGCCTCGACTGCACTTCCTCTTGCGATTGATCGCGAAGCCGGCCTTCTATCGCGCTCACGATTTCGTCTATCTTAGCAGTAGAAATCGGGCGCTTATTGCAGGCAATCTGGATACTTGCCTTAAGCTTCTCCTGGTCATAAATCTGACGCCGGCCATCAGACTTGGCCACCATCAGCGGCGCCTCTTCTACATGCTCTTTGGTCGTAAACCGCCGACCACACTCCAAACATTCTCTGCGGCGACGAATAACCCGGCCCTGGTTGCTGGCACGGGAATCGATGACCTTGCTGTCATCAAATTTGCAAAAGGGGCAACGCATGTGATCGGGGTGTTAGACCTCATACAGCGGAAATTGTGAACACAGATCGCTCGCTTCACCTCGAACCGCACCCAAAACGGTGTCATCGTTAATGTTGCTGAGGATTCTATCGATAAGAAAGGCGATCTGCTCCATCTCCGATTCTTTCATATTTCGCGTCGTCAACGCGGGCGTTCCAATTCGAATACCACTCGTTACAAAAGGACTCTGTGAGTCGAAAGGAACCATATTCTTGTTGACCGTGATGCCCGCCTCCTCAAGTCTCGTTTCCGCCTCTTTGCCGGTCAATTCATTGCTCCTAAGATCAATCAATAGCAGGTGAGTGTCAGTGCCGCCCGAGACCACCTCATATCCGCGTTCTCCAAGCTTGGTTGCCAGAGCCTGCGCGTTCTTGATGACCTGCGCTGAATAACCTCTGAAGCTGGGCTCCAGCGCTTCTTTTAAGGCAACAGCTTTCGCTGCGATTATGTGCATCAAAGGCCCACCCTGAAAGCCGGGGAACACATTGGAATCAACCACCTCAGACCACAGCTTGACCCTGCCTTTTGGCGTAGCAAAGCCAAGATCGTTTTCACTATCCTTCCCAACGATAATCATACCTCCGCGGGGGCCGCGAAGCGTCTTATGCGTCGTGGTCGTCACAAAATGACAGTGCGGCACAGGACTTGGCAAGAGACCGCTGGCAATGAGGCCCGCAGGATGAGCCATATCACAAAGCAAGTAAGCGCCTACTTTGTCTGCTATCTGACGAAACCCCTCATAGTCGATTTTTCTGGAATAGGCACTGGCGCCGGTTATGATCAGTTTTGGGCGAATACTCGAAGCAATATCGTCCACAAGGTTTAGATCAATTCGGCCAGTAGACTTCTCCACACCATAGAAACTGACATCAAAAATTCGCCCGGAAAAATTGACCGGACTGCCGTGTGTCAGGTGGCCGCCGTGGGACAGATCCATGCCCAGAATTTTATCCCCTGGTTTCAGGACGGAAAAATAAGCAGCGATATTTGCCTGTGAGCCGGAATGCGGTTGGACGTTAACGTAGTCAGCGCTGAACAATTTCTTTGCACGCTCACGCGCCAGATTTTCAGCAACATCTACAAATTCGCAACCACCATAATAGCGTTTCCCCGGATAGCCTTCGGCGTATTTGTTAGTCATCACCTGGCCGGCGGCTTGCAGGACCGCAAGGCTGACAAAGTTCTCCGATGCGATTAACTCCAGCGTGCTGTTCTGGCGCCTGGTCTCGTTTATGACGGCTTCATACAGCTCAGGATCTGTGCGCTCAATTTCATTCACTCTGAAAACCGCTTAGTTAAGCCAGTCGTAGCATTCGCCAGTCGGTTTGCTTTGGTTCTTGTGCATGAAATAGTCATCAGCCGTCGGCAAAACAGCTTGCACAAAACTCAAGTGGCGCTCTGCCTCCTGACGGTAGGCCAGATCATTGCGCGCCTTTTCGTACTGGATGGCAGCGAGTTTATAAACCAGTTTGTCGTTGAACTCGACCTTGCCGTCTTTTTGACCGACGCAATGTTCCGCTGAAGCTTCATACGCTTCCCCAAGTGCTATCCAACCCAGGCCGTAGCTGCGGTCAACGGCCCGCGCCTTATTGGCGTAAAGCCGTGCGCTGCTGAACCGGCCTAACTCTTTGTAGCTGCGACTGATGTCTACCATCACTTCCTTGTTGTTGGGTTGATTCTTGAGTATCTTCTTGGATTGGGCGATGGCATCATTGTAACGTTCCAGATTGTTGTATGAGTCACCAATATACTTCATCGCAGCGGCATCATTAGGACTCAGGGTGAGAAACTCATTGAACAGTTCGATGGACTTCTCGTAGTCCCCGTTATCAAAATACAGTTTGCCCAAGTCAAACCTTACCCGACTGTGCTGCGGATCTTGAGCACGAATCTTCTCCTTGTTGGCGATGACACCTTCTATGTCACCGGTCATACTCATCAACGCGGCTTGATTATTCTGCGCATCAAGATCATCTGGGTTGAGAGTAAGAATCTTGTCGTAGGTCGCGATGGCGTCATCTATGCGATCCGCCTTCACGTACAGAGCGGCGAGCTGCCTTAAATCATCCACTGATTCGGGCTTAAGTTCTGCGACTTTCTCATACTCAATGATGGCCTCATCAACCTGCCCCCGCTGCGACTTTAGAAAGCCCACCATCCTGTGCAGATGCGCGTCGTCAGGATGTTTTTTGCTCCCCAACTCGAAAACGACTTGCGCGCTGTCCGGGTTGTCCATTTTGAGGTAACAGTCTCCCATATAGCGATACACTTTCGGGAACCTGTTTATGGTATCCAACTTTACAACGCGCCAAAAATGCTTCGCAGAACTCGGATATTGCTTATTCTTGTAGTTTTCGTAACCAAAACTCCAGCTCTTGTTTAGTTCAAAAATGTACTTCTTCCTGGCCATCTCCGCATCGACTTCACCGTTGCTCTCACCCTTCTTCTTTTTTTTCTGGGCATATGCTTCTGCCGTAAGCACATTCAGGGATAACACTATGGTCATGATAAAAATTAGCCCACCGACAATTATGCTTCTGGTCACCTTGAAAAATGTTGCTTGGTTCACGGTCAATCCCTCCCGAGGGTTATTGTCCAATGGATTTATTGGCATGTTTTTATACGGTAGATAAATGGTTATCGCAAAAGGAAGTTAGCAAGGTTAAAGGATAGTAATATTTTGACCGAAATGCAAGCAAATTATTTTGCAACCTCATCGTCTCGGCTTCCGGTAAAACCAACGTTCACCCACAGTTATGCTGCCAGAAAAACGAATGACATTCTCCTTAAACGGATTGTCCGGCAGAGAGCCTCTTTGTCCAAATTCAAGCGAGAGATCGATTCTGCTTGCACTCCATTTCATCGGAAATCCAACTCCAATTGTTCCAAATACTTCCGTTACGCTGACCCCAACGGGGGCTTCGATTCCCAAATTCCGGTAGTAAAAGCCGGCACGAAAAGCCATTTTGCTCCAGTACGAGCTTGCAAGTCCTGTTCCTCTGCCGGAATACTCAAAGCCCACGCCAATTCTCTGGCTATCGTTGACATAACTACTCGCTTCAACGTCACTCCACCTTTCGACGTAATAGTCAGCCGCGATGAGTAATTTTCGGCTAAGAAAGAAGGCAGTGCCCACCCCAAATGCTTCTGGCAGTTCAAGTTCCCTCTTTTCGAAATCTTCCAACTTAGAAATGTTCCGCAACGTCACTGACCTGGTTATATTGAGTGTGACTGAGGGCGTATAAACTGCCCCGATGTGCCACCCCTTCCTGATCCGATACTGCAAACCCAGCCTTATATTGCCTGTCGTAAAACCGTCCGCGACCTCCTGCTGGGTGTTCACCAACCCGGAGCCTTCATTAAAAGTCACCTGCCATCTATCCCGGAGTTTACCAAAATGGTACAGTGTGGATATGCCCAAGGAGAGCCTGCTGAACGGACGAATTGCAAAACTCAGAAAAGCGGTATTTATTCCTCCGTCCCCCTCGACCGTCGAGACAAACGGCTCTGAGCCGGCGGAGCCTTCTTCTTCAAAAAAATACTCAATGATAGTGGTGGGATAAACTCCCAGTGACAGCGAGATTCTCTCCTTCCTCAAAGGCACATGAAATTGAACACCCGCGATATTTGTGTCTGAAATAGACCCGTCGATGCTCTCTGCATGAACATTGGTGGCTTCATGTCTGAAATTTCCTGAAAGAAATGACACCGGCAAATTGATCAAGGCCGCAGGATTCACAAAATTCATGGTCAATTTATCCGCAATTGCGATCCCGGCGCCGCCCATGCCGGCACTCTGACCGCTGATGAAATAATTCACAAGACCGGCATCGGTCTGTGAATAATACGATTGCGCCCGCGCGGACCCGCTGAGCACCAACACAACGAAAAGTCCGAACACGCTTTTGTGAATACCTGTCACCATAAGAAGCTCGCTTTCTATCCAGCTCTAATCTATGGATGATGATGAGAATTTCAACTTGAGTCTAGGCCCCCGGCCAGGGTTGGACTGGCCGGAATGCAGCGCCACTCTCGTTACATCACTCCCCGGGTTCACAGCCCTGAGGATAATCCCGTTGTTTTCTATATCACCCGTCACCCAAAACTGTACCAGGCTTGTCAGCACTGTCGTCATCGTACCGGTGGTGGGAACAACAAGTGCTGCAAATGGAAAAAACGTTGAATCGATCTTGAATGAAGTCGGTGGCACATACGGCGCGGACAGGAGATCGATTCTGATACTGAAACCGCTGTTCTTCACTTGAGTAACGCTCTTGTCCACATCAATTTCTAAAATGGCTTCGTTTATGGTTGATTCGCGGGGAATCTCAGACAAGTCGAATTGCAGAACAGTTTGCCAACTGAAGACGTTGTCAATGTACAATGGTCCTCCGGGTAGCTCAGACATTTCTCTTGCCAGAAAGGCGTCCTCATCAACAACGGTCAGAACCGTATCCTGCTCACCGTTCGATTTCAAACCAACGATCTCCAATCGCGGCTGGTTGAAGGCACTGTTTCCCGCAATGAACTCTTTAACGAACTCCGCATCATCGAAATCGATTAGAATGCCAAAGTTGTCGGGCAAAGTTGTATCGGCCCAGTCGCTAACCAGGTCCACGCCATCTTGATTGAATTCAAATCGGATGGATTCTGTCGACAGGGTATCAAATCCTGTAACGACAGCGCCGGTTGACACGATCTCAGCTTCTCCCAGAGCGGCGAGTTCGAACGCATCCCCAAAGTCTTCAGAAGTAACTGTACTTTCCTCCCAATCGCTGGTCACCCGGTGCACGCTGGCGAGAAACCTCGACTTGGTCTGACCTTGCGCAATGATCGTGTTTGTATCCAAAATGAGCGTGACCTTGCTGATATCTATCGAGTCCGGAACGGCCTTGAATCTTAACAACGCTCGCGACTGAACATTATCTATTTGTCCCAAGTCAAGAAAAATGCTTGAGCCGGTTGCTGTGAGAGTATCCTGGAACGTGGCTTCTACTAGTACCCGGACGGTCGTTGTGTCCACTGCTCTCTGGCCGTTGGGCGCGGTCAGAAGGTCGAACCCCTGCAGTGCGTTGTCTTCTCTACATCCGATAACGACGACAAGCAAGAGGCACAGTGCAGGCGGCAGCTTCATTTTCAGACTATTAAGAAACATCCTATTCCGATATCCTTATGTGATTCAAGGGTCAGTCTACTCTCTATTCTCACAGACTATCTTGCCGGATTTGACGACCGCCTTCACCAGGTTGACGCCAAAATGATACGGCAAGTGTTTGTGGTTGGGACAATTCCATATCACCAAATCAGCTTTCTTTCCTACTTCGATACTGCCGACTAAGTTCCCTCTGTCAATTGCGAGGGCGGCGTGATAGGTCGCCGCCGTCAAAGCCTCGGAGGGACGTAGCGCCAGGTGCAAACACGCGAGGGTTAGCATCATCGGCATCGACTCCGTCATGCATGAGCCGGGGTTGAGATCAGTGGCGAGCGCAACTGGCAAACCAAAGTCCAGCATTTTGCGCGCTTCCGCATATTTACTCTTGCCCAGAAAGAAGACCGCTCCCGGTAAAAGGACCGGCACGACCTTATTCTCGCCCATTGCTTCCCAGTCTTCCTGCGAGGTGTAGTCCAGATGGTCGGCAGACGTTGCGCCCAACCCAGCCGCCATTACCGTACCCCCGATTCGGTTCAACTGCTCCGAATGAATCTTGAGTTTGAGTCCCGCACCTTTGGCGCTTGCCAGAATGTGCGCGGACTCATCAACAGAAAAAACATGAGATTCGCAAAAGACATCACAAAATTCTGCCAGCTGCTGCTCAATCACGCGTGGAATCATCTCGGCAACCACAAGATCGATGTAGTCCGCTTTCCTGCCGCGATATTCGTCAGGGATCTCATGCGCACCCAGAAACGTCGGCACCAGATCAATTGAATGCATCCGGTCTGCCTCAGAAATGACCTCCAGCATTTTGACTTCATCATCCAACGTCAGGCCATAGCCGCTCTTCGCCTCCAGAGTGGTGGTGCCAAAAGAGAGGAATCTGTCCAACCGGGCGACTGTCTGCTCGAGCAGCAATTCCTTGCTGGCCTGGCGGAGATTGCGGACGCTTGAACGAATGCCGCCGCCAGCGATGGCAATCTCCTCATAACTCTTACCGAGAACACGCATCTCGAATTCATTTTCCCGGGTGCCATTGAAAACAGGATGCGTGTGACAATCTACGAAACCAGGCGTCAAGGTCTTGTCGGTCGCATCGAAAATTTCAGCGTTGTCAACAAGCTGAATTCGGGGCGCGACTTCCACATGCCGGCCGACTGCAACAATCCGGCCCTGATAGGCCGCGACGGAGGCATCCTCAATGGTCTGGAAGTTGGCGGGTGAGAATTCCTGGCTGGATAGGGGTGTTGCCAATTCTGCACAGTTCTTTATGAGAAGGTCAGCTTTCTGCCGATTCACTTCCCGATCACCCTCTCAACATTGGTATCTTAATGTCTTTTCTGCCTGCAGTGGCAATTGCCTCATCATAGCCGGCGTCCGCGTGGCGGGCAACCCCGATACCCGGATCGTTTGTCAAAACGCGTTCGAGCCGTACCGCAGCATCGGTTGTGCCATCTGCAACGATAACCTGGCCGGCGTGAATTGAATTACCGATTCCAACCCCGCCACCATGGTGCACCGAAACCCAGGTAGCGCCCGAAGCAGTGTTGAGCAAGGCATTCAGAATAGGCCAGTCAGCAATCGCATCCGAGCCATCTTTCATGCCCTCGGTCTCACGATTTGGCGAGGCAACAGAGCCTGTATCGAGATGATCCCTGCCGATGACAATCGGAGCCTTTATCTCGCCATTTGCCACTAACTCGTTAATTGCGAGTCCAAATCTGGCTCTTTCCCCATAGCCAAGCCAGCAGATTCGCGCAGGCAGTCCCTGAAATGCTATCTTTTCCGAGGCCAGCCGGATCCAGCAGGCTAATGCTTTATCCTCAGGGAACAGCTGCAGAACCAGCTCATCTGTTCGGTGGATGTCGCTGGCTTCGCCAGAAAGCGCTACCCAACGGAACGGCCCTTTTCCTTCACAGAAAAGCGGGCGAATATATTCCGGAACAAAACCCGGAAAGCCGAACGCCTCTTTCAAGCCGGCCTTTTGGGCCTGGCCGCGGAGATTGTTACCATAATCGAACGTCACGGCGCCAAGCCTCTGCAATTCAAGCATGGCCTTTACGTGCGTAACCATCGTCTCGTAACTTCGTTTTATGTATTCCTCCGGCTCGCTGGCGCGCAGTTCAAGCGCCTCGGTAAAGTTCATGCCGGCCGGCACATAGCCGTTCAACTCATCATGCGCAGAAGTCTGGTCGGTTAGCATGTCAGGGACCACTTTGCGTTTGATAAGCTCTGGCAGCACTTCCGCACAATTACCGACCAGACCGACTGATACAGCCTCTTTGCGCTCTTTTGCGACCAGCACAATCTTGAGCGCTTCATCCAGGTCACGGGTCATCTTGTCACAATAACGGCTCTGCAGCCGCCGCTTGATGCGTGACTCATCGACTTCGATACCGAGAAAGACAGCACCGTTCATGGTGGCAGCGAGCGGTTGCGCACCCCCCATTCCCCCCATTCCGCCGGAAACGACCAACTTGCCTTTCAAAGCGCCCGCAAAATGCTTCCTGGCGGCGGCAGCGAAGGTTTCGTAAGTACCCTGCAGGATGCCCTGACTTCCGATGTAGATCCAGCTTCCGGCCGTCATCTGTCCATACATGATTAGCCCTTTGTCCTCCAGATCGCGAAAGTACTCAGATGTTGCCCATGCGGGCACCAGAAGCGAGTTTGCGATCAATACACGGGGTGAATATGGATGCGTCTTGAAAACACCCACCGGCTTGCCAGACTGGATCATCAAGGTCTCATCATCTTCAAGCGCACGAAGCGATTGGACGATTTGCTCATAGCACCTCCAGTTGCGCGCTGCACGACCAGTACCGCCATAAATGATCAGATGCTCAGGGTCTTCCGCAACCTCGGGATCCAGATTGTTCATGAGCATCCGCAAGGCAGCTTCCTGTGCCCAACCTTTGCAACTGACAGAAGTACCCCGTGGGGCACGAATAGCAGAATGGCCACCCTTCATAACAAATCTGGCTGAAGAATCAGGAATAGTATCTTGACAAGGCATTTAACAAAAAAGCCAACTGCTAAGTTTAAACAATCGGCTTATAAAAATCAAAGCAATTCATGCTCGCAGAGATCAGCGTTAAGCTTCGGCTTCCTCGGTTTTCTCGGCCTTTTCTTGCTCCTCCGCCTCCTTCTCTTTCTTCTTTTGCTTCTTGGCTTTCACTTCCTCCTGGCCCTTCTGCTTTTCGAGGACGGTTCCCTCGAAGCCAACCAACTCCAAAATGGCCATCTCTGCACCGTCGCCGCGACGGCGGCCAAGTTTGATGACCCGTGTGTAGCCACCATCCCTGCCCTTGTAGACGGGCGCAATTTCGTCAAACAGGTTCTTGACTACTTTCCGGTCGTGCAAGACCTTGAGGGCTTGCCGCCTATCAGCCAGGGAACCGCGTTTGGCAAATGTTATCAGCCGTTCGACGGTTTTGCGGGCTTCTTTGGCTTTGGGGGTGGTTGTTCTTATCTGTTTGTGTTCAAACAAAGACGTTGCCACATTTGAAATCATCGCTTTTCTGTGGCTTGTCGTTCTTCCGAGCTTCTTGTGTGCTTTTCTATGGCGCATCTTCCTACCCTTTACTCAGTATCGCCTTTCAAGTACTTTTCCATGTCCATGCCAAACTGAAGACCTTTTTCGTCGAGAATTTTAGTCAACTCCTGCAGCGACTTCCGGCCGAAATTGCGGAACTTCAGCATTTCCGGCTCATCGCGCTTGACAAGATCCCCGATCGTCTTGATGTTGGCCGCCATTAGACAATTGTAAGAACGAACAGACAATTCCAGTTCATCAACCGGCATCTTTAGCAACTTACGAACTTTCAAAACCTCTTCATCGACTTCTACCGGCTCTTCTTCTTCAGGCTCAATATCAAAATTGATAAATAGCTGAATATGGTCTTTCAAGATTTTTGCGGCATAGGTGAGCGCGTCATCAGGCGTCACGCTGCCATCTGTTTCAACCTCGAGAGTCAGTTTCTCATAGTCGGTCCGGTCTCCGAGACGTGTATTTTCAATATGGTAAGTAACTTTCCGGATCGGGGTATAGATGGAATCGATGGGAATCGCACCGATGGGCTGGTCAGGCAGTTTATTCTGTTCGGCAGGCACGTAACCGTGACCACGGGATATCCTCAACTCAAGATCGAATTTGGCATCCTTGTTCAGGGTCGCGATGTGTTTTTCCGGATTCAATATCTCAAACTCTGTGGTGCCGTTTTGGATATCGCCGGCCTTAAACTCTCCGGGACCTTTCAGGCTAACCACGACTTTCTCCGGACGTTTTGTCAACAGTTTTAAGCGCACTTCCTTCAAATTCAAAATCATGTCTGTGACGTCTTCAACAACGCCCGGAATGGTCGAGAACTCATGCAAAACATTATCAACACGGATCATTGAAATTGCGGCGCCAGGAAGCGATGAAAGCAGAATCCTCCTGAGAGAATTCCCGATGGTCACGCCAAATCCTCTTTCCAGCGGTTGCAAAGTAAATTTTCCGTGTGTATTTGAATAACTTGAGTCATCAATTTCAATGCTCTGTGGCATTTGAAGACTGGGCCAATTCATATTCAATACTCTCCGTACTATACTAATTAAGATTACTTGGAATACAATTCCACAATCAATGATTCGTTTACTTCCAGCGGAATGTCCGCTCTGCTCGGGTTGCTCAACAAAGTGCCCTGCATGCCGGCTTTGTCTAAATCCAACCACGACAGTAACTTCCCCTCACGAATTTTTTTCATCGAATTATGAATGAGTTCAAGCTTCTTACTTTTGTCTTTCACGCGGACAACATCGCCGGGCATCAGGATGTAAGACGGAATGTTTACACGCTTGTCGTTCACCAGGAAATGGCGATGGCTCACCAGTTGTCTCGCAGTTCTACGCGATGGTGCAAAACCAAGTCGATATACAATGTTGTCTAAACGACGCTCTAGCAGTTGCAGCAAATTCTCGCTGGTGATCCCCTTTTGCCTTTCGGCCTTCTCAAAATAATTTCTGAACTGCGTTTCCAGAAGACCATACATTCTTCTAACTTTTTGCTTTTCACGCAACTGAATTCCATACTCAGACTGCTTGAAACGCCTGCGTGTTCCGTGCTGACCCGGAGGATAGGACTTCTTCTCCAACGGGCACTTTGGTGACGTACATTTGGAACCTTTGAGAAAAAGTTTCTGCTCCTCCCTCCTGCATAGCTTACAAACAGGGCCTATATATCTTGCCATTAACTCCTTTAACCTCCGATATTTAGAATTAAACGCGCCTGCGCTTTGGTGGCCGACAGCCATTATGGGGAATCGGGGTCACGTCTTTAATCGCCGTAATCTCAAGACCAGCCGCTTGCAAAGACCTGACTGCCGACTCCCTTCCAGAGCCAGGACCCTTTATCAAAACCTCAACTCGCTTAAGACCGAGTTCCTTTGCCTCTTTCGCAGCGGATTCGGCAGAGAGTTGTGCCGCAAACGGGGTGCTCTTTCTGGAACCTTTGAAGCCAATCTTCCCTGCAGACGCCCAGGAAATAACATTGCCGTACTGATCCGTGAGAGTTACGATGGTGTTATTAAAAGTCGCTTTTATGTGGGCAACACCATTTGCCTCAACCCTCTCTTTTTTCTTGGATTTACTCTTTTTAGGAGATGCCATTCGTCTTCCCTTTGTTAATCAAACAATTTTACTTCTTCTTGCCGCCCACTGCCATACGTCTGCCGCGACGGGTGCGTGCGTTCGTGTGTGTCCGTTGTCCGTGCACGGGCAAGTTTCGGCGATGTCGCAACCCGCGATAGCAACCGATATCCATCAGGCGTTTAATGTTCATTGTGACCTCTGTTCGCAACGCGCCCTCTACCTTAAAGGTTTCGGTAATCACCCCCCTGATCTTGGCAATCTCATCATTGGATAAATCATTCACACGCGTTTCGGCGCTGACCCCCGCCTCAGACAGAATCTTCCTAGCACTCGACGCCCCTATTCCAAAGATGTAAGTCAATCCGATCACAACTCGCTTATCCTTTGGTAAATCAACTCCAGCTATTCTGGCCAAAACAGTCCTCCAAGTATTCAGTGACTAAATAAAACCCTAACCCTGTCGCTGCTTGTGGCGCGGGTTCTTGCAAATAATCATGACCCGGCCTTTCCGGCGGATAATTTTACAGTTGTCACAAATCTTTTTTAACGAAGAACGAACTTTCATAACATTCGCCTCACTTGTAACGATAAATGATTCGGCCACGGCTTAAATCATAAGGTGACAATTCCAGAGTCACCTTATCGCCGGGAAGAATCTTAATAAAATGCATTCTCATCTTTCCGGAAATATGCGCCAGCACTTTGTGACCATTTTCGAGTTCAACTCTGAAAGTTGCGTTCGGCAAAGTTTCAAAGATTGTGCCGTCCACTTTGATTGGGGCTTCTTTCGCCATATTCTTAGTTCAACACTGTTAAAATTTCCAGGCCATCGTTTGTAACAACGACCGTGTGTTCAAAGTGTGCCGACGGTAACCCGTCCTGAGTCATTACGGTCCAATTATCCGCCCTTGTTTTCACCTCGTGGGTGCCCATATTTACCATCGGTTCTATAGCAAGAACCATTCCCGCCTTCAATCTAGGGCCGGAATTAGGAGCGCCAAAATTTGGAATTTGCGGATCCTCATGCAACTTCTGACCAATTCCGTGTCCTACAAGATCCCGCACTACGGAGAAATTAGCACTCTCAACTTTGGTCTGAATAGCGTGCGAAACATTTGATAACCGAACGCCGGCTTGAACCTTACTCAGACCATCGTACAACGACTCCTTGGTCACCTGCATCAATCGATATTTTTCTGGACTTATTTCTCCGACTGAAAAAGTCCGTGCGCTGTCACCAAAGAAACCCTCACATTCAACGCCTACATCAACGCTGACAATATCTCCCTGCCTCAAAATCCGGTTTCCCGGAATCCCGTGTACAACCTCATCTTCAACGGAAATACAAGAACTCGCCGGAAAACCATTGTATCCTTTAAAAGCCGGACGTGCACCTTGAGATAAAATGTATTTGTCTATTCTGTCGTCAATCACCTGAGTAGAAACGCCTGGGCGGACCAATTCGGACGCAAGGTCCAAGGCTTCAACAACGATTCGGCAGCTATTGCGGATTAAGTCTATCTCGCGTTTGCTTCTAATATTGATCAACTTAGAATCTTTTTCTACCTTTGATTTTTCCGCTGCCTTTCATAAACCCATCATAATGGCGCATCAGTAAATGCGATTCAAGTTGCTGCAACGTATCGAGCGAAACACCGACGATAATAAGCAAAGATGTGCCGCCATAGAAGGATGCAAAGTTGAATGAAACGTTTACAAATCTGGTGATGATGTATGGCAAAATCGCCACAAAAGCCAAACAAAACGAACCCGGCAAAGTAATCCTGGTCAAAATATTGTCGATGAACTCGGCTGTCCTCTTGCCCGGTCGAACGCCGGGAATAAAACCGCCATACTTCTTCATATTGTCCGCCACATCCACAGGGTTGAAAGCGATCGCGGTGTAAAAGTATGTAAAAAATACAATGAGCGTACCGTAGATAGCCCAGTAGACAGCGGAATCAAAGGTGAAATAGCGCGCAAGCGAGTTCATGATTTCATTGTTAGGGAAAAATGACAGCGCCGTCTGTGGCACGAACATGATCGACTGCGCAAAAATGATCGGCATCACGCCCGCCGTATTCACGCGCAACGGGATGTGCGTGCTCTGCCCGCCATAGATCTTTCTACCAACAACGCGCTTTGCATACTGTACCGGAATTTTTCTGGTGCCCTGAGTCAACGCCACAACGCCGGCGATGGTCAGAACCATTACGCCGAGGAGAAATACTTCCGTCAGGATCGCTCTGTTGCCGCCGGCGATCTGTTGATACTCGTCAAGCATGGCGTTGGGAAACGTGGCAATGATACCAATGTAAATGATCAGAGAAATACCATTGCCGATGCCGCGCTCGGTGATCTGCTCACCCAACCACATGATCATAATCGTCCCGGCGCAAAGCGTGATCATCGTCAAAAGGCGAAATCCAAAGCCCGGATCAGGTACAACCGCCGCCCCGACGTTGGTCCGGATACTTTCGAGAAAAATGCTGACACCATAGGCCTGCATGGTCGCAATAGCGACGGTGCCGTAACGGGTGTATTGCGTAATCTTCTTGCGCCCCTCCTCACCTTCCTTCTGCAGCTTCTGAAAATAGGGCACCGCGGCACCCAACAACTGGATAATGATGGACGCCGAAATATAGGGCATGATTCCGAGTGCAAAAACCGTGGCGCGGCTAAAAGCGCCGCCGGCAAACAAATCGTAAAGACCCAAGAGTCCGCCTCCCTGGCTGGCCTCGCTAAAAAAGGCCAACAACGCCTCACTGTTGATCCCAGGAATCGGAACGTGGCCACCGATACGATAAACGATCAAAATAGCCAATGTAAAAATAATACGCTGCTTAAGTTCAGGAATCTTGAACAGACTTTGAAAACTCTGAATCATAGCACCGTGACCTTCCCACCAGCTTTTTCGATCTTTTCTTTCGCGGAAGCACTAAAAGCATGGGCTGAAATCTCAACAGCTTTCTTCAACTCGCCATCGCCGAGTATTTTTACCGGCACGTTCTTTTTGCTAACAAACCCTTTTTCAAAAAGAACCTCTGGTGTCACGCCTTGCAATTCTTCTAATCTGTCCAAGTCTTTAATATTCAAAATCTGAAACTCTTTCTTGAAGATATTGGTAAAACCACGTTTCGGCAATCTTCGCTGCAGGGGCATTTGCCCGCCCTCGAACCACGCACGTTTCTTAGAACCGGCACGAGAACGCTGCCCCTTATGCCCGCGACCCGCGGTTTTACCCGAGCCCGAGCCCGGGCCACGCCCGATCCTCTTGCGTCTCTTGACAGAGCCGGGAGCATATTTCAGGCTACCTAAATCCATAACTTTATCCTCAACCTACGCAGATTCGGTCACAACCAGGTGATTCACTTTGTTTATCATTCCTGTGATCTGAGGCGTCTCATTGTGCACGACAGAATGATTGATTCGCCTTAGGCCCAGTGCTTGCAGAGTCTTCTTCTGCTTCCCGATTCGTCCAATAGCACTCCGCACCTGGGTAATCTTGATTTTCTTAACTTTGGCCATTTTCGCTAAGCTGTAATTGTTTTATTAAAGACTTCAGAAACCGATAGTCCCCGGTTGCGGGCAACCACCGAGACTTCCATTAGTTTGGACAAGGCAACCATAGTAGCCTTCACTACATTGTGAGGATTCGCCGACCCCATTGATTTCGTTAAAATGTCCTGGATACCGGCCGCTTCAACAATCGCGCGAACGGCGCCACCGGCAATCACGCCCGTACCAGGAGATGCAGGCTTCAAGAAAACCTTGCCCGCGCCAAACTTACCTTTTATAGCATGCGGAATCGTTCCTTTGACAATTGGAACACGCATGAGATTCTTTTTAGCATTTTCAGAGCCCTTTGCGATGGCACTCACGACCTCGTTTGCTTTCCCCAAACCGGTGCCGACATAACCATTGCCATCACCAACCACTACGATGGCGTTAAAACTAAA
>SMUY01061332.1_pt1 | contig 23030 bp, 21 predicted proteins | sample 2456441 | NCBI WGS metagenome assembly SMUY01 (sample SAMN11095931, study PRJNA526329) | marine sediment metagenome | biome: Marine sediment; feature: Surficial sediment; material: Deep marine sediment; isolation source: Hadal surficial sediment | place: Pacific Ocean | collected 2014-11 | depth...
AAGACCGCGGCGACGTTGGGCTTGAGGCGGAGGGAGTCGTCGAAATCCTCGATCGCCTGGTTGAATTTGCCCTTCTTGGAGTGGGCGAGGCCGCGGTTGTAAAATGCCGTGGAATCCTTCCGGTCCAGGGAAATGGCTTCGTCGAAATCCTCGATCGCCCAATCCGCCTTGCCCTTCCTGGCATAGGCCAGGCCCCGGCTGCGATAAACCACCGCGGCCCGCGGCTTGATACGAAGGACGGCGTGGTAATCGGTGATGGCGCGGTCGAGTTCCCCCTTTTTGCTGTAGGCCAGCCCCCGGCGGTGCAGGACGGCGGCCGCCCCCGCATTGAGACGAAGGGACGCGGTGTAATCTTTAATGGCGCGATCGGTATCGCCCTTTTCGTCGTGTGCAATGCCCCGGTTGTAGAAGGTGGAGGCGCTATTGGGGCTCAGGCGAAGGGCTTCGTTGTAATCGGATATCGCCCGGTCCCATTGTCCCGACTTGCCATAAGCGATGCCCCGGCTTTGGAAGGCGGCGGCATCGCCCCGGTCGAGGCGGATGGCCTCGGAGAAGTCCCGGATCGCCAATTCAATCCGGTCCTTGGTCTTGGAGTAGACGAAGCCCCGGTTGTAATAGGCACGGGAATCGCGGGGATTCAGGCGGATCGCCGCGCCGTAGTCCTGGATCGCCCGGTCGGTCCCGCCCAGATCGTCAAAGGCGTTGGCCCGAAGGATCAAAATCAGGGCGAGATCCTTGCCACCGAAGCTCTTCGATTGGATGACACGGGTACAGGACCTGACCCTGGCAACGGACTTGGCCCGGTGGTTTTGGCAAATTTTTAGGTCCCGGTTGAAATCCCCCCAGGAGGGCGCCGCGGAAATCAGCACAGCAACCGCAATGAAGGCCGCACCGAATTTAATGAGCATGTCCCATGACCATGATACGGAATGAGAAACGTCGCGCATTCAACACCCTAACTTTAAGTTTTACGTTAATGATTATTCAGTTAAGAAAAAAGAGCCGATTTCACCGCCGATTTCACCATGGTCGAACCCACCCGCGTCCGGCTGGCCCGGGAAATCGCCGGCCAATGGAAGATAGAGTCCCTCTCGGGCTTGCGGGTGGGGGGGCGCACTTCTATTCTCCCGGGGGCAATTCTCGGAGTGGTCTCGACCCATGCCCCCCTTTCTGGCCCTGCCCTTTCCCGCCATCGATCCGGTGATCGTGTCCTTCGGGCCCTTCGCCATCCGCTGGTATGCGCTGTCATACGTGGCCGGCCTGTTGATCGGATGGTGGATCATGATGCGCCTCGCCGATCACCCCCCGGCGCCGGGCCGAGACCCCGTCGTGAGCCGGGCGATGGTCGACGATTTCCTGCTGTGGGCGACCCTGGGCGTGATCCTGGGCGGGCGGCTCGGCTACGTGCTTTTTTACAATGCCGGTTATTATCTTGCCGACCCCCTGCGAATTCTCGAGGTCTGGAAAGGCGGCATGTCGTTTCATGGCGGGCTCCTGGGCGTCGTCATCGCCACCGTCCTTTTCGCACGGCGGCGCCACATCCCCATCCTCGCCATGGGCGACCTGGTCTGCCTGGTCGCGCCGATCGGGCTGTTCTTCGGCCGCATCGCCAATTTCATCAACGGCGAGCTTTACGGCCGGCCCAGCGACGTCCCATGGGCCATGGTGTTTCCCACCGACCCCTTGAAGATTCCGCGCCATCCCAGCCAGCTCTACGAGGCGGCGGGCGAGGGGATCGTATTGCTGTTGATTCTGTCCATGCTCGCCCGCTTCGCCCATGGAAGGAGGCGCCAGGGCTTGATCACGGGCGCGTTCTTTTTGGGCTATGCATTCTTTCGCTCCACGGCCGAGCTGTTCCGGCAACCGGACGCCCATATTGGCTTTCTCACCGGTGCAACCACCATGGGGCAATGGCTGTCGGTGCCGGTTGCCGCCGCGGGGGTGGGGCTCATCTGGGTAGCGCTGACCCGCGTCGCCAACCGGTCGTGACCCCCCTCGCCTGCGTCATTGCCGAGGAAATCGAGACCACAGGGCCGATGCCGGTCGCCCGCTTCATGGAGCTGGCGCTGAACCACCCCGAGTTCGGCTATTACCGGACCCGCGATCCCTTGGGCGCGGCCGGCGACTTCATCACGGCACCCGAGACCAGCCAGATGTTCGGCGAGATGATCGGCCTCTGGAGCGCGGTGGTGTGGGAGGCTCTCGGCGCCCCCACTCCCTTCACCCTGGCCGAACTCGGGCCCGGCCACGGCACGCTGATGGCGGACGCTCTCAGGGCCGGGCGCACCAAGCCAGGCTTCGTCGAGGCCGCCCAACTACATCTTGTTGAAACCAGCCCCCGCTTGCGCGCCCGCCAGTTCGGAGCCCTGGGCGGATTCGATCCGGTATTCCACGACGATTTGGCGGGGTTGCCCGACGGCCCGCTGATTGTCATCGCCAACGAGTTTTTCGACGCCCTGCCGGTGCGCCAACTAATCGCGACCGAGGGGGGATGGGCCGAGCGCTGCATCGATCGCCATACCGGGCCCAACGGCGGCTTCACATTCACCATCGGGGCCCAGGCTCCGGTGGGGGACCTCCCGCCCACCCTCGCCCTGGACGCCATACCCGGCACCATCCGCCCCGGCACCATCTACGAAGTATCCCCCACGGCCCAGGCCATCGCCGGCGAACTCGCCGGCCGCTGCGCGCGCGCGCCGGGGGCGGCGTTGATCATCGATTACGGCCACGCAGAGTTTGCCACGGGGGAAACCCTTCAGGCCGTGCGCGGACACGCGTATGCCGATCCCCTGTCCGATCCGGGCACCGCGGACCTGACCGCCCATGTCGATTTCGGCGCCCTTGGCCGGCGCGCACACGATGCCGGCGCCACCGTCTTCGGGCCCATCGGCCAGGCGCGGTTTCTCTTGTCCCTAGGGATCGCGGCGCGGGCGAAACGCCTGATGGCGGCGGCGACCGCCCAACAGGGCCACGACATGGAGGCCGCGCTCAAGCGCTTGCTCGCGCCTTGGGAAATGGGCAATCTGTTCAAGGTGATGGCATTGGCGTCCCCGGACGCCGAGTTCCTGCCTGGATTTACAGAATAACCCCTGTCCCGCCACGCAATGGCCATGAACCAACCCCTTCCCCCCGTCATCCGCGACCCCCGCCTGGACGCTCATGACGGCCTGGTTCATGGCTTCTTCTCCCGCGCGGGCGGGATCAGCACCGGCATCTACGACTCGCTCAATACCGGGCCGGGCTCGGCCGACAAACCCGCCGATGTCGCGGCCAACCGCGACCGTGCCGGTGCCGCTCTCGGCCTCGGGCGGGGACGCATCGTCACCGCCTATCAAACTCATTCCGCCGACGTGGTGACGGTGGAGACGCCCTGGCGAATGGACGCGGCACCGCGCGCCGATGGGCTCGTCACACGCGTTCCGGGGTTGGGCCTGGGGGTGCTCGCCGCCGACTGCGCCCCGGTCCTGTTGGCCGACAACCAAGCGCGCGTCATCGCCACGGCCCATGCCGGCTGGCGTGGCGTCCTTGGCGGCGTGATCGAAGCCACGGTCGCTGCCATGGTGGCGTTGGGCGCCCGGCCCGGCCGCATCACCGCGGCTATCGGGCCCTGTATCGGCCAACGCTCCTACGAGGTCGGCCCGGAATTCCCCGCGCCCTTCCTGGGCCAGAATCCCGCCAATGAGCATTTTTTTCGTGCAGCGCCCAGGGAAGCCCATTACCTTTTCGATCTGGGCGGCCTTGTCGCGGCGTGCTTGGTTCGCGCCGGGCTAACGCCGGCGCCGCGGCCCACCCTGGACACCTGCGCCCTCAAGGACCGGTTTTTCAGTTACCGGCGTTCGGTCCTCGACGGCGAGCCCGATTACGGGCGCAACATTTCGGTGATCGCGCTTTCGGAATGAGCCCATGCCCCACATGATCCACTTCGTCATCGCGCTGCTCCTTGGCCTCATGGTGAGCTGTGTTCTTATCTAGAATTCTCTCCCCTGTGCCGGCGCCGCGCTGGGCCGCGACGATCGCCTGTCTTTTGGTGGCGGCCTGCGGCGCCCTGCCCCAGCCGTTTTCCCACGACGGGGACGTCGACAACCCGTTGCTGGCGCCGGGTAAGCACGCCGGCATCAACGTCGTCACGGTGGCGGGAACGCCCCATGGCGCATTGATTGCCAGGGAAGTCGCCCAGGCCTTCCGGGACGAGGACTTTGCCGCCCAGGCACAGGCCGGCCTGAGCGCCGGGTACACGTTGGTGGGCCGGGCCACCATCGGGCCGACGGAAAGCAGGACCAAAGCCCGGGTGCGGCTGCTATGGCTGGTTCTCAATCTCCGGGGCCGGCCCGGCGGCGTCCACCACCAGGAACTCATGGTCGACCGCGCCGCGTGGGATCGGGCCGCAAAGCCTCTTTTCAAACGTCTGGCCCGGGACGCGGTCGCGGGCCTGGCGCCGCTGATCTCCGACGCCCGCACCGTCCCCATCACGGAAGCCCGGTCGATCACCGTCTTCGACGTCGACGATGCCCCCGGAGACGGTCGCATCGCCCTGCGCCGGTCGCTTGCCTTCGAGCTCAGGAAACTGGGGTTCCGCGTCGCCGAATCCGTCATCCGCGGCGCCACCCCCATCGTGCTGCTGGGCGCCGTCAAGATCACGCCCGCCGACATTGGCTCCACCCAGCGGGTCGAGATAACCTGGACGGTTCTGGCCCCCGAGGGCCGCATCCTCGGCACTGTCAAACAAACCAATCATGTGGAATCGGGTAGCCTTGCCCGTTTTTGGGGCGTCACCGCGGCGCTAGCGGCGCGGGCCGCGGCGCCGGGAATCACCAAGATCATCCGCCGCCAGGCGACGGCCCCGCCCGCCGAACCATAATCACAGTACCCTGCCCCACAGAGGCGTTGCCACGTCTTTGCCGCGCTGATAGAGTGCGCGCGCCCGGCGAGGGGGACGGCGGCGGGTCTCCGGGGCAACCCCGGCAGATGCCCAAGAATGATGCCCAATTAGCACTACCCAGGGCAGAAAATGAAGCTGATTTCGTGTAATTCCAACCGGCCGCTGGCGGAAGCCATGGCGGCGTGCCTCCGGCTGCGCCTGACCCAAGCCGACGTGCGGCGATTCTCGGATATGGAGATCTACGTGGAGATCCTGGAGAACGTCCGCGGCGAGGACGTCTTCGTGATCCAGTCCACGTCATTTCCCACCAACGACAACCTCATGGAATTGCTGATCATGCTGGACGCGCTGAAGCGCGGTTCGGCGCGCCGCATTACCGCCGTTATCCCCTATTTCGGCTATGCCCGCCAAGACCGCAAGACGGCGCCCCGGGCCCCCATCTCGGCCAAACTCGTGGCCAACTTGATCACCACCGCCGGCGCCGACAGGGTTCTCACCATGGATCTGCATTCGGGCCAGATACAGGGCTTTTTCGACATCCCGGTGGACAACCTCTATGCCGAGCCGGATTTTTCCAAGGATATCCGGTCCCGCTACAACGACGAGCCGCTCACGGTGGTGTCGCCGGACATCGGCGGCGTGCTGCGCGCCCGCGGCATGGCGCGGCGGCTCGATACCGACCTCGCCATCATCGACAAGCGCCGCGAAAGGGCGGGCAAATCGGAAGTCATGAACATCATCGGCGACGTCAAGGACCGGTGCTGCATCATGATCGACGACATCATCGATTCCGCAGGCACCCTGTGCAATGCCGCCCAGGCCCTGACCGAGGCCGGCGCCAAGAGCGTTTCCGCCTACGTGACCCACGGGGTGCTGTCCGGCGACGCGGTCGGGCGGGTGTCGGCCTCGCCCCTGGAAAAACTGGTGGTCACCGACTCGATCCAGGCGACCGAGGCGGTGCGGCTCTCCAATACCATCGAACAGCTCACCATCGCCCCGTTGATGGCCGACGCCGTCAGCCGAATCAGCGACGAAAGCTCGATTTCCAGCCTGTTCGACTAATAATCGCATTCCGGACTGTTCAAGACCGGTGTTTTGCCGTACTAGGAACCCGCGCCAACGCGCCGACACCCCTGGAGGCCGGCGCTCGAACCAGGAGGCCTGAGCCATGGCCGAAATCATTTCGCTCATCGCGCGCGCCAGGGACCGGGCCGGGAAGGGGGCCGCCCGGGCCGTACGCCGCGAAGGATACATCCCCGCCGTCATTTACGGCGGCAAGGAAACCCCCATTACCATCTCTTTGGACACCAAGGGGCTGCGCCGGCAGTTGTCGCGGACGGGGTTCTTCACCACGCTCACCGATATCGACCTCGACGGCACGGCGCACCGGGTATTGGCCCGCGACGTGCAATTCCATCCGGTCACCGACCAGCCGCTGCATGTAGATTTCCTGCGGGTTTCGGAAAGCACGCGACTCACCGTGGCGATCCCGGTGGTGTTCGAGAACGAAGAGGATTGCCCGGGCCTGCGCCGGGGCGGCGTGCTCAACATCGTGCGCCACGAGGTGGAGGTCGGTTGCCGCGCCGACGCCATCCCGCATTCGCTCATAGCGAACCTGGCCGAGCTCGAAATCGGCGACAGCATCCATATCTCCATGATAGAGCTTCCCGACGGGGTGGTGCCGGCCATCACCGACCGCGACTTCACCGTGGCCACCATCGCAGCGCCCACGGTGGTGCGCGACGAGGCCCTTGAGGCCGCCGCCGCCGCCGAGGCCGAGGAAGGCGAGGTAGGCGAGGAAGTCGAGGAAGGCGAAGAGGGCGAAGAGGGCATCGCCGCCGAAGGCGAGGAGGGCGACGCGGCCGAAGGCGAAGAGAAGGGCGACGGAAGGGGCGACGGAAAGGGCGACCGGAAGGCCACCTGAGCCTCCCGGTTCTAGGGATCTTGAGCCATGCATCTGCTGGTGGGGCTGGGCAACCCCGGCGCAAAGCACAGCCGCAACCGGCATAACATCGGCTTCATGGCGGTGGACGAAATCGTCCGCCGCCATTCCTTTGGCCCCTGGCGTAAGCGCTTCGGGGGCCAATGCGCCGAAGGTGCGTTCGACGGCGAAAAGATCCTGGCGCTCAAGCCCGATACCTATATGAACGAATCGGGACGCTCGGTGGCGACGGCGGTGCGTTTCTACAAACTCGCCCCCCGGGACCTCACCGTCATCCACGACGAGATCGACCTGGCGCCCGAAAAGGTGCGCTTCAAGAAGGGCGGCGGCCATGCCGGACACAACGGAATCCGCGACATCGTCGGCCATCTCGGCGCCGATTTCGCGCGGGTCAGGATCGGCGTCGGTCATCCCGGCTTGAAGGACCGGGTTACGGGCCACGTACTCGACGATTTCTCCAAGGCGGAATTGGAATGGGTGGCACCGCTGCTGGTTGCCATCGCCGAGGCCGCCCCGCGCTTGGCTGTGGGGGACGGTCCCGGGTTCACCAATCGCCTGGCCATGATCCTCACCCCCGAGGAATCCGAGCCGCCCGCCCAGGGGCCCGGCTGATGGGCTTCAACTGCGGCATCGTCGGGCTTCCCAATGTCGGCAAGTCCACGCTGTTCAACGCACTGACCGCGACGGCGGCGGCCGACGCCGCCAATTACCCGTTCTGCACCATCGAGCCCAATACCGGCCAGGTCATGGTGCCCGATCCGCGCCTGGAAAAACTTGCCGAACTCGCCCATTCGGCCCGCATCGTCCCCACCCAGCTGGAGTTCGTCGATATCGCCGGCCTGGTGGCGGGCGCGAGCCGGGGCGAGGGGCTCGGCAACCAGTTCCTCGGCCATATTCGCGAAGTGGACGCCATCGTTCATGTGCTGCGGTGTTTCGAGGACGGTGACATCACCCATGTTGCAGGCAAGATCGACCCGGTGGCCGATGCCCAGGTGGTCGAGACCGAGCTGATGCTGGCCGACCTCGAGGGCCTGGAACGGCGCGCCGAAGCGCTGACCAAACGCGCCCGGGGGGCGGACAAGGAGGCGGCGGCGACCCTGGCCCTGGCAGGGCGGGCGATCGCCGCCTTGAGGGACGGCACCCCGGCCCGCGCGCTTGAACTCGGGCCCGAGGAAAAGCCCCTGTTCCGCGCCCTGCAGCTGCTTACCGCCAAGCCGGTGCTCTATGTCTGCAATGTCGACGAGGGCGCGGCCAAGAGCGGCAATGCCCTGACCGAGGCCGTCGCGGCCATGGCGGCGGCCCAAGGTGCGGGTGTGGTCATCATATCGGCGGCCATCGAGGCGGAGGTGGCCGCGCTTGGCGATGCCAAAGAGCGCGCCGCCTTCCTGGCCGAGATGGGGTTAGAGGAACCCGGGCTCGAGCGCCTGATCCGCGAGGGCTACCGCCTTCTCGGCCTGATCACCTTTTTCACCGCCATGGCCAAGGAATCCCGCGCCTGGACCATCCCGGCGGGCACCCGGGCGCCCCAGGCAGCGGGGTGCATCCATACCGATTTCGAGCGCGGCTTCATCGCCGCCGACACCATCGGCTTCGACGATTACGTCGCGCTGGGCGGCCAACAGGCGGCCAAGGCGGCGGGCAAGATGCGCACCGAGGGCAAGGATTACGTGCTCGCCGAGGCCGACGTCATCGAGTTTAAATTCAACGTTTGACGGTCCCGCCGGCCCGCCATCACCCCCCAAGCACCCGCCCGGCGACGGCGTCGAGCCGCGCGCACAGCGCCGGGTCGCGGGCCTCGGGCGCCGTGATCAGCGCGTGGTCCAAGGCCCGGTGGCAGCCCTCGGGACAGGGATCCGGCGCCTCATTCAAGGCCGGGGCGAGCGCGCCGAGGAGGCCGCGGGCGGTATCGACATTGGCCGCCATGATGGCGATGATGGCGTCCACGGTGACGTCGTCGTGGCCCGCGTGCCAGCAATCGTAATCGGTGACCATGGCGACGGTGGCGTAGCAGATCTCCGCCTCGCGGGCGAGTTTGGCCTCGGGCATATTGGTCATGCCGATGACATGCGCGCCCCAGGACCGGTAAAGCTCGGATTCCGCCAACGAAGAAAACTGCGGCCCTTCCATGGCAAGGTAGGTGCCGCCGCGCAATATCGGGATCCCGCGCGCCCGGGCCTCGGCCTCGATCACCGCGCCCAGCCGGGCGCAGACCGGCCGCGCCATGGAAACGTGGGCCACCATACCGGTGCCGAAGAAGCTCGCCGGCCGGGCCACCGTCCGGTCGATGAACTGATCGACGATGACGAAGGTGCCGGGCGCCAATTCCTCGTGGAGCGAGCCCACCGCGCTCACTGAGAGAATCTCGGTGACGCCGGCACGCTTGAGCGCATCGATGTTGGCGCGGTAATTGACCTCGCCGGGCGGGATTGGGTGGCCGCGTCCGTGCCGCGGGCAGAACACCACCGGTTTGCCGCCGATCTCGCCGAACAGGAAGTCGTCCGAAGGCGCCCCGAAGGGGCTCTCGACCGCCCGCCAGCTTGGGTCGGTCAGGCCCTCGATCTCATAGAGGCCCGACCCTCCGATGATGCCGAGGATGGAGTCCCGAATCGCTGCCACCGGGAGGCCTCCCCTAGCTAATGCAGGCCCTTAGAGCATTTCCGGGCCAAATTGAACCATTTGACCGGGATGATTTTACCCCAAGGCTAGGCGCCTGTCGTCCGGCGATGCGGGGCATCGGCGAAGATGGGCAACGACGCCTTGGGGCCAAAGCACCCGGCCTGCGGTGGGGTAAATCGGCCCCCAGGGTGCGTTGCGGCCCTCGCCCGATACACCGCATCGCGCTTCGGCCCGCGTCTGCCCTGGAAACCGATGAGCACCCATCAAAATGATCCAATTTGGCCCGGAAGTGTTCTAGTGAAGATCAGCCCAGATTTTACGCTTGAGCGCGTACATCAGGGCGGTCAGCGCAAGCAGGAAGAGGATCACTTTGCGCCCCATGGACTTGCGCTCCTCCAGTTCAGGCTCCGCCGCCCAGGCCAGGAACGTGGTCACGTCCTTGGCCATCTGCGCGACCGTGGCCTTGGTGCCGTCCTGGTAGGCGACGGCATCGGGCGCAAGCGGCGGCACCATGGCGATCTGGGCGCCGGGGAAGATCGCGTTGTAGAACATTCCCTCGGTCATCTTCATGCCCTTGGGCGGCTTTTCCTGATAGCTCGTCAACAGCGCATAGAGGTAGTCGCTGCCATGGGGCTTCGCCTTGGTGATCACCGAAAGGTCCGGCGGGTAGGCGCCGTTATTGGCGGCCCGGGCGGCATTCTCGTTGGGAAACGGGTTCTTGAACTTATCAAAGGGCTTACCCTTGCGGATGAACATCTCGCCCTCATCGTTGGGGCCGCCCTGCATCTCCACGGTCGCGGCAATGGCCTTGATCTGGTCTTCGTTGTAGCCCAGCGCGGCGAGGTTTCGGTAGGCGACCTGGTTGAGCGAATGGCAGCCCGAACAGACCTCCTTATAGACCTGGAAGCCGCGTTGCTGCGCGGCCCGGTCGAAAGTACCGAAAAGCCCCTGGAAGGACCAGTCCTGGGCCTTGGGCTTGGGCGCCTCGGAAGCCGACGCGGCGGCGGCGAAGGCGATCCCGAGGACCAGGGCCCCGAGGGCAAGGGCAAGGGCGCGGCAGGCGGGATTGATTGTCGTCATGGGTTCATTCCCCACTCTCGTCCCGGTCTCTCAGCACCGGTTCGGAGATGCTTTGGGGCAGGGGCCTGGTTGGCTCGAATTTGGCCAATAGGGGCATCAGCACCAGAAAATAGGCGAAATAATAGGTGGTCGCGATCTGGCCAAGGTGGATATATTTGAACCCCTCTATCCCGGAAAACACCGAGAGGTTGGGTGGATTGGCGCCGACCTTGCCGAGGACGATGCAAACCACCACGAATACCCAGAATAATTGCTTGGTGATGGGCCGGAAGCGGGCCGAACGCACCGGCGAAAAATCGAGCCAGGGCAGGGCGAAGAGGATAAGTATGGAGCCGAACATGGCGATCACGCCGGCCAGTTTCGCCTTCATCAGGACGATGCCGGTGAACGGAATGGCGATATCGGGCACCGAACGCAGGATCGCGTAGTACGGCAGCAGATACCATTCGGGCACGATTTCCGCCGGCGTCTGCAGCGGGTTGGCGGGCAGGTAGTTCTCGGGCTCGCCCAAGGCATTGGGGGCGAAGAACACGATTCCCATGAAGAAGATCAGGAACACGCCGAGCCCGAAAAGATCCTTGATCGTGTAATAGGGGTGGAAGGGGATCGAATCCTTTGCCGATTCGCGGTCGATGCCGAGCGGGTTGTTGGAGCCGTGGACATGCAATGCCCACAGGTGCAGGAAGATCACGCCGACGATGACGAAGGGCAGGAGGTAATGCAGCGAGTAGAAGCGCTGCAGGGTCGGATTGTCGACCGCGAAGCCGCCCCACAGCCAAGTGACGATGGCGTCGCCGATCCAGGGAATGGCCGAGAACAGGTTGGTGATGACGGTCGCGCCCCAGAAGCTCATCTGACCCCAAGGCAACACGTAGCCCATGAAGGCGGTCATCATCATCAGCAGCAGGATGACGATGCCGAGCCACCACAGCAATTCCCGGGGCGGCTTGAAGGAGCCGAAATAGAGCCCTCGGAAGATATGGATATAGACCACCAGGAAGAACATCGAGGCGCCGTTCATATGCACGTAGCGGATCAGCCAACCGTAATTGACGTCGCGCATGATGCGCTCCACCGAATCGAAGGCATGGTCCACGTGGGGGGTGTAGTTCATGGCGAGCACGATCCCCGTGACGATCAAGATCACCAGCACGATTCCGGCCAGCGAACCGAAGTTCCACCAGTAATTCAGGTTCTTCGGCGTCGGGTATTCATTGAGCTCATGCTCCATGAAGGTGAAGATGGGCATCCGGTAATCGATCCAGTCCTTGGCCTGTTCGATGATTCCGGGTTTGCCGTCCGTCGACGATGCCTGGGGCGGCTCGCTGGGCGCGGTCATGGCGGGTCCTTACCTTAGCCTATGAGCAGGGTGGTCTCGTTGAGAAACTTGTATTCGGGCACTTGCAGATTCTTCGGTGAGGGGCCTTTGCGGATGCGCCCCGAAAAATCGTAATGGGAGCCATGGCAAGGGCAATACCAGCCGCCAAATTCGCCCCGGGGCTGTCCCGATTTCTGGCCTAGCGGCACGCAGCCGAGATGGGGGCAGATACCGATCAAGACCAGCCATTCGGCCTTCTTGACGCGGTCCTTGTCGGCCTGGGGGTCGGGCATCTTGGCCCCGTCGTCGGCCCGGGCCTTTTTGATCCGTTCGGGCGTGCGGCGGTCGATGAAGACGGGCTTGCCGCGCCATTTTACGGTGACCCGCTGGCCCGGTTGGATGGGCTTGATATCGAGCTCGATGGACGACAGCGCCAGGGTATCGGCCGCCGGATTCATGCTGTCCACGAGCGGCCACACGGCAAGACCGGCGCCGGCGACCCCGACCGTGACGGTGGCCAAGGTCAGGAAATCCCTGCGCGTCTGGGAATCGTCGCCGGCCGGGTCTTGGGGGGTGGTGCCCTCTGTGGTTTGTGACATGACTCAAATCCCTTTAACGTTCCACCCGGGCGGCCGGGACGGCCCATCCACCGTCCCATGGGTGGCGTCGGTGGCTGTGGGTGTAATATATTATCCCAGGCAAGCAAAGTCCTAATCTGGCCGGGTAATGCTCCGTAACTCACCCCGAAAGGCCCCGGTGATGCGTGTCGCGCTTTTCCAGCCGGATATCCCGCAGAATGCCGGCGCCATCCTGCGGCTTTGCGCCTGCCTTGGCGTCGGGGTCGACATCGTCGGGCCCGCGGGTTTCGTGCTCACCGATGCCAAGCTCCGGCGCGCCGGCCTGGATTACGCCGCCCACGCGGCGCTGACCGCCCACCACAGCTGGGCGGCCTTCACCAAAGCCTTGGCGCCCGAGGCCCGTCTTCTGCTCCTGACCACCAGCGGGGATACCGATTACCGCGCCGCCGCCTACCGCGCCGACGATACCTTGATGCTGGGCCGGGAAAGCGCCGGCGTCCCCGATTTCGTCCATGCGGCCGCCCAATTGCGGCTCACTATCCCCTTGGCGGCGGGAATGCGCAGCCTTAATGTGGCGACGGCGGCGGCCATGGTGCTGGGTGAGGCCCTGCGCCAGACAAGCGGCTTTCCCGGCGACACCCCCGCACCGAGGCTGTGAAGACCCGGGCTTGCGCCGCGTTTGAACAGGTTCACAACCGATCGGGAGAAATCGCGCCTTGGCCACCGACCCCGCACTTAGACAGGACACCGCGCGCCAATGGTTCCAAAGCCTGCGCGACCGCATCTGCACCGCCTTCGAGCAATTGGAGGACGACCTCTCGGGCCCGGCGCTTAAGCTGGTGGGGGACGCGCCGGCGGGGCGGTTCCAACGCACCCCTTGGACCCGGGATGCCACGGACGGCGACGGCGACGGCGGCGGCGGCGTGATGGCGGTGATGCGCGGGCGCGTGTTCGAGAAGGTCGGCGTCAACGTGTCCACGGTGGAAGGCCGGTTCAGCCAAGAATTCGCGGCCCAGGTTCCCGGGGCCCAGACCGATCCCCGATTCTGGGCTTCGGGCATATCTCTGGTGGCCCATCTGCATTCGCCGCTGGCGCCCGCGGTTCATATGAACACGCGCCATATCGTCACCTCCAAATCCTGGTTCGGGGGCGGCACCGACATCACCCCGATGTTTCCCGAATCCCACGAAGCGCGGGCCGACGCGGCGCGCTTTCACGCGGCCCTCGAAGCCGCCTGCGACGGGGCCGATCCGGCCTATTACAAAAAATACAAGGCCTGGTGCGATGAGTATTTCTATCTGCCGCACCGCAATGAGCCCCGGGGGCTCGGCGGGATTTTTTATGACGACCTGGACAGCGGCGACTGGGATTCCGACTTCGCCTTCACCAAAGCGGTGGGGGAGGCTTTTCTCGGCTGCTATCCGCCGCTGGTGGCGGGGCGCATGAACGCCGCCTGGACCGAGGCCGAGCGCCGCCAGCAATTGATCCGCCGGGGCCGTTATGTTGAATTCAATCTGCTTTACGACCGCGGCACCCAGTTCGGACTCAAGACCGGCGGCAACGCCGAAGCGATCCTGATGTCCCTGCCGCCCCAGGCGATCTGGCCCTAGGGGATTCCACCGATCACCGCTTCGAGCCGCTCCAAACAAACGGCGCGATCGGGCGTGAAATCCTCATCGATCCACCAGGCCTCCACCCGTGCCAGCGCCTGGCCGACGCCGGGCCCCGGGGCAAGGCCGAGCCGGACCGCGTCCTCGCCCCTGAGCGGCGGGTCCGGCCGCGGCCACGCCTGGGCGACCTCCAAGGCGGCGCTGAAATTGGCATCCGACGCGGTGCCGGGGTCTTTGGCCCGTTGCTCGGCCCAGGCCAAAAACACCGTGTCGCGGAAGGTTGCCGTCCCCAGCCGGTAGATGGCGGCGCGGAATTGCCGCGGGCCCGCGTCGGGCGGGTGGGAAACCTCCGCCCCGGCCATGGCCAAAAGCCGCACCCGCTCCTTGCGTGAAAAGCGCAGCCGCTCGGCCAACTCCCGCGCCGTGCTCCGGTCCAATTTGATCAGCGCCGCCAACCGCCGCACGGGACCGCCCGGGGCGGCGGCGGCGGTGGTCGCCTCGACCTCGGCCAGGGCTTTGAGCCGCGCGATCCATAACGGGACCGGCAAGAGCGGACCCAGCGCCCCGTGATCCGCCATCAGCTGGAACACGGCGGCGGGATCCGGCGCGCAAAGCAGACGCCTCAACTCCGCCCAGACGCGCTCGCCGGACAAGGTCGGAAGAAGATGGGCGAGCTTGCCCGCCGCGGCGAGCCCGTGCGCGTCCGCCGGGGGCTGGCCGTAATAGGCGAAGAAACGGAAAAAGCGCAGCAGCCGCAGCACGTCCTCGGTGATGCGGGTCTCGGCATTGCCCACGAAGCGCACCCGTCCCGCGGCCAGGTCCTCGAGGCCGCCGAAGGGGTCGTAAATGTCGCCGCCCTCGGTCATCGACAGCGCGTTGATGGTGAGGTCGCGGCGGGCCGCGTCCTCGGACCAGTCGTCGGTGAAGGCGATTTCGGCCCTGCGGCCATGGGTCTTGACGTCGCGGCGAAGGGTGGTGATCTCGAAATGCTCAGCCCCCACCACCGCCGTGATGGTGCCGTGCTCGATCCCCGTGGGGACCGCCTTGATGCCCGCCGCCGTCAGCAGCTCGATGACCCGTTGGGGCGGTTCATGGGTGGCGATATCGATATCGCCGACCGGAAGATCGAGGATCGAATCGCGCACGCAGCCACCGACGAAGCGCGCCGCGCCGCCGTCGGCGGCCAGCGCCGACATCACCGCCCGGGTCGCGGCGGCGGTCATCCAGGATTTCGGCTCCATGCGGCGGATCGCGGCCACGGCCCCTCCCTTAAGGCATTAGCGGGTCTGCCCGGGAATCAGTTTGCCATCCTCCATATGGGGCGGAATATAGGTTCCGCCGGGCGAAGAACCGTCGTCGAACAAGACCAGCGCTAATAAGGTAACCAAGACAAGGGAAACACCGGCGCCGGCCAGGATCAACCACGGCATGTCGGCGAAGCCGGGGGGCGGGGAGGCACGCTCTCCCTTTAGGGTCCGGCGCAGCTGCAGCCAGTTCCACGCGAGATACCCCAAGGCCGGAAGGGCAAGCGGCAACAGGTAGGTAAAAAAAAGCCGGAACATGGTCCCTTGGGCTCCTAGGGCCTGGAAGGTGGGGCGGGGACATCCTCGCCGCGCCAAAGCAGCGCCAGTTTGATCAGTATACGGGCGGTGAAGCCGAAGATGAACCATTCACCATAGGGGATCGCGTAGGTCGCCCGGGACCGGCCGTCGCGGCCGCGTTCCATGAATCGATGGTTGGCGGGGTCGAGGATGAAGGACAACGGGATCTCGAAAACATTGGCCACTTCCGCCGCCTGGGGCACGCTCTCGAACGGCGGCGCCAGGGCGACGATCGGCGTCACCCGGTAGTTGGAGATGGTGCCCAAGGGCTCGAGCGCGCCGAGCACGCAGAGCCCGTCGGACCCGAGGCCCACTTCCTCCTCGGCCTCGCGCAGCGCCGTGTCGACGGCGCCGCCATCGCCGTCTTCCACCCGCCCGCCGGGAAAGCTGATCTGACCGCCGTGATCGGGCAGATCGGCGTTGCGTTCGGTCAGCAGCACCGTGATCTCGTCCTCATGGGTGATCAGCGCGACCAAGACCGCGGCCGGCCGAAAGGCCGCGCCGTGCTCGGCGACGCTGAGAAACCTTTCCTCGGCGCCGATTCCGAACTTGAACCCGGGCGCGTTGAAGGCCGCGTCGGGCGCCATCAGCCGGGGGCCGAGCCGCGCCCGCACCTCGTCGGGCGTCGGGCCGCTCACCCGGGCCCCTCCGGCGTCAGGCCGCTCACCTGGGCGCCTCCGGCGCCGCCGGCGTCAAGGGGAAAAACCGGCCGCCGCTCCAGACGCCCGGATGCTCGGTGCCCGCCGGGCCGGCGACGGCGAGTTCGGCCAGCTGATAATAGACCGGCCGGACGACCAGCGCCTCCATGCCGCCCGCCAGCTTGACATAGGGACGTGGGCCCGCCCGCACGATCAATGGGTGGTCGGCGCCCAGCTCCACCCATCGGTCGATATTGGTCCTAAAGCGCAGGGCCTGGGCGGCGGCGCGGCCTTGAACCTTGAGCTCGACGGCGAGGAAGGGCGCATCTTCGACCATCACCGGCACCTTTTCCACCGGGGTCTCGAGCCAATAGGCACCTTCGCCGTCACGGACCAGCACCCGCGCGAACAGTTTCACCATTTCCCGGCGGCCGATGGGCGCGCCTTCATGGAACCAGGTCCCCTTGGAGTCGATGCGAAATTCGCCTTCGATGCATATTTCAGGTCCCGCGGCCATATTGTCGCCTATTTCCCCAAGCAAATAGGAATGCCGGTACATATTGTCGTACACTAACGATAGGCACATGATGTGCCTATCATGTCTAGACGTGCGTTGGTCTAACAGAAGCCACCCGAAGGCGACGGGCATCCGATTGCACTGACCATGAGGAGCACAGTGACCGCAATCGACAGCGAACCAGACAAACCCTTGGGCGAGGAAGACGGCAGCCGTCTTGCCGCCGATATCGAATCCCTCGGCAACCGCCTGCAAGAGGTCCGCGCCGCCATCGGCCAAGTGATCTTCGGGCAGAAGGAGGTCATCGATGAAGCCCTGATCACCATCCTTGCCGGCGGCCACGCGCTGCTGATCGGCGTTCCGGGGCTTGCCAAGACGCTCTTGGTGCAGACCCTCGGCACCGTGCTCGGCCTCGACGACAAACGCATCCAGTTCACCCCGGATCTGATGCCGGCTGATATTCTCGGCTCCGAAGTGCTCGAGGAATCCGACGCCGGCACGCGCAGCTTCCGCTTCATCCGGGGCCCGGTCTTCTGCCAGCTCTTGATGGCCGACGAGATCAACCGCGCCAGCCCCCGGACCCAATCGGCGCTGCTCCAAGCGATGCAAGAGCGCTCGGTGGCCGTCGCCGGTGTCTCTCAAGCGTTGCCCAAGCCGTTCCACGTTCTCGCCACCCAGAACCCTTTAGAACAGGAAGGCGTCTACCCCCTGCCCGAAGCCCAGCTCGACCGCTTCCTGCTGCAGATCGACGTGGGCTATCCCAACAGCGAGGCCGAACGCACCATGCTGCTGGCGACCACCGGCGCCACCGAATGCGAGGCCGGCAAGGTGCTCAACGGCAAGCAGCTGATGGCGGCCCAGCGCCTGGTGCGGCGCATGCCGGTGGGCGATTCCGTGGTTGACGCCATTCTCGCCCTGGTGCGGGCGGGACGGCCCGGCGAAGGCAACGCGGAAATCGATGAAACCGTCGCCTGGGGTCCGGGCCCCCGGGCCAGCCAGGCGCTGATGCTGGCCTGCCGCGCGCGGGCCGTGCTGGAAAGCCGGTTCGCGCCGTCGGTCGACGACGTCATGGTGCTGGCCCCTCCGGTGCTGCGTCACCGCATGGCGCTGACCTTCGCGGCACGGGCCGACGGCGTCACCATGGACCAGGTGATCGATAAACTCTGCGCGCCCCTGGCCTGAGGACTTACCTCGATGCCGTACCCCGCGTCCCAGTCTTCTTCCAGAAACCCCCACGCTATCCTACGGAGGGCGGAGGCGGCGGCCGCCCAATTGCCGCCCCTAATGGTCGCCGCCCAACGCGTCGCCAACACCGTTTGGCACGGCACCCACGGCCGGCGACGGCGCGGGCCGGGGGATACCTTCTGGCAATTCCGCCATTACCAACCCGGCGACCCCGCCTACAGCATCGACTGGCGTCAGAGCGCCAAATCGAGCTCGGTCTTCATCCGCGAAAAGGAATGGATCGCCGCCCAGTCGGTGTGGCTGTGGCGCGATGCCTCACCGTCCATGGCCTATGCCTCCAACCGCCGGCTCACCGAGAAGGTCGAGCGCGCCGATCTCCTGACCCTGGCGTTGGCGGCATTGCTGTTGCAGGCGGGCGAGCACGTGGCGCTGGCCGGCGAGGGTCGGCCCCCCGCCGCCGGGCACGGGGCGCTCGAGCGCATGGCGGCGGTGCTGAGCCGCGAGGCGTCGTTGCCGACCGATGCCCCCAATACGCCACCCATGGAACCGCTGCCGCGCTACGCCAATATCGTCCTGTTCAGCGACTTTCTCGGCCCCATGGAAGAGCTCGCCGCCACCGTCGGCACCACCACCGCAAGGGGCGTCCTCGGCCATCTGGTGCAGATCCTCGACCCGGCCGAGGAATCCCTTCCCTTCGCCGGGCGGATTCGCTTCGAGGGCATGGAGGCGGAGGGATCCACCCTCATCAACCGGACGGAAAACGTCCGCCAGGACTACCGCAACCGGCTCCAGGCCCGGCGCGAGCAGATCATCGCCCTCGCCCATCATCATGGCTGGTCCTTCACCCTCCACCATACCGACCGACCGCCCCAGGAAGCGCTGCTGGCGCTCTACGGTGCGATGACGGTCCCGCGCGTGCAATGGTGAGCGGGCGCGCTAACGGACTCGGGATCGGCGCATCATGCTGAGCCTCGGCCCCTTCGCCTTTGCCGCCCCCTGGGCCCTGGTGGCGCTGGCCGGGCTGCCGCTCTTGTGGTGGCTGCTGCGGGTCACGCCACCGGCGCCGAAACTGCTGCGCTTTCCCGCCATCCGTCTGTTGTTCGGGTTGCGCCAGGATGAGCAGACCCCGGCCCGCACGCCGCTATGGCTGATCCTTTTGCGCATGGCCATCGTCACATTGGTGATCGTCGGCCTGGCCCGGCCGGTGCTCAATCCGGTGGACCAGTTCGCGGCCGCCGGACCCTTGGTGCTGGTGGTCGATGACGGCTGGGCCGCGGCACGGGGCTGGCCGCAGCGGGTCGCCGCCATGGACGCGTTGATCGCGCGCGCCCAGCGGGCTGGAAAGCCGGTGGTCGTGGTCACCACCGCCCCGCCCGCCACCGGCGGGCCGTTGACGCCATCCAAGCTGCTCACCGCGGGCGCGGCGCGTTCCCTGGTCCAGGCCCTCCAGCCCAAGCCGTGGCCGGTGGCCCGGGACAAGGCTCTGGCCGCGCTCGAAGACCTGAAGTTCGACAGCCCCGCCAACGTCATGTGGATCACCGACGGTATCGAGGACGGCAACGCCAAGGACTTCGTCAACAGCCTGACCTTCCTCGGCCCGGTTACGGTGATGGACGACGCGCCGGGCAAGGGCGCGCTGGCCCTGCCGCCGCCCAGCATCACCGCGGGCCGCCTGACCGGTCGGCTTATCCGGCCCAAGGCAGGGAAAGCGGAGGCCTTCTGGCTGCGCGGCACCGACGAGCGCGGTCGGGTGCTGTTGCGCCAGAGGATCGAGTTTACCGCCGGGGCGCGCACCGCCCGGACCGTGCTGCCCTTGCCCTCCGAGTTGCGCAACCGGCTGACCCGCCTTGAAGTGGAGGGCATCGCCTCGGCCGGCACCGTGGCGCTGTTGGACGAACGTTGGCGGCGCCGTCCGGTCGGCATCGTCACCGCCGCCACCGACAAGGCCCAGACCCGGCCTCTTCTTTCGGAGATTTTCTATCTCGACCGGGCACTGGGTCCCTATGCGGAACTGCGCAAGGGTCCGGCGCGGACCTTGCTGGCACGGCGGCTGGCGGTCCTGGTAGTGGCCGACGGTTCGATCCTCACCCCGCCCGACCGCCAAGCGGTGGAAGATTGGATGGCGCGGGGCGGCACCGTCCTGCGCTTCGCCGGGCCGCGCCTGGGCCAGAAGACCGACAGCCTCACGCCGGTGGCCCTGCGCGCCGGCAACCGCGCGCTCGGCGGCGCCATGTCGTGGACCAAGCCCGCGCGCCTGGCCCCGTTTACCGCCGATTCCCCCTTCGCCGGGTTGACGGTGCCCAAGGATGTCGTGGTTTTCCGTCAGGTGCTGGCCCAGCCGACTCTCGATCTCCCCAACCGGACTTGGGCGCGGCTGGCCGATGGGACGCCCCTGGTGACGGCCGTCGACAAGGGCCGGGGACGGCTGATCCTGGTCCACACCACCGCCAATACCGAATGGTCCAACCTGGCCATTTCCGGCCTCTTCGTGGAAATCCTGCGCCGGGTGGTCAGCCTCAGCCAGGGCGTCTCGGGCGCCCACCGCCGGGCCCTGCCGCCGGTCACTTCCCTCGATGGATTCGGACGGTTCACCGACCCGCCGCCCGCCGCCCAGCCGCTGGCCGCCGACGCCGACGCCGAGACCGGCGCACCGGGTAAGCCGGGCGCGGGCCCAGCGCGCCCGAGAGTGGGGCCGACCCGGCCGCCCGGTTTCTACGGCAACGACACCGCCCGCGTCGCCCTCAATCTAGCGGCCGGAATCAAGCAACTGACCCCCATCGGCGATCTGCCCGCGGGCGTCAAGACGCTGGCGATGGCGGCTCCCAAGGAAACCGATCTCAAGGCGGTTCTCCTGGCGTTCGCCTTGGGATTGTTGATCCTCGACCTCTGGATCGGCCTCATCCTCAGGGGATTGGCGCCGGAGTTCTGGCCCTTCCTGCGCGCCCCCGGCGAGGGCGATGCCGCGTCGGCCCGCGCCGCCCTCGCCGCCGCGATGATGGCGTTTGCCGCCGCCGCGGCCTTGGCCGTGTTCGCCGCCGGACCCGCCCAGGCCCAAGGAAAGGCAAGCTCGGTGACCGACGCCCAGGCCATGGACGCCACCTTCGATACGCGGTTGGCCTACGTGCGGACAGGCGATTCCCGGGTCGACGAGGTGTCCCGGGCCGGGCTCATCGGGCTGTCCCAGACCCTGCGCACGCGGACATCGGTGGAGCCCAAGGCGCCGCTGTCGGTCGACCTGGAGCGCGACGAGCTGACCTTCTTCCCCTTCCTCTACTGGCCGATTACCGCCGCCCAGCCGTTGCCGAGCCGGGCCGCCAGGGACAAGCTGGCCAGCTACCTGAGAACCGGCGGCATGATCCTGTTCGACACCCGCGACCAGGGGTCCGGGGGCCTCGGCATGCCGGAGGGATTGGTCCCTTCGGCTCCCAGGGCGGTCAAGCTGCGCCGCATCGTCGAGGGCCTGCAGGTGCCGGCCCTGATCCCGGTGCCCCGGGGGCACATCCTGACCAAGGCGTTTTACCTCCTCAAGACGTTCCCGGGCCGCTGGACCGGCGGCCAAGTGTGGGTCGAGAAAGAGGCCGGCCACGCCAATGACGGGGTGTCGTCGGTGATCATCGGCTCCAACGATTTCGCCGCCGCCTGGGCGGTGGACGGCGCCGGCCAGCCCCTGTATCCGGTGGTGCCCGGCGGCTCGCGCCAGCGCGAGATGGCCCACCGGTTCGGTGTTAACTTGGTAATGTACGCGCTAACCGGCAATTACAAGTCGGACCAGGTGCACGTGCCGGCGATCCTGGAAAGGCTCGGGCAATGACCCGTCACGGCCGCGTATGGAGCCCGGAGGGCAGGGGCTGGGAGAGCCCGGAGGGCAGGGGCTGATGGACGCCAGCACCCAAATCATTTTCGCGCCGCTCCTGTCCTGGGCCCTGATCGGCAGCTTCGCCGTCGCCGCCGCGTTGGCGATCCTTTACGCCGCTTGGCGCCGCGCCCGGGGAACCGGGCTCAGGGCGCTGGCCATCGCCACCCTCCTCGCCCTCCTCGCCAACCCGTCGATCAAGCAGGAGCGCCGCGAACCGCTCCCCGACATCGCCGTGGTGGTGGTCGACGAAAGCCCCAGCCAAGGCATCGGGTCGCGCCGCATGCAAACGGAATCCGCGCTCGACCATATTCGCGCGCGCCTCGCCAATGACAAGTTTATCGAACTGCGCGTGGTGCGCGCGGGCAAGCCGAAGCCGATCGCCCAGGCGGCGGCCGGCGCCGAGACCAAGATGCCCCGCGACCGCGGCACGCGTCTGTTCGAGGCGCTCGCGCGGGTCATGGGGGATATCCCGCCCCAGCGCTTCGCCGGCGCCGTGTTGATCACCGACGGGCAGATCCACGACGCGCCGAAGGAGGCTTCGGGCCTCCCCTTCCAGGGACCGTTGCACGGGCTGTTGACGGGCACCCGCAACCTGCGTGACCGGCGCCTGGTGGTGGAGCAGGCGGCCGGCTTCGGCATCGTCGGCGAAGAGGCGCTGCTCACCCTCAAGATCGTCGAATCGGGCGGCGGCGGCGGCCGCGCGCGGGTCACCATCACCCGGGACGGCAGCGACCGGCGGGAGCTCGATCTCGGCATTGGTTTCAGCCATACCTTGGAGCTTTCGGTGGCCCATGCCGGGCCCAATGTCTACGAGGTCGCCGTGGCGCCGGCGGCGGGCGAGTTGACCCTGGCCAATAATCGGGCGGCGGTGGTCGTCAACGGCGTCCGCGACCGGCTCCGGGTGCTGTTGGTGTCGGGCCTGCCCCATGCCGGCGAACGGGTCTGGCGCAACCTTCTGAAGGCCGACCCGTCGGTCGACCTGGTCCATTTCACGATTCTGCGCCCGCCCGACAAACAGGACGGCACCCCGGTCAACGAGCTGTCCCTGATCGCCTTCCCCACCCGCGAACTGTTCGAGGAAAAGCTCGAGGATTTCGACCTCATCATCTTCGACCGCTACCACCGCCGGGGGGTGCTGCCGGCGATCTATCTCCGCAACATCGTCAAATACGTGCGCGACGGCGGCGCCATTCTGGAAGCGGGCGGGCCG
>SMUY01146573.1_pt1 | contig 22932 bp, 18 predicted proteins | sample 2456441 | NCBI WGS metagenome assembly SMUY01 (sample SAMN11095931, study PRJNA526329) | marine sediment metagenome | biome: Marine sediment; feature: Surficial sediment; material: Deep marine sediment; isolation source: Hadal surficial sediment | place: Pacific Ocean | collected 2014-11 | depth...
CGCCATCATCGTTGGTCAGCTTATTTGCAAGAGGACGAACCAGCCATTCGCCGAGTCTGAAGCCCTGCTGTAGCTCTCGATTTACGAGTTCAAGTTGCATAGTCGCCAATTATCTCATCGATGCTAACGACTTTAATCCATAAGTTTCGGTGTTCGGATGGAGAGAGCCAAATCCGAAGGTTTTCCGAACGTACGAGATTGTTTCAAAATCACTAAGCATGCTAATCATGGCTCGGCAACAAATTTGCGCGAAAACATTCGCCAATAACAAATTGCCACCCCTTAAGATAGTTCTCACGAGAAGCTTCTGCTGTTTCGCCCTTCCAGCCAGAATGCTCGAGGGTCATTTTTGTTGTTCCACCATCTGAGTGAAACTCAATTTTCACCTTGGTGGCTGCACTTTCTTCACGCCCTGGGTGCCATAAGAATTCGAGGGTTTTTCCTGTCACACATGCTATTACTCGACCCCAATTAACTTCTTTGCCGTCGTTTTGAGTTTCGTAAATTCGACCATCGAGATTTGCTTCAAACGTAACCCCAACTACTTTTTTCTGACCCAACGAATATGGTTCGGTGTGGGCGGGCCACCATAGATGAATGTCATTAACAAACGCATCGAATGCTTGTGGAGGTGTGCAGTTTAAATCCCACTCTAGTTTTATCGGATTAGTTGTTGTCATAGCCGGTCTCCTCGTAAGTTGGGTCCGTAGAAAGTCGTTTAATCGTTTGGGAACTTGCGTTCGATATGGTTTTTGAACGACAACATGGCTGACTCCCAATACTCATCAAGATAGGTGCGCAATTGTTGCCAGCCTGCAGGGTTTAGTTGGTAGATCCGTTTGGTGCCTTGGGCGTTTTCAACAACAAGGTTTGCTTCCTTTAGTACTTTCAGGTGCTGGGAAACTGCAGGGCGAGAAACCGGCAGTTTGTCTGCTATTTGCTGCACAGACCTGGGTCTGTCTCGCACCTGTTCCAAAACCGCACGGCGGGTGCTGTCGGCAAGAGCGAAAAACACCTGGTTCATGTTCATTCCATTACGGTAAGTCACTACTTACGGTAAGTCAACGCTTACCTATAGTTAATGAAATAGTGAAACTGCTTTGTTGGCGATATCGCTCAGGGGGATTCTCGATAGCGGACACCCATCGAATGCCTGCACAGGAGCACTGGACCGACTGACTGATTCAGTCCTCCTGCGGTTGGAACAACTGTGCATGAATCCGATGCCAAACGTCGAACCGGTCCGCTGCCAGTGCCGATAGAAGTGCTTCGTGCTCCTGATCGAAAGCCATTACCTGCTGTTCCGATAGGCTGGCGGCTATTCCTCGTAGGGCACGCATCCGGCCACGCCAACTATCGCGGGTGAAGGGAATCTGCTCGTCGTAAACGAACAGACCCACAAGATTGAAGTCTTCGCGTGACCAGCGCGGCTGCGGAGGCATGAGGCCGTCCCAGTCGGCGCCGCTCCAATCCGGGTTGTACTTCAGTACCAGTTTTTCAGAGGCACGCACAAGCGGATCGAGATGGGGCATAAAGCTGAAGTGAGAGACCAGCAACTGCCCTCCTGGCCGTAGCACGCGGCGAACTTCCGGAATCGCACGCGACAGATCGAAGTACATCCAACATTGGTTCGCCGTAACCACGTCGAACGATTGATCAGGGAAAGGCAGGTCTTCAGCGACTGCAACGTTGAACTCAATGGTCAACCCTTCCCGGACCGCTGCGCTGCTCGCCATCTCTATTTGACTCGCGGAAATATCGATGCCGCTGACTTCGACTTGCTCGCTCGCGAAACGCCGGGCGAGAAGGCCAGTTCCGGTACCGAGATCCAGTAGATGCTGCCCCGGTAAGCCAATGTTCAGGGCCAGCAGCTTTCTGTAGAAACTATCTGGTGGGCCCGGTCGATATCGGTCGTAGTCCCGGGATGTTTTCCCCCAATCAATGGCCCTGCCCGCATCGATGTTGCGAAAGGATTGGTCCGGCATCATTCATATCCGTCTGATCACCGAGCCGATTCTAACCCCGCAGCCCGGCGTTCTTTTCTAGGTTGAGCGGGCGCGTCACTCCTCAAGTGTTGTGCTCAGCCGTTCGACTGCAAGTAGATAATCTTCCATGAACTCACGCATGACGGTACGAGTGGACTGAATACTGTTCATCAACCCGACACCTTGGCCAACGAAAGAGGTCGCGAGTTGTTTGGCACCCGGGTGTCCGCCTTCCGCTAGCTTGGTGATTTTCGCCAGTGGCGCTTCGCTCACCAGTGATTGCAACGGCATGGGTAGAGGTTCGGGCGCCTCTCCGGATTCCCAGGCATCGGTCCACGGAGAGCGAAGCTGACGAGAATATTTGCCGGTCCGTGCTTTGGAGCGAACCGTTTGTCTGGAACTCGCCTGTATGTATTTTTCTTTGATTACCGGAGAAGTTTCCGCTTCGGTTGTGGTCAACCACATGGAGCCAGTCCAGGCGCCCGCTGCACCCATGGCCATGCAAGCCGCCATCTGGCGACCGGTCACAATGCCACCAGCGGCGAGTACGGGAACGTGTGAGTCCTTCACCGCATCGCAAACCTCCGGCACCAGCACCAGAGTGGACACTTCTCCGCAGTGACCACCCGCCTCTGTTCCGGCAACTACCAGCACGTCCACCCCCGCATCCACCTGTTTGGCGGCGTGTTCCTTCGCGCCGACCAGCGCGGCAACGACCACACCGTTCTCCTTACCCATATCGAGCATGTACCGGGGAGGTACACCAAGCGCGTTGGCGATGAGTTTGATCGGATGCGCAAAGGCCACATCAATTATGTTGATGGCCCGTCCCGGTGTTAGAAAGCCGCCGCCGCGCCCGGTCTGGGCATCGTACACACCCGCCGTATCGATCTGGTGTTGCGCCAGGATATTGGTGGCGAACTGGCGATGTTCGTCGGGCACCATAGCCAGGATTTCCTCAGGGGAGTTGTTGTCATCGGTTATCGCCATGCTGGTTGGGGCGATCAAGTCGACGCCGTACGGCATACCGTCTATGTGTTCATCAATCCAGTTCAGCTCGATTTCCAGCGTTTCTGCGTTATGACCGGCAGCGCCCAGCACGCCCATTCCGCCAGATTTCGATACTTCGACGACGACGTCGCGACAATGAGTAAACGCCACCAGCGGGAAATCGATCCCCAATAGATCGCAGATTGGTGATTTCATATGCGTGCCCCTCCTGCGGGTATATGACAAATTCAGTGCAAAAAAATTTAGGCGCTATGATAGCGCTTTGGGATAGGAGGCGGGGACTATGGGGAATACTGGCAGGAAAACGATTCGATCTTTGCTGATGCTCGCAGCCGTGATTTTAATCCCGGCAACCTCGCTGGGTCATGGTAGTGCGAGCGTCGCAGAAATCGAAGACCGAGCGATTGAATTCCCGGATACCGCGGAGTTCATGACGCTCATCGTCGACCTGCATACGCATTCCGTTTTCTCGGATGGGCACGTCTGGCCGAACATCCGCGTTGCGGAAGCACTACGAGATGGTCTGGATGCCATTGCCATCACCGAACACCTGGAGTGGCAACCTCATCTGGAAGACATCCCCCATCCGGACCGGAATCGCTCATACAACGTGGCGGTGGAGAGCAACCCGGAAGGTTCGGATCTCATCATTATTGCCGGATCGGAGATCACCCGCCGGGCACCCCACGGCCACATGAACGCCGTTTTCGTCCACGATGCCAACGCGCTCGTGCGTGTTGGTGCCGTGCCTGAACCATTTGATGCGAGGGAATATTATGTGAACTCAACCGTTTGGACTGCTCAGGAAGTGCTGGATGCCGCAAACGAACAAGGCGCGTTCACTTTCTGGAATCACTCCTGGAGCAATTTCACCAACGCTAAAACGGAAATATTAGAATTTCACAGGGCCAACGCCGCGAACGGCAAGCTCCACGGCATTGAGGTGGCAAATGGCAGAACCTATTCCGCAGAGTCTTTCCAGATCGCCCTGGATCACAACCTGACGCTCATCGGCGTCTCTGACGTCCACAACCTGATCGACTGGGATTATCAACCCCACAACGGTGGGCATCGCCCGGTGAATCTCGTGTTCGTGCAGGAACGCTCGGCGGACGCGATACGAGAAGCACTGTTCGCCAGACGAACGGTGGTCTGGTACAAGAACCTGCTGATCGGTCGACCGCTCGAACTCCTGCCGTTATTGCAAGCATCCCTCAGCGCGGATCATGCGGCCTACCGTCCCGCTACCGAGGTGTTGGAAGTCACCCTGGCGAATCATTCAGATGCGAAAATGATGTTGCGGAATTTGACCGGGTTCAGCATTGGGGAACACGACATCATCGAAGTACCGGCTCATGGTGAGAAGACTTTATATATAAGAACGGGTGAACGACTCGAAGACGTCACGCTGAGCTTCGAAGTGCTCAACGCACTCATAACCCCCAACGCCCATCCGATCCTCGAGTACTCGCTCGAGATTGACGATCCGGGACCATAACTGAATTGACATCCAGCCCCGACAAACTCAGATTAGCCTTCAGGCCATACAAGGAGTGGATGATGCGGACACAAAGCTTGAGTTTCTTGAACTTAATGATTCTCCCCGTGGTGTTAGGGATGTTCCCGCTACCTGTTACGGCAAGTGACTCTCTCCCGATCGGCCAGTTGGTCATGCAGAAGTATTGGGTTGTCGTTCATACAGCACCCGACGGTCTACGCTACACGATCAAAACCCTTGACGGCATCGTCGTCCAGGAAGGTCTCACCGGCCAATTGTTGGCCGATTTATATCCGGGTGTGTATGACACCCTGAGTCATGCAATTGCCAAACCACCCGCGCCCACGAACAAAATCCCTGAGGTGAAAGAGCAGACCACTACCCTGGATCTCGAGTCTCCACCGCGATAAAACGGCTTGATAAGGAACGGTCTCGCACGGCGCGTAAATTTACCGAGAGGGTATTGAGTGCCACTACATAAACGGGTTTTGATAAGTAATCGAGGCGAAATCGCCATCCGCATTGCCAAGGCGGCGACAGCACTGGGTATGGAATCTGTGAGTGTGTACGCGCCGATAGACGCGCTTTCGCTGCACACTCGATTTACCACACAAACACACGAGATCGGCAAAACACAAGATCCAGTTGACGCCTATCTAGATGTTGAAGCCCTTGTTGAGATAGCGAAGTCGAGCGGATGTGACTGCGTTCACCCGGGTTATGGTTTCCTGTCTGAGAACCCTTTGTTTGCCGAGAGAATGGAGACCGAGGGGATAACTTTCATTGGTCCACCACCCGACGCGCTCTCATTGTTCGGGGACAAAGTCCGGGCGCGCGATCTCGCCCAGTCCTTAGCTATTCCCATTGTATCTGGAAGCCCAGCATCCCTGACCTCTCCCCTGGAAGCCGCGAACGTTGCCAGCGATCTCGGCTTCCCCGTGATGCTCAAGGCACCGGCGGGCGGCGGCGGTCGCGGCATGCGGGTCGTCAACAGCGTTGAGGAAATGAGTGAGGCGTTTGAGCGCTGCAGTAGCGAGGCGGAGGCGGCCTTTGGAGTTGGATCGGTTTTTGTCGAGCGGCTTGTTGAGCGTCCTCGCCATGTCGAAGTGCAGGTTCTTGCGGATTCACAAGGTAACGTGATTCATCTTCACGAACGGGACTGCTCCGTACAATTGCGAAACCAGAAAGTCGTTGAGGTGGCACCGGCGCCAGGTTTAGACCCTGCTTTGCGGGAGAAGATGTTTAATGATGCGATCAAACTTGTGCAGGCAACCTCATACGTCAATGCCGGGACAATAGAATTCCTCGTTACCCCCGAGACGGGTGAGTACTTTTTCATCGAATGTAATCCGCGAATTCAGGTTGAGCACACGATTACCGAGCAAATCACTGGTATCGACCTTGTCGAAGCACAGTTCCACATCGCATCAGGTGCGACGCTGGCATCAATAGGTCTTGCTGACCAGCAAGCGGTGGGTGCCCCTCGGGGGTTTGCTGTGCAGGTGCGCGTCGTCGCCCGGAGTGCGGGGCGTATTACGGCGTACAAAGAACCATCTGGAACGGGCATCAGAGTCGACGCGTGTGGTTACCTGGGTTACACCCCGCCTCCGCAGTTCGATCCCCTGCTGGCAAAACTGGTTTGTACTTCCAGCTCTCTACTATCGCGGGGTGTACAATCGCCGGACGAACCAGCCTCTGGCTCGTCTTTTGTCTCGGCCGTCGACAGGATGCTCCTTGCACTTGACGAGTTTCATATTGGCGGTCTGCAAACCAATTTGCCTCAGCTGCGTGCCATATTGTCCCACCCGCGGTTTCGCGCAGGTGATGCCAGAACCTCCTTGTTGACGGAAGTATTGGCCGAAACCCCGGAAATGACCAACACCTCCACCACTTACAACAGCCATGCACTCGCGTTGCTGGATCAACAAGCTGCAAGCATGAGCACGGGTATAACGTCGTCAGTTTCTTCCCGAACACTCGCGCCATCACTAGCAGTGGAAGATGGCCAATTGGCAGTGATATGTCCCACGGAGAGTTCCGTCGTTGAACTTAGCGCAAGCGAGGGAGATACCGTGGTGTTGGGCGACACGCTACTCGTCGTCAGTGCGATGAAGATGGAAACTCTGGTTACGGCGCCCTGTTCGGGTGTCGTGACTGCGATGTCGTCACTGAACATCGGGGATAAGGTGGCAGCGGGGCAAATAGTTGCGGTGCTAGCCCCTGCACAAGGGGAACAACCATCGGCGTCACCTGGAGCAGATCCCGCCTGGGGCCAGGTACTGGAAGAAGTCAGTACTCTGAAAAGCCTCGCGCTGGCGAGGTTGGCAGCGGGTTCGGATGAGCCTGGTGTGGTGCGTCAGCGGCGTCGTGGCAAGCTGACGTGCAGGGAACGTATCACGCTACTACTGGACGAAGGGACCTTTAGAGAAGTGGGTAGTGTCGCTGGCTTCGCCTCCTACGACGAAGATGGCGGTATTTCGGCGTTCACTCCCGCCAACAGCGTCGGTGGGTGGGGAAAGATCGATGAACGTACCACAATCGTCTGTGCTGACGACTTTACTTCGCGGGGCGGTCATGCGGATGGAGCGATAGGTGCGAAGAGTGGATACCTCGATCGGCTCGCGATAGAAATGCGCGCACCCTCGGTGAGGATGCTGGATGGTTCATCGGGTGGTGGCAGTGTCGCGGCGATGGTTCCCGCGCAGAAAAAGGAAGGCGAAAGCAGCGCAAAAGAAAGTTCGGGTGCGATCAAGGCGGGCAGACCGCGTGTTGCTGGTGGCGGAGGATCGTTTCTTCCCGGGCATCTGGGGAGTTCCATGTACACCGAACAGTTGTCGACGATACCAGTAGTCAACTTGTTACTCGGCAGCGTCGTGGGAATTGGGGCAGCAAAAGCCGTGTTGGGTCACTTCTCTGTCATGGTTCGCGACATCGCGCAGCTTTTTGTGGCGGGACCACCCGTTGTTGCGCATGCCATGGGGTACGAAATTACCAAGGAGGATCTCGGCGGTTGGCACATCCACTGCACGAACGGCTCGGTGGACAACCTCGCAGAAACCGAGGAAGAGGCGGTTGCAATGACCAGACGGTTCCTCTCGTACCTGCCTTCGAGCGTTTACGAAGTACCTCCCGTATTGCCGGTTAATCCAGATGATCCTTGTGACCGTCGTGAAGAGGAACTTTCTACCCTGATTTCTCGCAAGCGCACGACAACGTTTGATATGCGCAAGGCCATCAAGCTGATGGCCGACAAGGATTCGTTTTTCGAGATAGGGCCGCTTTGGGGTACCGATCAGATCACCGGTTTTGTGAGATTTAATGGCCACCCGCTCGGCGTCATTGGTTCCGATAGCCAACATGTCAACGGAGGCGCACTCACCGCAAACGGCTGCGACAAGCTGACGCGGCATCTGGATCTTTGCGATCTGTTCCATTTGCCGATCTTGAACCTCATTGACAATCCCGGTTTTGCCGTAGGGCTCGAACACGAAATCGCTGGCACGATCCGTAAAGGCGGTGAGTGGATGGTTGCGTTTGCCCAGGTGGCCGTACCGATTTTCACAGTTTTGATGCGCCGGAGTTTCGGCGTTGCAGGTAACAACTATGCGTCACCGCGTTCAAAACCGTCGGTGCGTGTTGCATGGCCTGCTGCTGATGTAGGTGGAATTCCTCCTGAGGGAGGTATAGAAGCGGCTTATAAACGTCAACTGGCGGAATCGGACGACCCGGAAGCCTTGCGTGCGGAACTCAATGCGCGCATCGAGAGTGTGAGGGGACCCGTTGGACCTTTGAACAAGTTTCAGATTGAAGAGATGATCGATCCCAGAGATACCCGCCAGCTGATTTGTGAGTGGGTTGAGACGGCCTATAAGGTTGTTTCGCAGCCATCCCGGTTGGTTCCGCGGGCGTTGCAATTTCGGCCGTAGAAGTCTAAAGCCGGTTCACCGCGAGTTCTGAGAGCGTCAATGAGCGGTCGATACTTTCGCGCATGCCATCCATATCGACGCCTTCTGTACTTTTTTTACCTTCGCAGTAGCGGGCGTAGACCCCATGCACGATCGCCGCGCTCTTCCAGCGGTTGAAGCCAACGTAATAGTCGAGTTGTGATAAATCTCGTCCCGTGCGTGCGCTGTAACGCTCAGCAAGTTGTGTGCGGGATGGAAATCCTGCAGGTGCTGTTGCCGCCTCTGGCCTGAAGGGTTCTGCGTCCGTTGGATCTGGCCATTGGTTCAAAGCGTACGCTAGGTCGGCAAGCGGATCTCCAAGAGTGGAAATCTCCCAGTCCACCACAGCCGCGATAGTGCAACCGGAACCTACCAGGCAATTGTGTACACCGTAGTCGCCATGAACGACACGGGCCGGACCCTGTTCTGGAATGTTGTCCAGAAAAAACTGCTGTAACTCGTGGGCTCGCGGGTCGTCGTAGTTCGCCGGTTCGACCGAAGAGGTCCATGATCGATACCAGGTTTTCAGTTGTCGGCCCACGTAGTTTTCTTTTTTTCCGAGGTCTCCAAGCCCCACTTCGTCCGGATCAACCGCATGGAGATCTGCGAGTACGTCGATAAACGACAGCGCCATTTTCTGGCGTTGACCAACTGGCACCCAGCGGTTGGTATCCTCGGCACTGTACAGTGGATGGCCGTCGACCATTCCCATCAGGTAAAACCAGGCGCCTGTAACGTCGGGGCTTGCGCAAAACCCGATTGCTTGAGGCACGGGAACTGGCGTGGGTCCCAATGCGGAAATTAGCGACCATTCGCGGCTCATGTCGTGGGCTTTGGGTAACAGCTGCCCTTGCGGTGGGCGTCGGATCACCGCCCGCCTGCCTTCAGTGTCTTCGAGTTGATAGGTGAGGTTCGAGTGCCCGCCCAGCAGGCGCGTCCACTTGAATGGCGGTGTTAAACCATCGATGTGCGTGTCGATCCACGCTTCGACAGCGTCAACCTGATAACCCTCGGGACCGAGGCTTTCGTCGCGTTTAGTCATGTTGGCCTCCGCGAACGCTCAGACGTTCGGCTTCCATAGGGAATTCCTGAGCCCCAGAAAGCGACGAGTATAACCAACTTCGAGGTGTTGGTTAGAAGCGCGAAGCACAGGCACTGACATTCGATGCTGGGTTGGTGGGTTAGTGATCCGTTAGGCTTGCTCGAGGCATAAGCCGGGACCAGGGGGACCGGGGGGAACTAGAATGAAGTACGGTGCGCGGGGCCTAATGTCGAGATCACCACCACAGCAGCCTTCATGTGAAGGTGACCCCGACTTTTATCGAATCGTCGAACAATTCGAACCCTGACTCGCTTGGACACAAATGGTGCGATCCAGAGCCCGTACTATTCGACCACCGAGTTACTAGGCAACGGTTCCTTCCTCTGCGACGTTCAAAGCGGGACCATCAGGCGTTGTTGCTGCAACTTCTGGTGTAGTTTTTTTAGCCGTAGCCGTTTGAGCAGTTGCATCGGGAGCCACACCACTCTTCGTCAACTGCCCAAGATAGTCAGGCAGTTCCACACCGGCCATCTTCGCGAGTTCGTGTAACGATGGAAGTGCGTGGGTTAATCCACCGAGGAAGTCGCCGACGGCGTTGCCTTTACCGCCGTCGTAAACGACAACTTTCTCGAACTCGATGTTGCTGATTGCTGTTGCCTGTGCACTAACGATCGCGTCAATTTTATCGACGATCATGAGACGAGCCGCGGCATCGGGTTGCCCGCCAGCTGCCGCGACAATCGACTTGAGGCCTTCTGCCATCTTGACGAGAATCTCCCTTCGGCCTTCAGCTTCACCACCGAGTTTCGCTCGTAGCGCTTCACCTTCTGCCTGGCCAGCAAGCACTGCTTTCGATTTTTCTCCTTCGGCTTCTGTCGTGACGCGATCTCGCTCGATTTCTGCCGGTACGACGACGTCTGCAAACTGAGTTGCCCGATCACGCTGTGCACGTGCTTCTTCGGATCTCTTTTCGGCTTCATAACCTTCTTGCTCAGCGGCGGCTCCCTTGACTGCTTCGGATGCATCCCCCAGTCGATTCGCTTCGGCTTTGGCCACGCGAAGGCCTGCTTCGGAATCCGCTTCAATTGCTTTGGCCTGGTTCTCACCGGTAACAGCTTTGGCATTGGCATCTGCCACCCGGACACGCTGGTCCTGCTGAGCTTCTGCCGCGCCAACCGCACCGTCGCGATCCTGTTTCGCCACCGCGATTTTCGCTTTGTTGATTGCTTCCGCCGCCGCCCGCTGACCTAGAGCCTGGATATATCCTGACTCATCCGTGATGTCCGAGATGTTGACGTTGATGAGACGAAGACCAATTTTCATGAGTTCGGATTCGATGTTGTCGAGCACCCGTGATTCAAACTTTTCCCGGTCTCCGTTGATCTCTTCAATGTCCATCGTTGCAATCGTCGCACGAAGCTGACCAAAGATGATGTCCTTGGCCGTTTCCTCGATTTCCGGCGTTGTGAGGGACAATAAACGCTCTGCCGCGTTGTTCATGAGTTCTTTGGTCGTACCAATGCCAAACGTAAATCGAGAAGGCACGTTTACCCGGATGTTCTGCTTGGATAACGCGCCTTCCAGTCCTATATCGACCATCATTGGGGTTAGGTCCAAATATCGGTACCCCTGGATAACTGGCCAGATAAATGTCGTACCGCCGTGAATCGTTTTCGCTGAACCTTCTCCGCCTATCTGGCCGTACTTCACAAGAATCTCGTTGGACGGACATGTTTTGATACGTTTCACTACCGCAAGAACTGCGCCTACGAAAACGAACGCAAGAATAACCATAACGATGAGTGTGTATGGAATCATAATTTTTCCTTTTTTATCTTGGTGGGGCACCAACGACAAGTTGGCTTCCGGAAAGCTCGAGTACAGTCACCGCTGTGTTGCGACTCAACGCTTCCCCATCCGTGACAGCATGGTACTCCTTGAGCCTTCCCTGTACTGAAACCATTGCTTTCCCAACACCGGTTCTGCATCGAGGGATACTGAGCGTTACTCTCGCCTCCTCGCCGATTGCATTTTCAAGCCTGATATTCCCCTGGTGTTTCAACATCGACATGCCAAATAGAAGCAACATGTTGACTCCAACAAAAAAAGAACCGACGAGGAATCCAACCGAAGCAACAAACAGCGTGTGAGTGAGCCCCCAGTCGTACGCCATCAGACCTCCCCACGAGAACCCCATGAGAAATGACACGCCGTTGCGTATGGTAAAAGCATCTCCAAGAGCGAACCCGCCGTCGCTTCCATCACTGTCGGCATCCGAATCGTCATCGGAGATACCAAACATTGACAAACCAAACTGAATGAAAAAGACGAGGGTCGAGAAAACACCGGTGGACAAGAGAAATTGTTCGATACCTGAAAGGCTGTCGAACCATTCGGTCATAGTTCCTCCTTATCCTGTACTCAAAACAGCGCTGGAAGTCTCCATAATGGGGCTAAATTTCGGTAGTTCAAGGAGGGTGGGCTGGTTGGGGTCGGTGTTTTGGCGGTCCAGTGCCTACTGATCCAGGTAGCGAAAGTAAAACGACCGAGACGCTATGCTCGCGGATCAAGCGGAATCGTCAATAACTGCGTAGTGCCTCAACACTTTCCGGTGCTCAGTGGCCGCGGCTTGGCGATGCCGTAACCCTGAGCAAAATCGACACCGATCTCCTGTAACTTCACAGCAATATCATCATTCTCTACAAATTCCCCGACTGTCAGTAGTCCGAGAACGTGCCCGATTTCGTTCATTGATCTAACCAACGCATACTCCACCGGCTGGGTGGCAATATTCCGTACGAAGGAACCGTCAATCTTGAGTTCATCGACCGGCAGTGACTTCAAATAGGCGAACGAGCACACGCCCGTCCCAAAATCGTCCAGCGCAAACCTGCAACCCTTTTCCCGCAGGTCAGCCATAAAACCCGTAGCCCGACTCAGGTTATGAACAGCGGAAGTTTCCGTAACTTCGAAACAAATCTGATCGTATGGAACTGAATACTCTTCAAAGCAGCGACCGACAAAGTCCAACATTGATTGGTCCCCGAGCGTGTGTCCGGAGAGATTCAGCGAGTAGACGTGATTGGGATCGATTTCCGCGCGCCGCTCACTAAACCAGGACAGGAAGTTATCAATCACCCACCTGTCGATCCGGCGGATCAGACCAAATCGTTCAGCCGCAGGTAAAAACGCTCCTGGAAGAATAATCTCTCCGTCTTCATCGAGCATACGGATGAGGATCTCTGACCTGGTTGCGGGTTTATCGAGTGCCTTGAGTGATCTGATTTCCTGTTCGAAAAGAACGAAGCGATTCTCCTGAAGTGCGACGGACAATTTTGTTGTCCAGTTAACCTGCCCCTTGTGAGTTTCGAGTTGCTGTGTTTCCGGTTGGTATTCATGGATGCGATTCCGCCCTTCGTTTTTAGCCATGTAACACGCAATATCTGAAAAGCCAAGCACCTGGTCTGCATCTTCGACATCAGAGAAATTTACCAGACCGATGGAAACGCCGGCGGAAAACGCTGTTCCACTCCAGGTAAATCGAAAGTTCTCCACTGCCACCCTGATCTTCTCCGCTATCGAATAAGCACTTTTTCGATCACAATTCCTCAAGATAATGCCAAATTCGTCGCCACCGAGTCTTGCCAGGACGTCACTTGATCGAACTTGTGACTTCATCTGTCCGGCGATCTGAAATAGGAAGCCGTCACCTGCGGCGTGGCCACAACTGTCGTTCACAAGTTTAAACTGATCCAGATCGATATATAAAAGTGCGCACTCCAAACCTGGATCAAGCGACCGCTCATCTTTCAGGTCCATCAAACAACGTTCAAAGTAGCTGCGGTTGTACAGATTTGTTAGAGGATCGTGACTCGCCTGGTGGAGCAGTTTTGCGTTGAGTTCTTTCTTAAGCGTTACGTCACGAAAAACTACGACGACACCCAAACAGGTGTTGCCTGATTCGTGTATGGGCGACGCATGTTCCTCAATAAAGAACCTGCCACCATTGCGGTTGATTAGCATGTTGTACTCGGTTTCGCGCACCACCTCGTTTGTCTCCAGACAAATCAGCGCAATATTTTTTTGCGGATTTTTGCCCGCATCGTTCACCGTGCAGAAAATGCGGTCCAGTGGTTGTCCGCGGCACTGATCCATACGCCATCCGGTTATACGTTCCGCTTCTGGATTGATGTAATCCACGATTGCATGGTTGTCGGTTGTGATCACTGCTTCCTGAATTGAGGAAAGGGTTGTTGAGACCCTGTCCCGTTCAGTTCTTAAGGTTTGCTCGCTCTTTTGAATTGATGTCATCAGTTCATTGAAAGATTGTGCAAAATACCCGAGTTCGCTTTCTCCAGCTTCGTCGACACGCTTGCTCAGATCCTGGCTTTCACGGATGCGGTGGAGCTGTTGGCTCAATACGGAAAGCGGCCGGAGGATTATTCGATCCTGCAGAAACAGCGTAATCAACGTAATTGCCAATCCGACGAGAAGCATCGCACCCAATACCGATCTGAGGATTGCGTTTCCCTGTTTCATGATGTCTCGGGAAGTGGTCAGTTCAACCAATGCGATGGGCTCGCCCGCGATTCCGGAAAACAGTTGAAAGGAGCGAACTTCGCCGTCGGAAACCGGATCGATCACGATATCGGCACCACCCAGCAATTGCTCCACCACGTGCTCGTATCCGATTGCGGGTAGTTCATGGAACTGCATTGATAGCAGTACGCGTTGCGCTACTTGGTCCAATCGTGGCTCGTCTGCCAGCCACCCCATCGTCAACCGACCCCTGGCGGGGCCTTCTTTAGCGCTGTTTAAAACAGGACTTGAAACGACCAGCCAGAGATCGTGATTTGTGTAGAAGTAGCCGGTGTATTTTTCCATCGACGTCATTTTTGCCGACAGATTTTTTATCAGTCCAGGGTTCACGGGACCTGTGGACGCATAAGTTCTATCCGTTTGTTTTCCAACGACAACGGCTCCCTCAACATCGAGATACAATAGGAGCTCAATGTCGATCGAACTTAGAATGTCGGGGGTAAGGTTGCTGACCACATAGGGATCGGTTGGATCAAACGGTCTTTCCATGAACTCATAGGTGTCATCCCATTCGGCCCAGTCGGCTACCAACAGTGCCAACGATTCTGCGGCGAACTTCATACCTGAATGTAATCTGCTGTGATTATCTTTGAGAAACCTCTCCTCCAGCTGCGCATGACCGTTGTGCACGGAGATCTGCAGAGCCCAGTAGATGCCCCCCATGAGTATCATCTGGGCCATCAGGAGCTGAATCAGGACTTTCAGTCGGGTTGACATAGCCGGAGAAATATTTTCCAAGGGTCCGTCTTTAAGACTAGTCGGGAAATTTTCCGAACGCCGTTCAAATTGGTGACAACGATTCTCGACGAACCCCCGCGGGACCTCTAAGCTTCAGGGTTCAAGGGAGAGATCTCATGACTGCTGCTTTCGACGGGGTGCGAGTCGTCGACTTATCGGATCGACTGTCCGGTGCCTATGCGGCGCGCATCTTCGGGGATTACGGCGCCGACGTGGTCCTTGCTGAGCCGCCGGAAGGACACGCGCTGCGCCATGAACCGCCGTTCCTCGACAACGTCGCTGGTGTGGAGCGCTCGCTACTCCACGCTTACATCAACTGGAACAAGCGTGCGGTGATCGTTGAGGAAAACGAGGCGCTCTGCGCGCTTGTCGCGTCTGCGGATATTCTGATAACTACGGCCATCCCCTCTACAACCCGATTGATCGAGATCGCGCTTGCGGCCTTGCCTGGCGACGCGATCCACCTGTCCATCACGTCCCACGGGCTGAGTGGAAGCCTTGCGGGTGTCAGTGGCAATAATCTGACTGCCTGTGCACGCACCGGTTGGTGCCATATGAATGGTTGTGTTGATGGACCACCGCTGCAGCTACCGGTGTGGCAGACGGGTTATATTGCCGGAGTCACCGGTTTCATCATCGCGTCTGCCGCCCTATATCGGCGGTTGCGCACTGGTGAGGGAGAGCGAATCGACGTTGCCGAAGACGAGCCCCTCGCCCACACGGCGGCTCCGTGGGCGACCCTTGCACTGTTCGTCGGAACCGAGCGGATCAGTCGTGGACCAATGGGCTTGAGGGAGCGAGGCAGCACCTTGCCGCTATGGAAAACCCTGGACGGCTTGATCAACTTCGGTTATGGCGATTGGCCACGGTGGCGCGAAGCCATGGAGTTACTGGGTCAACCAGAGCTTGCCAATGATGAACGTTATGTGCCGCGCTTTGGTAGAAACCAACAAGATCATCGTCCCGTTCGCAAAGCACTCGAGGAAGCGACGGGTACGCGCAAGAAGTGGGACATCTTCCATGGGCTCGCCAACCTGCACTGCATCTCAGGGGTCGTGCAGAACACCCGTGAACTGCTTGGTAATGAGCAACTCAACACACGTAAGTTCTTTGTCCGGACGCATCTTTTAGGCCGGGATTTACGCGCGTCAGGGCCACCCGCCAAGCTCAGTGGTACTCCGTGGCAGCTCGCCAAGCCAGCGCCGACACTGGGCGGCCTCATAGATAAAAGTGCACAGGGAGATCCCGCCGAGGGACGAACTCCCATGCACAAACGCCCATTGACGAGCAAGCGCCGCGGGTTGCCCCTCGACGGTATCCGCGTTCTCACGTTTACCCAGGCGTGGTCAGGGCCATTTGGCACAGAGCTGTTGGCTTTTCTCGGCGCCGACGTCGTCCAGATCGAAGGCCGGCAACGACCCGACGTCTGGCGTGGTGCCGGGGCACCGGTCGGTCCAACCATCCGCGATCCCGAGCGGGAGCAGAACCCACTCAACACCAACGGTATGTACAACACCGCCAATCTCAACAAACGGGCGATCACGCTGGACATGACGCAATCGCGAGGCAAAGAGATGTTCTGGGAGATGGTGCCAAAGTTCGACATCATTGCCGACAACTTCAGCCCGCACGTGTTACCGAACTGGGGAGTGACGCTCGAGACTCTGCGCGAAAAGCGGCCGGACATCATTCTTGCCTCAATCTCGGGTTACGGCACGGATGGACCGTTGACCGAATATCCCGCAAACGGCGCAACGACCGAACCTATGGCTGGGCTCGCCTCGATCCACGGTTATGAAGGTGATGAAGCGATGAATACCGGCGGGCTGATTCCGGATCCGATTTCGGGATTTCACTTTGCTGCGGCGATCATGGCGGCGCTTCATCATCGCGAACGAACAGGCGAGGGCCAGCGTATCGATGTCGCGATGATCGAAGCGGTCACGGTACAACTCGGTGATGCAATCTTGGAATGTGATGGCAACGATACGATCCGGCGTCCGTCCGGAAACCGCCACCCGAGGATTGCCCCTCATGGGATCTTCGCAACTGGCGATGGCCGGTGGCTTGCCATTGCAGCCGAGAGCGAGAAAGCATGGATTGGCCTGCTCGAGCAGATGGGTAAGCGTAAGCTTGTCGAGGACCCGCGTTTTTCGACCAACAGCGCACGCAAGCAGAACGAGAATGCGCTCGATGAAATCATCTCCGAGTGGTGCATGACACAACAGGCAGAGGTGGCAGAGCACGCCCTGGGTGAAGCCGGAGTTTGCGCGGCAACTGTTCGCTCGCTGTGTGATGTTTACTCAGATCCGAGCGAACACTTTCGCGAACGCGAGTTTCTCATCGCTATGGCCCATCCTGAATCGGGTACGCACTTCATGCCTGTGGCGCCCTGGAAGCTCGATGGCACCGATCATGTGCCCGTGCGTTGTGCCCCTTGTTTTGGCGAGCACAGCCGTGAGGTATTTGCCGAGGAACTCGGTATCTCGGATGAAGAATTCAAATCCCTCGAAGACTCGGGTATTACCGGTACCACGCGCATCGGGTAGGAGTACTGCAGCGCTCAACGGGTTAACGATTTGAGCGTCGGTGCAAAACGCTCTCCCATGCGAATGTAGCCCTCGCCGTTGGGGTGTAGATCGTCTGGCAGGTCTGAGGCATCGCTTGAGCCGAACAGAGATAGTCCGTCGAGGTATCGAAGGTTTTGATCCCCTGCGCTACGTCGTTGTTCTACAACGTCAGCAATGACCTCCCTTACGCGAGTGAGCGTGAGACAACCATTGCGTATCTCCTCATGACCCTTGAGGGTCACGAACTTACCCGCTTCGTTCGGCACCGTCGGGCCTGGATGGTTCTCGGCACTCGGGCAGAAGATTGGCGAGATCACGATGATGGGCGTGTCCGGTCTACCTTCTCGTATCGTATCTAAGAACCCGTGTAACGCTGGGGTAAAAACCCGTTCTCGCATCGAGTCCATGTTGATGATGTTTATGCCGGTCTTGATGCTCATCACGTCACATTCGGCATCGCGCATTGTGCGGGCGACGAACTGGTCGAGGTGGCACTGACCACCGAAACCCAGGCTCTGTAAGGTAACACCGGCAGCGCGTGCCGCTACGGCCGGCCAGATGAGTCCAGGTTCTGCCGCTTCCATACAGTGACTGATGGAGCTGCCGTAGTGAATCCATTTTGGTCGTGCGTCCGCTTGCGGGGGTTCGATGGTTACTTCGTTGTCGACGATCAGTGTTCTGAGCTCTATGTACGCGTTGTGTGGTAGCCAGAGTTCGCAAAATTTCTTCCCGGCCGGGAGGCCTTGGAACCACACGGTGTCGGCTTCGCCCCTTTCGAGCTTGAATTCACCGGGCATTTCGGGATTCAGAACGATCGTGTTGCCTTTCGTTGAGTTTGCTGAAAAAAGTTTTTCGGCCACCTCGAGGTTAAACGTAATGGGTCGCCGCTCGTTGGGCGGAGTGACCATGTTGGTGGCGAGGAACGAGAGACCTATCTGCGTCGCCTCAGTGCTGAACTGCAGACGCACCCCCGATGGCATGCGTACCATCACTTCCATCAGCTCGGGAAGTTGCGGTCGTGTCCAGTCAGGCAAGCGCCTCGGGCTGATGCCTTCGCCGCGCTCGTCAAAATCCGCCGCACCCTGTACGGCTATGGTTCCTTTTATCAGCTGTTTGATGGACTGTGCATGCCAGCTCATCTGGTCCTCCTGATGTCAACTGTCATGAACTTGACAGGGGTTTGTCTCCCTTGACAATCACGCGGGCCATCTTGCGGGGCGCGTCATAGTCGAGGATCGCTGTATGCATGACAGATCGGTTGTCCCAGATCAGCAGATCGCCCGTCGACCAGGTATGCCGGTAGGTGAACTCCTGGGTGATGGCATGTGCCCATAGTGGAAACAACATGAGCGCACTGTCGGTCTCGGGCATGTTGGTGATGTGGGACGTGAATTCCGGATTTACATAGAGCGCGGGGCGGTGGGTCTCGTCATGGATTCGAACGACGGGATGGATCGAGTCGGGTACTTCGGGACCGAACCCTTTGCCGGTGTGAAATGCACGTAGTCCGACGAGTTGTTCGGCTGAACATAAACCACGACGAAACATTCGGCGAGTATCCTTTGCGGCACGATCCAGCGACTCCCACGCAAGGTGCTGATTTGCGTAACCGGTATCGCCACCCCAAGGGGGAATCGTGTGTGCGTGGAGCATCGTGATCCACGGCGGTGTCGGATGCCAACTCATGTCCGAATGCCACGCACCAAATGCCTTGCCACGAACTCCTTTGCGGCTGGATAACACCTGGACATAGGGACTTTTTGCATCCATCCCCGAAGGATGGGTCAGCAACTCACCCCATTTGCAGCCGAATTCCTGGAGTTCAAGGTGAGGCAGGTGCTGACCCGCAATCACCAATAGCTGGTGATCCAGCAACAACGAGCGTAATTCGCCGACCATCGTCGTGTCTGCCCCGCGAACATCGATGCCGCTGATTCGCACACCCATGGCGGGCGAAACTGGCTGGACCTTCATAAATGTTGCCGCATAGACATGAGAAAAGGATTATTCACGCGATGGCCGGGAGAGAGCAACTATGCTGGCGCGCGTTCGCATTTGTTTTCGGTGGGACCAATGAGTTGGCCGATATGAGCAAAAGTCGGCCAAATTCTGTAGGATTAGTGCTGCCAACGCGAGGGAAGGGGATCATAGATGAATGTCGCGAGCCCATTTGAGGTCACACCGCTTGACGCGACCTTCGGCGCTGTTGTAACCGGGTTGAAGCTGACCCAACTCGACGGCGCCGCGTTCGACCGCCTGTATGAGACCTGGCTCGAATATGCACTCCTTGTCTTCCCCGCACAGCACCTCTCCAATGAAGAACAAATCGTGTTTGCAAAACGATTTGGCGACCTCGAGTTCGACCTCGCTCCCATCAGCAATGTGGCGCCTGACGGCTCCGTTCGTCCCGATAACAATAGTGACGATGTGGTCAAGGTGCTCAAGGGCAACATGGGCTGGCATTGCGACAGTACCTACATGCCGGTACAGGCCAAAGGGGCAGTATTCACGGCGCACGTGGTCCCCGCGACTGCCGGAGAAACGGGGTGGGCCGATATGCGGGCCGGATACGACGCGCTGGATGAGGAGACACGTACCCGGATCTCCGGTCTTTCCGCCTACCACTCACTTTATTACAGCCAGGCGAAAATTGGCCATGTGCCGAAAGAGGGTAGCGAATACAAAGGTTACGGTTTCAACAATCAAGACCCGCCGCTGCGGCCGCTGGTGAAAATTCACCCTGAAACCGGGCGACCTTCGCTGACAATCGGACGTCACGCTTATGGCATCCCGGAGATGGACGCGGATGAATCTGAGCAGTTTCTAAAGGAACTCGTCGATTTCGCCTGTCAGGCACCGCGCATCTACCACCACACCTGGACTTCAGGGGATGCGGTCGTCTGGGACAATCGCTGCCTGCTTCATCAAGCCTGCCCGTGGGATATGAGCGAGCCGCGGATCATGTATCACGCTCGTATCGCCGGTGATCCGGTGACGGAGTTTGCCGCTCACGCTTGAGAATTCCTCGTAGCCGAATCGTTGGGGCCAAAGATGACTGAAAATGACGTGGTGAGTCGCGCGTCGGCACTGCGTAAGCTCACCGCTCCCGGGGAACCATACGAACTCCAGACGGTTGCGCTCTACGGGCAAAACTGTCGCGCATTTCTCAACGCCCCTTCGACGTTACGCGATCTCTTTGAGGAAAATCGCAGTGATCTACCCTTTATCGTCTACGAGGACGAACGTTATAGCTTCGAAGAGGTCTGGCAGCAGGCGTGTCGATTCGCCACCATTCTGGTTGATGAATTTAGCGTGCAGAAAGGCGATCGCGTGGCTATTTCCATGCGCAATTATCCAGAGTGGATCATCGCTTTCACTGCGGTGACTTCTATCGGCGCGATCGCTGTGACCATGAACGCGCTCTGGCAACCCATTGAGATGGAGTACGGTCTGAACGATAGCGGTGCCAAAGTATTGTTTGCGGATCAGGAACGCCTCGACAACTTGTCACGCTGCGCGCTGACACCGCAGGATCTTGTCGTTCTTGCGGTGCGCCCCAGCAAGCCGCTTGCGCCGGGAGTGCACAATCTCGAGTTGATGCTTTCCGGTGTCGGCATCGTGCCCATGCCCCTGGTGGACATTCACCCCGTTGATGACGCGACGATCCTGTATACGTCCGGTTCCACCGGCCATCCAAAAGGTGCGGTTTCCTGCCATCTCAACATCATCACGGCGCTCTTGTCGTGGGAACTGGATGTACGCGCCGGGGCGTTGATGAAAGGAATAGAATTTCCAGAGCCTGAAAGCCAGCCGGTCACGTTGCTCGCGGTGCCGTTGTTCCATGCTACCGGTTCACATGCCGTGTATCTGGCGTCCTATCGAGCCCAGCGGCGGATCGTGTGTATGTATAAGTGGGATGTTGTGTATGCGGCGGAAGCGATCGAACGCGAGCGCGTCTCGTCTTTCATTGCGCCTGCGGCGATGACGGGAGATCTGGTCGAGTTTGCTCGAAAAGAAGTCTGTGATTTGAGCTCACTTGTGACGGTAGGTGGCGGGGGCGCTCCGCGTGCACCGGAGCAGGTGCGTAACATCGATCAGATCTTTACCAATGCGATGCCGGGCACGGGCTGGGGTATGACGGAGACGAATGCAATAGGGACGGGCATCGGTGGTATGGATTACCTGGAACGGCCCGAGAGTTCCGGCCGCTGCTCTGCTGTGCTCGATCTGCGGGTTGTTGACGAGAAGGGTGACGAGGTGCCAACGGGGATGCGAGGTGAGCTGCTGATACGTGGTACATCGGTGATTCGCGGCTACTGGAACCGGCCGGATGCAAACGCCGAGACCTTCATCGATGGTTGGCTACGTACCGGTGATGTTGCGTATATTGATGACGACGGCTTCCTGTTCATTGTTGACCGTATTAAAGATCTGGTGATACGCGGTGGCGAAAACATCGGTTGCGGCGCCATCGAATCAGTCCTGCTCGAACACCCGAGTATCATGGAAGCGTGCGTTTACGCGGTGCCTGATGAGCGTCTCGGCGAAGAGGTCGGTACCACGGTGTTCACGCGTGAGTCTTTGGATGAATCGACGCTGCGCACGTTTCTCGAAACGCGTTTGGCCCGGTTTGAGGTACCGCGATTTGTACACTTCTCGGATACTCCGCTGCCGCGCACCGCTTCCGGTAAGATCCTGAAACGACAGCTTCGCGAAGAAGCGTGCGCGCGCTTGTCTGAGTAAAACAGTTGGCGATTACGCATTGGAATAAGGGGTTTCAGACTATGACGACAGAAATTGTTCAACTCGAACAACAGATATTCGAACTGACCACAAAGCTGAACGAGTTGCGGAAATCGAATTCTGGAGAGGTTGTCACCAACTATGTTTTCGACACCCAGGCGGGAGAAACCAACCTTTTGGAACTCTTTGGCGACCATGACCGTTTGCTTGCGATTCATAACATGGGTCAAGCGTGTCGCTACTGTACGCTCTGGGCCGACGGCTTGAATGGCTTCTTACCCCACCTGGAATCGACGATGGCAGTCGTTCTGGTTTCTAAAGACAGCCCCGAGACACAACGCACGTTTGCCAACTCCCGCGGCTGGCGATTTCGTTTGGCGTCCCATGGCGGTGGTGATTACGCTCGTGAGCAAACGGTTGCACGATCGGTTGCAGAAGGTTCCACCAACATGCCCGGTGCGGTGGTTTACGAACGTAAAGGCGATGACATCGTGCGGAAAAATGCGGTCGTATTCGGCCCCGGCGATCTCTACTGCTCTATGTGGAGCCTACTGGCACTAGCGGGGTTGTCCGAAGAAACCTGGACACCTCAATTCAACTACTGGCGGCGCCCGGAGGTTCTCGAAGACGGCGGCGAAAACCTACTGGATTGATGGGTAACCATTTATTATCCGACTTGCGGGTCCTGGACGTCGCAACTGTGATCGCGGGACCCGTTGCCGCGACGATGCTTGCGGATTTCGGCGCAGACGTGATCAAGATCGAACAACCGGGGCGGGGCGATATGTTGCGGTTCATATCC
>SMUY01404515.1_pt1 | contig 22906 bp, 18 predicted proteins | sample 2456441 | NCBI WGS metagenome assembly SMUY01 (sample SAMN11095931, study PRJNA526329) | marine sediment metagenome | biome: Marine sediment; feature: Surficial sediment; material: Deep marine sediment; isolation source: Hadal surficial sediment | place: Pacific Ocean | collected 2014-11 | depth...
CGTCGCCAGTACACCCTGCGTTTCGCCGGCAAATACGAATTGCAGGAATTTGGCGAAATGGTGCTCGACTGGCGCGGCGGCAACCCGGTACGTTTGCGGGATATTGCAACGATCGATCTCGTCATGCGCGATGCCAGCGGACTCATGCTGCAAAACGGCGTGGAATCTATCGCCTTTAACGCGCAGGTTGAGAAAGGCGTCAATGTACTCGAGGTTATGGAAGAACTGAATGCGGCGATTGAAGAGCTGCGGACGGGGCCGGTGGCTCGCGCCAAGCTGAACATCGAACAGGTGTACGATGAAACTCAGTACATCGAAGAATCGATTGCGATGCTCAGAACCAATCTGATGCTCGGCATTGGGTTGGCAATAGGCATTCTGTGGTGGTTCCTCCGAAAATTTCGCGCGACTTTCATGGTGGCGCTGGCTATACCGGTGTCTTTGTTCACGGCTTTCATCATTATGCAGGTCACCGGCCGCACTTTGAACATGATTTCGCTGGCGGGTCTCGCGTTTGCCATGGGCATGGTGCTGGATGGCGCAATCGTCGTACTCGAAAACATCGTGCGCCTGCGGGAAAAAGGTCATGGTGCAGACGAAGCGGCATTGCTCGGGGCAGAACAGGTTGCTGGCGCCCTGCTTGCCTCGACGGCTACGACGGTTGTTATATTTATGCCGATCGTTTTCCTTAAAGACGTATCGGGACAATTGTTTGCAGATCTCGCGATCGTGATGGCAGTTGCTGTCACGGCTTCATTCATCATCGCACTGACAATCATCCCGACCGCAGCAGCAAAATGGCTGAGAGACGTGCGTCTTGACGATCCGCATAAAGACTGGTGGCGCGCAATAACCGGCAAAATAATGAAGCTGACCGATTCAGCGAAAATGCGACGCGCTTTGATCGCCGGACTTTTTGTGGGTGCCTCGCTAATGACCTGGGTGCTCCTGCCCCCGGCCAACTATCTTCCAAAGGGAAATCAGAGTTGGGTTTTCGCCATAATCATTCCACCGCCCGGGCAGAGTGTTACGGCGGCACGGGAGGAGTTTGCAGATGTGGTTGCGGACCGGATGGCGCCATATCTTGAGGAAGGATCAGAATATAAAGTCAGGTCGTATTTCAACGGAATGTTTGGTACGTTCGGATTCCTCGGTGCGTTTCTTGAGGATCGCGATGACGTTGCTCCGTTCATTCAAAAACTCAATGGTGAAATTCTTGCCGGCTTCCCGGACACGATGGCGTTTGCAGATTCCTTTGGCATCTTCCAACGCCTGACCGGGGGTTCCGGCATTGACCTGAATATTCAAAGCAGGGATATGGATGCCATGCTCGCGGCCGCACGCCAGGGCTTGATTGCTGTTGCCCGGAGTCTGCCGGGCGCCCAGGCCCGCCCTGTGCCCGGCGTCGACATTGCCGAACCGGAGTTGCGCTTCATTCCCGATGATCGCCGAATTTCTGAGGCTGGATGGACACGGCAACAAATGTCGACCGTCATGAGGGCGTTGGGTGATGGCGTGTTGGTGGGTGAGTACTTCGACGGTGATCGCCGCCTGGATATCGTGCTGAGAGCGCCCGAATGGCACAGTCCCGAGGAGTTGGCCGCGACCCCGGTGGCGACACCGCTTGGCGGAATTCAGTCAGTTGATCAACTGGTGCGCATGGAGCGAACGGCCGGACCCAGCCAGATTCGCAGGGTCGACAGGCGCAGGGCGATCACGCTCAACGTGACACCGCCACCGGGCATGTCACTCGAAGAGACCATCAATATTCTCCGTGAAGAGGTGGAGCCGGGTTTGCGGGAGCAACTCCCCGAAGATGGTGAGATTACGTACTACGGCGCTGCGGATGATCTCAGGATCGCCCTGGCCAACATGACGCGCAGTTTCGTTCTCGCAATACTGGTGCTGTACCTGTTGATGAGCGGCCTGTTTCGTTCCTTCGTTGACAGCCTGCTCGTGATTTCGGCCATTCCACTGGCCACAGTTGGCGGCGTCGCGCTACTGCGAATAATGAACCTGCCGATGGATCTGCTGACCATGATTGGGTTCATCACCTTGCTGGGTCTGGTGGTCAACAATGCGATCCTGCTGGTGCATCAGACACGATCTGCCGAGCGTGAGGGCGTTGACAGGCGAGGGGCCGTCGAGCAGGCAATTCGCCGCAGATTGCGTCCTATATTAATGAGTACGCTCACCAGCCTGTTCGGTATGATGCCGTTATTGCTCATTCCCGGACCCGGATCCGAGGTCTATCGCGGGCTCGCCGCCGTCATTGTGGGCGGCATGTCCGTGAGCGCGGTATTCACACTGGTCTATTTGCCGAGTTTGTTGCGCCTGGGTGAGGGTGCGCCGGCAACATTGGGGCGGCCGGTCGCAGATGCCGCGCCGGCAGCTGGTTAAGATTCGACTGTGAAATCATTTTCGAAAATTCTGGTAGTGATTACGGCAGCGGCGATCGGTGCATCTGCGTTCGCCCAGGGCTTCGAACGGCCGCCTGCTGTTGTCGTCGTAGACCGGGCACGCATTACCTATATGGCGCCCTCGGTCGATGTGCCCGGTACTGTCGTCAGCCTCAATGATGCACGCCTGGCATCAGAGCTCGCGGCAAAACTCAACTGGATTGCTGATGTCGGCACAGAAATATCCGAGGGCGACACGGTGGCGCGACTCGAGGTGATTACATTTCGTTTATACGAAATGGAGGCGGAAAGCCGTGTCGTAAAAGAAAAGGCCCGCGTAACATTTCTGCGATCGGAAAAAGCGCGGCTGCAGCAACTCGCCGAAAAAAATCTGTCCGCAAAAAGCCAGCTGGACAAGATCATCTCCGACCTGGCAGTCGCGGAAAGCGATGTATGGATAGCTGAAGCACAACTTGGGCAGGCCAAGGTTGCAATGCACGTCACCCAGATTCGCGCGCCATTCGATGGCATTGTCACGGAAAAGCTGCGCAACATTGGTGAGCGCCTGAAAGTGGCAGACGAGGTCATTCGGCTGGTAGATCCGAACTCGATAGAGGTCGTGGCGCGCGCACCCCTCAATACCGTCAATTTCATCAAGGTGAACGAAGTGCTCGCATTGCACAACGACTTTCGTGAAGGTGAAGGCGCGGTTCGCGCGATTGTCCCGTTCGGCAATCCACAATCTCACATGTTCGAGGTTCGACTGAGCGTCGATTCCGAAGTCTGGACGATTGGGGAAAGCGTCCGACTGTCCATGCCAACAGCGGCCGCCAAGGAAGTACTCACCGTGCCACGGGACGCGCTGGTTTTGCGCCGGGAAGGTACCTTCGTATATCGCATCGACGATGAGTTAAAAGCGGAGCAAGTCAGCGTTATCACCGGACTGGGAGCTGGCAAGCTCATTGAAGTCATTGGTGACATTAATGCCGGAGATCGAATTGTCACCCGGGGCGCGGAACGTCTCAGCACCGGCATGATGGTTGAAATCAGCGATGACCGGGGCGGAACGTCCTCGGGTACCGCAGCAACTCAATAGCGTCTAACAGCGGTTACCAGAATGAATTATTTCGTCATCATCAATTTGCTCGTTTTCGCAGCAATCATGGTTTTCCTGACACGCTTCCGGCGACCTGCTTTTTCGCTGGCCCAACAAATTTTGGCCGGCCTTGGCGCCGGGATGCTGTTTGGTTTTGCGCTGCAGTTTGCCTACAGCGGCAACCCGGACATTATCCCCGGCACGCTCGAGTGGACCAACGTCATCGGTTCAAGCTACGTGAACCTGTTGCGAATGATCATTATGCCGCTGGTACTCGTGATGATGATTGCTGCCGTCGTGCGCATGCGGGAAGTAGCCGCGCTCGGCAGAATTGGTGCGTTGGTGATCGGAATCCTCATCGGTACGACCATGATTGCTGCACTGGTCGGCATCAGTATGGCAAATATTTTCGGGCTGACCGCCGACGGACTCACCGAAGGTGCGCGCGAACTGGCCCGCGCCGATGTACTGCTTGCCCGGCAGGAAACCGTCGAAAGCCTTGGCCTGGCTGATATGCTCGTCAGATTTATACCGAGCAATATTTTTTACGACCTGACCGGTGCGCGCCCGACTTCCATAATTGCCGTTGTGATTTTTGGCATTCTTTTCGGCATCGCTGCGTTACTGGTTTCCAGGGAGGAACCGGACCGCGCTGACGCGATCAGTGGCTTCATCGATAACACGCAGGCGATTATCATGAAGCTTGTGCATATGATTATGGCGCTGACACCGTACGGCATCCTCGCGCTCATGACCAAAGTCGTTGCCGGTTCGAACGGCGCGGATATCCTGAATCTGATTACTTTTGTTATTGCCTCATACATCGCGATTGCAATCATGTTTGGCGTTCACAGCCTGCTCCTGAGGCTCAACGGCATCAACGTTGCCGACTACTTCCGGAAAGTCTGGCCCGTATTAACCTTTGCGTTCAGCTCGCGCAGTTCGGCTGCTACTATTCCGCTCAATGTGGAAACGCAGGTAGAGGAACTCGAAGTACCCACGCCCGTTGCTAATTTATCTGCAACGTTCGGCGCGACGATTGGGCAAAACGGTTGTGCCGGAATTTATCCGGCCATGCTGGCGACAATGATTGCGCCGACCATGGGCATAGATCCGCTGGCTCCCCTGTTTATTGTGAAGCTTGTGGCGATCGTCGCGATCAGTTCATTCGGTATTGCCGGCGTAGGCGGTGGAGCGACATTTGCGGCTCTCGTCGTATTGCCGGCAATGGGTTTTCCGATTTTGCTTGCAGCATTGTTGATTTCAATCGAGCCTTTGATCGACATGGCGCGAACGGCGCTAAACGTCAATGGCTCCATGACTGCAGGTGTGCTGACCGGCCGTTTACTGAAGAGCGATGCTGTGCCGGTTTCGGCAGCGGCTGGCGAACCCGAGCCGGCTACCCCGGATTAGGACGCAGAAAATCTTTCGCCATCTGGCCGGCCGCATCCGCGATCAGCACGCTCGCCTGGCGCATGGATAGCTCGGCCGGCAATCCCTCGCCAATCACGACATATTCATGCAGTCCGGCCGCAAGACATTGCTCCGCGCCGGATCCGACGGCGCCCACCAGGGCGATAGTTGGCACGCCGTGTTTGCCCGCGGCTTGTGCTACGCCCATACAGGCCTTGCCCGATGCGGATTGAGCATCGATCTGCCCCTCGCCGGTCAGGCAAAGGTCGCAGGAACGGACGCGCAGATCGAAATCAACGGCCTCAAGGACCGTATCGATGCCGGATGCGATGCTGGCTCCGGCAAACGCGGCGAGCCCACCGCCGAGTCCGCCAGCTGCCCCGGATCCGGGAAGCTCTTCAATATCCATATCGAGGTCGCGTCGAACCAGCCTGGCCAGATGGGCCAGGCCTGCATCGAGTTGTGCAACCTGTTCAGCGGTCGCGCCTTTCTGCGGTGCGTAGACATTTGCCGCACCGTCCGGCCCGGTCAGTGGATTGCGCACGTCGCTGGCAACAATTACTTCAATACTATTGAGTGCCGGCAGCCGCCCAGTCATATCGATGCGGCAAAGATTACTCAACATGCCGCCGCATATCGGTGTGCGGATTTCGTCGCCGTTACGGTCGAAAAAACGCACGCCCAATGCTTGTGCCATACCGCAACCACCGTCGTTGGTTGCGCTACCGCCGATCGCGACAATGATTCTTCGTGGAGCCGCTGCGCAGGCGGCCGCGATCAATTCACCGACACCACGGCTGCTGGTCTGTTCCGGATCACGAGACTGTTCCGGGATGAGTTGAAGACCGGCGGCGATCGCTGATTCGATGACCGCAAATTCGCCCTCTGCAAAAGTTGCGAAGGCGGCATCGAGCAGATCGCCCAGCGGTCCGGATACGGTCACCCGTTGTATTTCGCCCGGTATTGCCGTCGTGAGCGCGGCCAGCGTACCTTCTCCGCCATCCGCGATCGGGCAGCAGTCAACGATCGCATCGGGCACGGCCTTGCGGATTCCCTCAGCCATCGCCTCTGCAGCCGTTGTCGCGGTCATCGACCCCTTGAAGCTGTCTGGTGCACAAATGATTTTCACAGCGAGAGTGTAACGCGGCGATCGCCTGAGGCTACTAGGACAGACCGACATTTCCTGCCGCTACTGTATCTGCTAACGTGACAACTCTGCGACGGCCAAATAGTTGACGTTTCGGGGAGATTCATCATGAGGCGCGCACTTCTCATTCTCATTGCAACGCTAATCTCGTTATCGGCGAGGCCTGAGTTGTACGAACAAGAGCAGATTCGTGCACTTTATGGCAAGGAATCAGGCGGCGTCCGTGCGTACCAGGCCGGAAGATATGAGTCTGCATTCGATATACTGAGCGATACTGCGAGCCAGGGTATGAAGGAGTCCCAATATCTGTTGGCGCTGATGTTCATGAAGGGGGAAGGCGTTGACAAGTCCGTTCTGATTGGTCTCGGTTGGTTTGGCGTAGCCGTCGAGTCTGGCAATGAGGAATGGAACAAGACGTTTAATACGCTATACGAATCGATGAGCGATGCTCAGCAAGTGATGATCGACGACAAAGTCGAAGAGTATGTCGCAAAATATGGAAGCGTTAATCAGGGCGTCACCTGCGCCAAAAGGAAAGCGGCTGGGTCGAGGCGTATTGAGCTTCGCTGCGATAAGGCTCCCGGTAACTACCCGAACCACGAAATCGAAACGAGCTTATAGCGCTAACTGCATAATGGCCGCGCAATCCGTGTCACAATATCGCTTTTGGGTTGGGGGAGAACAGTATGCCCGGTTTGTTGCCGGACGTTGATCCGGATGGTTTGCTCGAATACTCGGTCGTTTATACGGATCGCGCCATTAATCATATGTCGGGCGTATTTCAGTTAGTGATGACTGATCTTTCCGCGATACTAAAGCAGGTCTACAACGCCGACGCCGTGTCGATTGTCCCGGGCAGCGGAACCTTCGGTATGGAAGCGGTTGCACGGCAGTTCGCCACCGGCAGGAAATGCCTGGTCATCAGGAACGGGTATTTCAGTTTCCGCTGGACGCAAATCTTTGACATGGGCGGCATACCGGCCAGTTCGACGGTACTCAAGGCACGTAAAGCCGGTACGGGCGCGCAGGATCCGTTCACCCCTGCGCCGATCGACGAGGTCACCCGGATCATTGCCGATGAGAAACCGGATGTCGTATTTGCAGCGCACGTGGAAACTTCATCCGGCATGCTGTTGCCCGAAGATTATCTTCGGCAAGTGGCAGAAGCAGTACATGCGCATGGCGGCATGTTTGTCCTCGATTGCATTGCGTCGGGGACCATCTGGGTTGATATGAAGGCAGTCGGCGTCGACGTGCTGATCAGTGCGCCGCAAAAAGGCTGGAGCGGTTCGCCCTGTGCCGCGTTTGTCATGTTGAACGAGGTGGCGCGGGATGCCGCCTTGTCCGGGGATACCACCAGTTTTGCCTGCGATCTGGGCAAGTGGCTGGAGATCATGCAAGCCTATGAGAACGGTGCGCATGCCTACCATGCGACAATGCCGACCGATGCGCTGGCCGTTTGCCGAAATGTCATGCAGGAAACCAGGGCCTACGGCTTCGATAAAGTCCGTGTGGAACAGCAAGAACTAGGTGATCGCGTGCGTGCCCTGCTGGATGAAAAAGGAATCCGGAGCGTTGCAGCACCCGGCTTCGAGGCGCCGGGCGTCGTCGTCTGTTATACCGACGACCCGGACATCAGTACTGGCAGCAAGTTTGCGGCAGAGGGGCTGCAAATTGCCGCCGGTGTGCCGCTCAAGTGCGGTGAACCGGACGATTTCCGCACCTTTCGCATTGGTCTTTTTGGCCTTGACAAGCTGCATAATATCGATCGCACCGTCGCAACGCTTGACAAAGCACTGAGTGAAATTCTGTAATCTGGCAACACATATCGTCTACAAGAAATAATAAATCGGGAGCATTACTTGAGCAGCAAATCCACCATCCACGAGCTCCTGCAGGTCGGGGATGACGGCGCTATTGCGGTCTCGGGACTGGAGCGTTCCGCGCTCACTTACGGCAGACTGCGAAAACACGTTTCGGAGACGATCGCCACGCTTAGCGATCTCGGTATCGGCCGCAACGACAGGGTCGCCATTGTATTAAACAATGGGCCCGAGATGGCAACCGCATTCGTTTCAATTGCATCTTGCGCGACTACAGCGCCGTTGAATCCCGCCTACACGAAGGATGAATTCGATTTCTATTTTGCGGATCTTGGCGCCAAGGCACTGGTGGTCGAATATGGCAGCGACTCGCCGGCAGTCGAGGCGGCGCGCGCAGGAAATATTCGTATTCTCGATCTCTGTATTGACCCCACCGGGCCCGTGGGCACATTTTCACTCAAGTCCCGGGATGCGGAGGTGGAGTGCCAATCCGTCAACGGCGGAATGGCGAGGCCCGCTGACGTGGCGCTGGTTCTGCATACGTCCGGCACAACATCACGGCCGAAAATTGTGCCGCTAAGCCATTCTAATGTCTGCGCATCGGCCGAAAATATCCAGGCAACGCTGCGTCTTGAAGCCGGCGACGTCTGCCTGAATGTGATGCCTCTGTTTCACATTCATGGTTTGATGGCGGCCGTACTTGCAACGCTAGGGAAAGGAGCGAGCGTTTTCGCGACGCCCGGATTCGATGCCCTGAAGTTTTTCTCCCTGCTCGATCAGGCAAAGCCAACCTGGTATTCGGCAGTTCCCACAATGCATCAGGCGCTTCTGGCCCGCGCCAAACGCAATCGGGAGGTCATCGACCGAACGCGCCTGCGATTTATCCGATCATCGTCTTCGTCGCTACCACCACAGGTCCTGGCTGAGCTCGAGAAGACATTCGGCGTTCCCGTCGTGGAAGCGTATGCAATGACCGAGGCGTCACACCAGATGACCTGCAATCAGCTGCCACCGGGTTTGCGGAAGCCCGGGACAGTGGGCTGTGCCGCCGGACCCGAGGTCGCCATCATGGACGAGGCCGAGGCAGAGCTGCTGGAAACCGGCGAGACGGGAGAGGTCGTCATCAGGGGTGATAACGTTACATCCGGATACGAGAACAACCCGGCCGCGAACGCCGAGTGCTTTGTGAACGGCTGGTTCCGAACCGGCGACCAGGGTGTCATGGATAAGGATGGATACCTGACGATTACCGGCAGGCTGAAAGAGATCATAAATCGCGGCGGTGAAAAAATTTCGCCACGCGAAGTCGACGAGGTACTCATGGATCACGCTGCTGTTCAGCAGTGTGTAACATTTGCCATGCCACACAAGTCGCTTGGCGAGGAGGTTGCAGCGGCCATTGTTTTGCGTGACGGTGAGCATGCCGATGAAAAGGAGATTCGGACTTTTGCCGGGGAACACCTTGCGACTTTCAAGGTGCCGCGCAAAATCATCTTCCTCGACGAGATCCCCAAGGGCGCGACGGGCAAACTGCAGCGAATCGGTCTTGCTGAAAAATTGGGAGTCGCCTGATGCGGATTTGCATTTATGGTGCGGGCGCGATCGGCGCCTGGCTCGGTGTGCAACTGTCGCTGGCTGGCGAAGACGTCACGCTGATCGCGCGTGGCCCGCACCTCGCCGCAATGCAGAGCAATGGCGTGAAGTTATTGATGGGCGGAGAGGAGATAATCGCGCATCCTCGCTGCGTGGAAATTCCGCAGGATGCCGGCCCGCAGGATTACGTCATCATTACGCTGAAAGCGCATTCTTTCCCGGGAGTCGTCGATACGCTTCCGTCGCTGTTGGATGACAATACGACCGTGGTGACCGGGGTCAATGGCATTCCGTGGTGGTACTTCTATCAACTGGAAGGTCAGTACGAGAATCATAAACTGGAAAGCATCGATCCAGGCGGCAGGATCTGGGATGCAGTCGGGCCGCAACGCGCGCTCGGCTGCGTCGTCTATCCGGCCGCCGAAATTGTCGAGCCGGGCGTCATTCGCCACATCGAGGGTGACCGGTTTATTCTCGGGGAGCCCGACGGCCGGCAATCAGACCGTGCCAATGAACTTTGCGAGGCATTGAAAAACGCCGGCTTTACGTCTCGGGTCCGCAGCAATATCCGTGACGACATCTGGGTCAAACTCTGGGGCAACCTCTGCTTCAACCCGATCAGTGCGCTGACGCATGCGACCCTCGATAAGGTTGCCGGCGAACCCGGCACCGGGGGCGTGTGCCGAAACATGATGCTCGAGGCCCAGGAAATCGGTGAAAAACTCGGGGCAAGATTTCGAATCAACGTAGACAAGCGCATTGCGGGAGGTGCGGCTGTTGGCGCGCACAAGACATCAATGTTGCAGGATCTGGAACTGGGCCGGCCGATGGAAATCGATGCGTTGGTTACGGTAGTGCAGGAACTGGGACGGATGGTGGATGTGCCAACGCCGACGATTGACGTTGTGCTGGCGCTGATCCAGCAGCGTGCGCACGTAGCGGGCACGTATTGACTGAGAGGAACCAAAAGAAACTGTAGGAGCCCGGCACACCGGGCGAATACCGGCTCGCTGGGGCGAGCTCCTGCATTTAATTTTTCGGCCGACTATGACTGACCAGAGCACTAACAACACATTCGATAATCTCGAGTTGCCGTCGATGACACCCGGCAGCCTCGCGCGCAAATTCGGGCCGGGCATGATGCTGATGATGACCGGTATAGGCACCAGCCACCTGGTTACGGCGCCGGTCGCTGGCGGGCGATATGGGTACGCGCTACTGTGGTGTCTGCCGATCGCCTACATCTTCAAGTATTACGGATTCGAAATGGCGATTCGTTTCACGCATGCAACCGGACGCAGCATGCTTGATGCTTATGCTACCGCATGGAAAAAGATTCCTGTCTGGTACGTGCTGATAACCACCGTCATCCAGTCCGCCGTCGGGCAAGCAGGTCGATTAATAGCGTCCGCCGCAGTCGTTTTCTACTTTTTCCGGCTGTATCTCGGGCTGGACATACCAGGCATCGATGACGACGGGGAACTCGCGGTCTATGGTTTTCTCCTTGGTGTGACAGCCGTCGCAATAATCCTGCGTGGCCGCTACGCGGTCGTCGAACTGGTAACGAAGATTGCCGCGGGTATCCTGATCGTTTGCACATTCGTGGTTTACTTCGTGCAGCCTGCGCCGATCAGTGGCTTCGTTCACTTCTTCCGACTCGACGCACCCGAGGGGTCGTGGCTGATCATCGCCTCATTCCTCGGTCTTTTGCCGACGGGCATCGATGTGTCACTGCAGGCATCCGAGTGGGGTAAGGCCAAGAAAGTCGGCATGGGCCGTTTGCGAAGCACGATGGAAGAGCAGGGTCTCGCCAATTCGTTCGACGCATTTAACGCAAGGAAATCGGATCTCAGCATCGATCGGTCGCGACTGCCGGCGCACGCCCAGGAGTATTGCCGGCGCTGGTTCAAAATAGGTCTGCTTGATTTTCGTTTCGGTCACGTTATTTCGTTTCTGCTTGCCACGATATTCCTGGTCCTCGCCGCAGTCTGGCTGTATCCGAGTGAGGTACGCGGCAATGCTGTTATGGGCGAGATCGCCAGGATATTTACGGATAGCGTCGGCCCCCAGCTGATGATCATATTCCTGGTTGGCGCGCTTGCGGCAACCTATTCAACGGCGTTCAATTACTTTGATGGCTGGCCACGCGTCGTTGGCGCCTGTTGCAGGAATCTGTTTCGAAGTACCGCGTCATTACCCAGGACGAGTCGCGAAGAGCTGAGTGAGGAGCAACGCAAGATCTGGTATTCGGAATACAATATTTACCGGGCAACCATGTTTTTCTCGCTCATTACATCGGTTGCCATCATCGCCGGCGTGCCACGACCTGTTTACCTCGTTTTGCTTGCGTCTGCGCTCGCTTTTTTCGTAGCACCGGTAATATTCTTCTTGAATCTTTACTATTGCCTGACGATTATTCGCAAGGACGACAAAGTCTTTTACCCATCAATGTTCGCCACCTGGTTTGGCTGGTTAAGCCTGGTCGTATTCACGGGAATGTCCCTGATACTCATCATGCAACGGCTATTTGGAGTTTCCCTGTTCGCTGCATTGCAAAGCGGATAAAGGACGGAAATGCAGATCGACATAAAATCTCCTTACCTGATTTTCATCGGCGATGAACCGGAGGAGACACATGCTAAAACCGGGCTGGGAATAGCACACTGGCGGCCCGAGCTCTGTGTCGGCCAGTATCGGCTGCCAGGATCAGGCGTCGACCTGGGGCTTCCGGATATGACGCCTGCCGAAGCCAGAGCCGCGGGGGCAGAAACGATGATCTGGGGGGTGGCTGGCGTCGGCGGCACCATTCCCGAGCATTGGGTGGCTACGCTATTCGAGGCGGTGGACGTGGGTCTCGACATTTGCGCCGGCACACATTCGTCGTTGACGGAAGTCCCCGGACTTGCGGAAGCGGCAGCCAGCAAGGCTGTTGCGTTGATCGATGTCAGGTCGCCGCCACCGGACCTGCCGGTTGGCACTGGAGCAAAGAGGACAGGTAAGCGTCTGCTTGCGATGGGCACGGATTGTGTCGTCGGCAAAAAGTATACGGCTCTCGCGATCGCCAAAGAGATGAAGGATCGTGGCTGGAACTCGGATTTCAGGGCGACCGGGCAGACAGGAATCATGATTGCCGGTGGCGGCATTCCGATCGATGCCGTGGTGTCGGATTTTGTGTCCGGCGCGGCGGAAATTCTGTCGCCGGACAACGATGCCGATCACTGGGATGTCATCGAGGGGCAGGGCGGTCTTTTTCATCCGGGTTACGCTGCGGTGACGCTGGGTCTGTTGCATGGATCCCAGCCGGACGCATTCGTCGTCTGCCATGCTGCCGGACGGAAGTATGTTGAGGCATTTCCCGAATTCCTGTTGCCGGATATTCCGACGCTGATTGAACAGACTGTCATTTGCGGACACGTGACCAATGCGAACATCCGCTGCGCGGGTATCAGTGTCAATACGTCAGCGATGAATGCCGGTGAACGTGAATCATGCTTAAGCGAACTGTCGGAGCTGACGGGATTACCATGTGTCGATCCGGTCGCCACGGGGGTTGGCTCGATTGTCGATTACCTTGACGAGAACTTCTGATCCGGAGACGAATATTGCCTTACGAAATAAAACTCGAGCCTAAGACCTGGTTGTTGCGCAAGCCGTTCAGGATTTCGCGCGCAGAACAAACTCATGCCGAAACGCTCCTGTGCCATATTTCCGACGGCACACACACGGGATCCAGCGAAGCCGCCGGCGTGACATACAAAGGGGAGACGGTTGATTCGATCAGAAAGCAGATCGAGGCGATCGTGCCGCAGATTGCAGACGGTATCAGCCGGGATGAGCTGCAGCAAATTATGTCGCCAGGTGGCGCGCGCAATGCCGTGGACTGCGCGTTGTGGGATCTCGAAGCGAAACAGTCAGGGCGTACCGTTTGGCAAATGCTCGGCTGGCAGCCGCATGCGGTAACGACGGTCTATACGGTCGGCATCGATACCGCGGAGAATATGCGAAAGGACGCGGCGGCCCATGCCGATTTTCCGATCCTCAAGGTAAAAGTCGGCATTGGTGACCCGCTTGAGCAGATTTCGGCGATCCGGAAAGGTTCGCCGGATGCCGCAATCGTTATCGATGCCAACCAGGCCTGGACGGTCGACGATCTCGACAAATATGCGGCCGGCCTCAAGGCCCTGAATGTCGAAATGGTTGAACAACCCCTGGCCATTGCCGATGACGAGGCACTCCGGGACTTTAAATCGCCGATTCCGCTGTGCGCGGATGAATCCTGTGACTCCAGGACGGACCTGGACCGGCTTGCCGGCCTGTACGAGATCATCAATATCAAACTGGACAAGACGGGCGGGCTCACGGAAGCAATCGCCCTTGCATTGCAGGCGGAATCGATGGGATTCGACCTGATGGTCGGTAACATGCTCGGTTCCTCCCTGGCGATGGCGCCGGCATTCGTGATCGCGCAGCGATGCCGGTACGTCGACATCGACGGCCCCCTGTTGCAGGCAGAAGATTGCGATTATGCATTGCAATATGAACGCGGGCAGGTCGAACCATTCAGCCCCGAGTTATGGGCATAAACACAACATGAAAAACAGCTGGTTCCAGCGTTACCTGCTGCCGGGATTCATATTCCAGTCCGCCATCATTGCTGGTGCCTACGGTTCGGGACGGGAACTGGCCGAGTTTTTTCTCGGGCATGGACCCGTTGGAGGCCTGCTCGGCATGGCAGTTACGACGATCACATTCAGTATTGTTCTGGTCGTTTCTTTCGAGTTTGCGCGGCGCTTCAAGCTTTACGATTACCGCAGCTTCTCCAGAGCGCTGCTCGGACGAGGCTGGCCGATTTACGAGATCCTATACTGGCTGCTGATGATCCTGGTCATTTCCATCATTGGAGCAGCAGCGGGAGATATTGTCCGCGACACATTCGGCATGCCACCGTTCGTCGGCATTGTCGGCGTCATGATCTCGATTGCCTTGTTAGTATTCTTAGGTACTTCGGCGGTTGAGCGCTTCTTCACGATTTGGTCATTCGTGCTCTACGGCACTTACATCACACTTCTCGGCTGGCACCTGATTCAGCACGGTGAGCAGATTCAAACCAACCTGACCGCATTCGGTATCAACGATGGCTGGCTGCAAAGCGGCATTGCGTACTCCGGATATAATCTCGCCATTATTCCTGCATTGCTCTTTTGCGTACGGCACCTTCGATCGCGACGCGATGCAGTGACTGCCGGCTTACTTGGCGGGCCGATCGCGATGTTGCCGGCCGTGCTGTTTTTCATCGCGATGATTGGACAGTACGAGGCGCTGGTCGCGGAAGGTGACGACGGCGTATTGCCGGTCACCATTCTGCTTAATACCTTGCGCGGCGCAGAATTCCTGATTGTCCTGTTCCCGATCGTTCTGTTTGGAACTTTCATTGAAACAGGGACTGCGCTGATTCACGGTGTCAACGAGCGGCTCGATCAGACGTTTGCAGAAAGAAGCATTCGGATGCCACGCTGGATGCGTCCGGCAGTTGCACTCGCCATTCTTTTCGTTGCCGTAGTGTTGGCCGATGCGATCGGTCTTACCAATCTGGTTGCCCAGGGTTACGGCACAATTACCTGGGGTTTCCTGTTGATTTACGTGTTGCCAATACTGACATACGGCGTGTGGTTGCTTATCCGCCGATCACCTGCAAATTAACCGGGGGACAGGAGGCATTTCAGGCCTGAGCGTGAGTCGTTGCGCTCGTTCATAGCAACGCCTCCGGGTGTTGATCGGCGACTCTCAGCAAGGCCTGAGCCGGACCGCGGGGTCACGTCGCATCTGTTCCCATTCCTGTAATGTTCGCAGGCTGACTCCGAGTAGAGCCGCAAAGACCGACTGTGAGAATCCAAGTTTCTTGCGTATTCGTTTTGCGTCCTTGCCGTTCAGGGATCTGAGCCTGTGCGTACGCAGTCGCAGCTTGCCCTGCTTGTGCGCCCGCCTGTCCCGCAGTCAATCAAGGATTTCGCAACCAATGTCTCGTTTACTCTTCGTCGTCATTTTCGATCATGCCTCGCATTTTTGTTCAGAAGCTGGCGGGGCAGAGCCGAAGTTTTACTCTTGGCATAGGCCGTCAACAAGTGGATTGTCTCGCTCGATAATTCAACGTAATAGATCGCTCTTACACCGCCGCGCTTGCCACGACCCTGCAATTGCCAGCGTAGCTTGCGCACACCACCTGTTACCGGAATCACTACACCCAGTTTCGGTTTATGAAAGAGGGTGTTCGTCAACTCCCCGAATTCGCTCTCGGTGAAGTAGATATCACGAATGCGCTGGAACCGACGGGTTTCTGCGATAATCATGAATAATATACGTCAACAACGTACTGCACGCTTTGAATAATAACGAAGCGGCAGAATACAGAGGAAAGGATCGTTGCGATGCTCGCTAATTCGGGCGGAACGTCCACCAATGTTTCTCGGCGTGCTCCGCTGTTTGACAAGCGTCAGTCAAAGACATCATCGAGTGCGACAATCGATTTCAACAGCACATTCGCACCGTCGGTGATTTGCTGTTTACTGGTAAATTCGCCTGGCGCATGACTGATGCCTTTCTTGCTCGGAACGAAGATCATGCCGAGCGGTGCGATGTGCTTCATGCTTTGTGCGTCATGACCAGCGCCGCTTGGCATGTGCAACGAAAGCAGGCCCAGCATGTCGGCTGCGTTGTTGACAATGTTTTTGATGCGCTCGTCCGTGATCGCGGCTGGCGATTCGTAGTACTGATCGAATCCAACTGTTGTGTCGTTCGTCTCGGCCAATGCTGTCGCCGATTCCCTGATGCGGCTGAACAACTGATCGACCTTGTCCATATCGAGATCGCGAATCTCGAGACTGAATACGACCCGCCCCGGGATCACATTTGGTGCGCCAGGATGTACCTGCAGGCGCCCGACAGTGCCAACCTGCTTGCCGGGTTCTGCCGTGATAATGTGGCGGATGTCCGCGACAATCAGTGCGGCTGCATACAGCGCGTCCTGGCGCTGGCCCATCGGCGTGGTTCCCGCATGGTTGGCGAATCCCTCGACAGTAATGTTCCAACGCTTGATGCCGACGATGCCTTCAACAACGCCGATGGCGATGCCCTCCCTGTCGAGAATGGCACCCTGCTCGATGTGCAGTTCGATGTAAGTGGAGATATCGCCGCGATTCCGGGCATTTTCCGCCAGTCGATCGGGATAGCCGCCCAGGAAGCTGATTCCGTCTCCTATGGTCTTGTCGCCGAGACTCAGTAGCCCGAGTTCCCCCTCTGCAACCGAACCCATATAGGAACGACTGCCGGTTTTTCCGCCCTCTTCGTTGCTCCACACGATAATTTCGAGCGGATGATCGAGATCATGGCCAGCCTCGAACAGAGTGCGGGCAACCTCAATCGCAGCCATCACGCCGACGATTCCGTCGTAGTGACCTCCGTTTGGCACAGTGTCGATATGAGAGCCGGACACGATCGGCGCAAGCCCGGCTACCGTACCCTCGCGCCGGCCGACCAGGTTGCCGGCGACATCGATTCGCGGCATCAGGCCGGACTGCAGCATGAGTTCGGAAATATAGGACAGAGCAACCCGATTCTCATCACTGTAAGCCACGCGGGTTGAGCCGCCGGTATCGCTCATGCCGAACGTTTTCATATGCTCCATCGTCGCGTTCAGTCGTGTCCCGTCAACGCGAAGCTCGCTGCCAGGCTTATCTGCCGCTGCGGTCCAGCTGGCGAATCCTATGGTAAAGACCATGAGCCAGGAGTTGATCGCAGCGAATCTATGTTTCATGATTGTGAAATTCCAATTGCGTGTCAGGGATTAATGGACCGGCAAATCGTGGTTATGCTCAACACTATAGCGCGGATATTTAAGCGTATATTCTTTTTTTTACTTAGTCACAAATCAGGTGGATATCCTGCCGGGCCGCTGTAGTTCCGCCTTACCAATGCAAGTGCGCGGATTCATCGACTGCCGGTAGATGCCGACTGGGTGAGGTAAGTGCTGTAACTGAGATCTGACCGCACAGACAGTGTCAGATTTGATCGAGATCGATAGCCTCCTTTCGTCGGCAGCAGTTGTTCAATCGATCAGAAACGGACAGCCCGGCTCAAAACGGCCACAAGCGTACAGCAACGATTGCCTGCGTCTTCAAGGAACCGTTTTCTTCCCCAGTTTCATTTCGCTGAGTTCCCATGCCTTGGTTGGAAATCACCAGTATCGACTTTGATATGCAAATAAATTTTGCGCAATCGGTAGATGGTTTTCAGTTACTGACGCCAAACAGAGACACTCCGTTACGCCGAATAATTGACGGCAAAACAATCGCCTGGGGCGCCTGTCGTGAATCCACCACGGTATCCCTGAATGTGATTAGACACGCGGGTAATACAGTGGTTAACATTCGCGCCGTTTTAGGGTGAAATCCACTTCGCCAGCTTTTAATCAAACAATAATCAGGAGAGTTCCATGAAGATGCTATTTCTATTGGCAGGCCTGCTCGTACACGGTATTGCCATTGCACAGACGGCCGAGGAACAGGAAGTTGGTCTTAGCTATACCTACGCAGAGCTACGTTTCGTTGATGTTGATAACCGCGGCGGTGACGGGATGCGGTTTAATATCTCGTATGAGCTGGAAAATAACTGGATGATTGTCGGTGGACTGACGGCGCTGGACTTCAACAACAATGTTGATTCAACCGTTGTGGAACTCGGTGGCGGTTACGTCTGGAACTACTCAAAGGACTTCGATCTCGTGGGTACACTTCGATTCGTTCGGGTCGATATTGATACCCCGGGCGGCGGCTCAGACGACAATGGTTTTGCGTTCTCGGCGGGCGCTCGCGGTCTATTGGCACCACAGTTCGAGATACGCGGATCCGTTAACCACATTAACCTTGACGATAGCGACACCTACCTTGAACTTGCAGGTGACTATTATTTCACTGAGCAGCTTTCTGCAGGCGTGAGCCTGGAGTTTGCAGGTGACACGGACGCCTTCACCATTGGAGCGCGTTGGTTCTTTAAGTAATCATATCTCGTGAATCTTCGCGGCAGTTCCAGTTGGCTCAGAACGAACCCGAGATTGCCAGATACAACATCAGTTGGAAATCCGGCTCACGTTTGGCTCTCTGATTATCAGGTAGCCTCGGTCACCTCCCGCGTATGTCCGCTATAGACCGCTTCTTTCCGGTCGGGTTCCGACTACCACAGATAAGCCGGGAATCACGTATATGAATTACCGCGGCTTAATTCACTCGCGACATAAGTAAGTCCCTGTGACATCGTCGCTCTCAGACGTCCTGTCCTGCGCGACATAAGTATGTCCATGTACAGAAAAGCCGTTATCATGCGGCAAGGCTCAATAACAACAAGAATCGGGGGAAACATTGTGAGCGCATTCAAGTCTCGACGTATGACCAACCGCCTTCTGGCTGCGCTGGTCATGGTGGCATTTGCCTGGCCAGTCCTGGGACAGGACGAAGAACCTGAAATGATCCCTGCGCCGGACCGTCAGGAGGGTGAAGGTGATGGGCCGTTCGAGCGGCTGATTATCAGGGGCGCCACCTTGATTGATGGTACAGGTGCACCACCGATCGGGCCGGTGGACATCGTAATCGAAAATAATCGCATCACCAAGGTCGAGTCAGTTGGATATCCGGGATTACCGATCGACGAAGAAGAGCGTCCGACGGACGCGACGCGCGAGATCGATGCGCATGGTGCCTACGTCATGCCCGGCATCATCGACATGCATACGCACACGGGTGGCAGCAGCAAAGCGCCCGAGGCCGAGTACAGTTACAAACTGTGGCTGGGCCACGGCATTACGACGATTCGCGGGGTCCCGAGTGGCAGCCTTGAGTTTGCACTGGCGGAGAAAGAACGCAGCGCCAAAAACGAGATTGTCGCGCCCAGGATGTTCGCCTATCACACGCTGGGTTCCGGTGAGAAATACGACGATGCTAAAATTCTCACACCGGACGCCGCCAGGGAATGGGTGCGCTATGTCGCACGCGAGGGAGTGGACGGATTGAAACTCAAATCGCATCGCCCGGCAATCATGAAAGCCCTGATTGATGAGGCGAGGGAACTGGGTCTCGGTACGACTGCGCATCTTGGGCAGATGGGCGTTGCACAGATGAATGCGCAGGATGCCGCGCGAATCGGTCTGGGCACGGTTACGCATTACTATGGTCTGTTCGAGGCAATGTACGAGAACAATGACGTGCAGCCCTGGCCTGTGGACATGAATTACAACAATGAACAACATCGATTCGGGCAGGTGGCGCGGCAATGGAACCTGATCGCAGGCCGGGGATCGGAAAAGTGGAATGCACTGCTTGAGGAATTCAAAGCGCTCGATTTTACGCTCGATCCAACATTCACCATCTATTCGGCGGGTCGCGACGTCATGCGCGCGCGTAATGCTGATTGGCATAGTAAATACACATTGCCGACGCAGTGGGATTTCTACACACCGAATCGCGAAAGTCATGGCGCTTACTGGTTTGACTGGACGACTGCGGATGAGATCGCCTGGAAGAATTTCTATCGCGTGTGGATGCAGTTTGTTAACGACTACAAGAACATGGGTGGCCGGGTCACTGTTGGTTCAGACTCCGGGTTTATTTATCAGCTTTATGGCTTCGGCACGATCCTGGAAATGGAGATGCTGCAGGAAGCCGGCTTCCATCCGCTCGAGGTCATTCGTTCGGCAACGATGTATGGCGCACAGGCTCTGTTCAATCCGAAAGGGCAGGATATTGAATTCGGCGTAATACGTCCCGGACTTCTCGCCGATCTCATCATTATCGATGAAAATCCGGTCGCCAATATGAAAGTACTTTACGGCACCGGTGCGGTTCGTCTGCATGAAGAGACTGGCAAACCGGAGCGCGTCGGTGGTGTCAGGATCACGATCAAGGACGGCATCGTCTACGACGCCAAACAATTGCTGGCCGATGTTGCGGCGATGGTCGACAAGCAAAAGGCAGAACTCGGGGAACTGAAAAAGTACTGAGAGCTGAATTCTGCATATTGAATATATTTTGGAGCTTGCGGTCGTTTTGACTGATGCAGACAATCATCTCCGTTGAGAATCTTTCGAAATCCTACGATAACGGATTTCAGGCGCTGAATAATGTCACCCTTGAAATTCACAAAGGGGAAATTTTCGCGTTGCTCGGCCCCAATGGCGCCGGCAAGACGACGCTTATCAACATCATCTGTGGCATCGTAAATTCGTCCAGCGGCAAGGTGCTGGTCGACGGACATGACATCGTCCGTGAGTTTCGTGCCACGCGATCGATGATCGGATTGGTGCCGCAGGAACTCGTCACCGAGTCCTTCGAATCGGTCTGGGCCACCGTCAGTTTCAGCCGCGGCCTGTTCGGCAAGCCGGCCGCTCCCGAGCACCTCGAACGGGTGCTGAAGTCGCTGTCCTTGTGGGATAGAAAAGACAGTAAAATCCTGACTTTATCGGGCGGCATGAAACGCCGGGTGCTGATCGCCAAGGCACTGTCCCATGAGCCACAGATCCTGTTTCTCGATGAACCAACCGCCGGCGTCGACGTGGAATTGCGCCAGGACATGTGGCATGTCGTACGAGGCCTGCGCGAATCCGGCGTCACCATCATCCTGACGACGCATTATATTGAAGAGGCCGAACAGATTGCCGACCGCATCGGGATCATCAATCACGGTGAAATCATACTTGTGCAGGAAAAGGTGCGCCTGATGCGGGAACTAGGCAGTAAGCAACTGGTACTTGAGCTTCAGGAGCAGCTAAGCGAGCTTCCCCCGCAACTGGATTCATATGACCTTGATGTCGCGAAGGAGGGCATGGAGTTGACTTATACCTATGATTCGCAGGCGGAACACACGGGTATCACGGCACTGCTCGGCGACCTGAGCGCCGCCGGGATCAAATTTCATGATGTAAAGACCAAACAAAGTTCACTGGAAGAAATTTTTGTCGAGCTGGTGAATAAAATCCGATGAACTGGCACGCTGTCAAAGCAATTTACGAATTCGAAATGGCGCGCATGGGTCGCACGCTTCTGCAGAGCATCGTCTCGCCGGTCGTTTCCACTTCACTCTATTTTGTTGTATTCGGCGCTGCGATCGGTTCACGCATTACGGAAATCGACGGCGTCAGCTACGGCACTTTTATCGTGCCAGGATTAATCATGCTTTCCCTGTTGACGGAAAGTGTTTCCAACGCGTCATTCGGAATATATTTTCCAAAATATGCAGGGTCCATCTTCGAGCTGTTATCCGCGCCGGTATCTTTCGTGGAAATCATTCTCGGCTACGTCGGCGCCGCGGCCACCAAGTCGATCATTCTCGGCGGCATTATTCTGGCCACAGCGACCCTGTTCGTGGACTTTACAATTGCACACCCGGTCTGGATGGTGTTGTTCCTGGTACTGACAGCGATCACGTTCAGCCTGTTTGGTTTCATTCTCGGGATATGGGCGGATAACTGGGAGAAGCTGGCAATCATGCCGACGTTGATTATCACGCCACTGACGTTCCTCGGCGGCAGCTTCTATTCCATCAGCATGTTGCCACCAATCTGGCAAACGGTCACCTTGTTCAACCCGATGGTCTACCTGATTAGCGGATTCCGCTGGAGCTTTTTCGAAAATGCAGACGTTGCTGTCGGGCTGAGTCTGGCGATGACCTGTGGTTTTCTCATCGCTTGCCTCATCACGATCTGGTTGATTTTCAAGACCGGCTACCGCCTTCGACTCTAGAATGCCGGCAGCGCTTAATCAATCGTTGCTGCATGCAGCGCATTGAAGAGCAACTTGTAGGTGCCCCTTGGCTGACCGCGAAACTGTGGCCGAAATCCGAATACGATGATTTCTCCGTCTCCCTGAGGGACCCGCGCCATCGCGGACTTCGTGGCGATATGTTCGCTGCCGGTGGCCCAGCCACTCATCAGGACCTCTTCTGCCGCGTAATTAACAATGCTGTCGAAGCGCGCCACCGCTGGCGCCGGATTCAGGGGTCTGCCACCGCGTGTCACTTCCCGGCAGTGACGTTGGTTCAGAAGATCATCAACACAACCGGCCTGTCCGAGGATGTCGAAGGCCGCACCATTGACGAAGTTGACGGCAACCTCGGCTGCCATGCCGTAGCCCAGTGGATCGGTAGTATCGACTGTCGCGCGAAGCAGGGAACCGGGGATCGAAAAATCCTGCGATGATGCGCCTGCAACGATATTTCGTATCGGCAGACCAAACTGAGCGATCACAAAGCTGCTCGCATCCCCGAGCGTTACAATGGTGCCGCCTCCCCGTGCAAACTCCTGCAGCGCATATGCACCCTCGAGACCAAGTCCGCCAACATATTCATCCGGCATCGTTCCGGGTGCATGACCGGTCAGGATCTTGCCGACGTTGTC
>SMUY01424237.1_pt1 | contig 22894 bp, 20 predicted proteins | sample 2456441 | NCBI WGS metagenome assembly SMUY01 (sample SAMN11095931, study PRJNA526329) | marine sediment metagenome | biome: Marine sediment; feature: Surficial sediment; material: Deep marine sediment; isolation source: Hadal surficial sediment | place: Pacific Ocean | collected 2014-11 | depth...
AGAGTGAAATTCCTCCCGCCGCGGGCCCCGCGCGCGTGTCGAGGTCGTCAATTCCGCCGATATCCTGCCTTCCCGGGGCGGACTGCCGGTGACCGGCGGTGGCCCGCGACAGCTACGATTGCTGCTGGCGGCTCTGGCCCTGCTCGTGGTCGCCTGCCTGGCGGCGGACGTCTATTTGCTGATCGCATCGACACTGAGCGCCTCGCAACTGGTGCTGGTGCTGGTGGGCCAGGGGGCGCTGCTGATGGTCGCCATGGCCTTTTTCTGGAGCTGGCTGGAGACCCGCATACTGCATCCGCTGCGGGTGCTGGAGGACGACATCGATCTGATCGTCCACGGCAATCCCCATCACAGCCCCGAGCCGCCGGCCGGGCATGCTCTGGGGAGCTTGCCCGAGGCTGTCGATTGCCTGGCCGGGGAGCTCGCCCGGGTGCGCGTGGATACCAGCAAGGCGATGCACTCGGCGCGTTCGCGCTTGGAGAAACGCAGTGCCCGGCTGGAGGCCATCCTGAGGGATCTCAGCGAGGCGGTGATCGTGTGCACCCAGCAGCATCGCGTGGTGTTGCACAATCAGGCGGCCTCGGAGCTGCTTGCCGGCAGCGGCAAGCTCGGCATCGGGCGCATGCTCACATCGGTGGTGCAGCCGGCGGCCGTGCGCGGCGCATTGGCGGAGCTGAATCGCCGCCACCGTAGCGATGGTGGATTCCAGGGCGTCGTCACCCGTGAGCTCGAGTTTTCCGGCCCTCGCCGTGAACGGCTCCCCGGGCGCTTCCGCCTGGTGGTCGAGCACGATGGTTCCACCAGCGGCTACGTTCTGGTCCTCGGCGGAGCTGCCGATACGGATTCTGATGAGACGCCCGGGCGCCGCGCCATGGATCTGCTGGAGCGGCCGGTCTTTTACGATTTTGACCTGTTCGACCAGGATCGCGATCGCGCCCTTCTGGACACCCCGTTGCGGCGCCTGAACCTGGTGGTCTTCGATACGGAGACCACCGGCCTCGAGCCTTCCCGGGGCGACCAGATCGTGCAAATCGCGGGAGTGCGGGTGTTGAACGCCCGTTTGCTTCCTGACGATCGCTTCGACGAGCTGGTCAATCCGGGAATGCCCATACCGAGGGCGTCCACCCGCATCCACGGTATTCGCGACGAGATGGTTGCCGGCAAGGACTCGGTGGCGGAAGTGCTGCGCCGCTTTCATGCATTCGTCGGTGACGCGGTGCTGGTCGCCCACAATGCCGCCTTCGACATGAAGTTTCTCAAGTTGAAAGAGCAGGAGGTCGGGGCGCGATTCGACCAGGCGGTGCTCGATACATTGCTGCTGTCGGTGGTGTTGCAGCCCAGTCATGGCACGCATACGTTGGATGCCATCGCCAACCGCTTCGGGGTCGAAAACCGCGATCGTCATTCGGCCCTCGGTGATTCCGTGACCACGGCGGAGGTCTTCGTCAAGATGATCGACGTTCTCGCGGTTCGCGGGATCCGTAATCTCGGCGAGGCGCTGGAGGCCTCGGACCGGATTCAGGAGATCAAACGCCTTCAGGAAAGATTCTGATGGTGCCCTGGCCTGTGCTTCTCACTGTCCTCGCTACCCAGGCCAGGTCAGCGTCTCTCACCGATGGCCAGCGAGTCGCGTTCACGGTCGCCTGTCCCGGCGTCGTCGCGTACGAAGTCTGCCGGGGGGGTGACGGCTTGCAACTCCCTGGTCAGCTCCGCCGGTGGTTTTTCGGGCTTGGCGACCGCCGCACCGCTGGTGCTTTTGTCCGCTGCCGGCTGCTCCCGGTCGTTGCCACGCCGCGCGCGGCGCGGCCGCGAATGCCCCGAAGGGTCGGTGAAGCGGCTGTTGAGTGTCTGCACATAGCTGTCGGCCTCGGCCAGCACCTGGGCCAGACGTTTGCGGGTCGCCGCCGACCAACCGGTGGGTTCGATGCCAAACAAGGGTTGCCACGCCCGGGTGTTATGCTCGAAGGCGCGCTCCAGCCAATCGCGGATATCGCCGTCGTAATCCAGGCTGCGCATGGCCGCCGCCACGCCGTTGGCCGCCACCCGTCGCAGGCGAAAATGCAGGTAGCCCGCCGTAACGGCGAGGGCGGCTATGCAAAGCCACAGGAGAACCGGGTGTTGCACGAGCCAGGTGGCCCAGGGCGCTGAAAATTTCAGGCCCTGCCAGTAACCTGCCCAGATGCTGGCGCCGACGAGTCCGGCCCCGATGATGCCGAAGACGACAGTATCCAGCCACAGGACGCGCCGCTTCCACCGCCGGCGTGCCTCTCGCAGGGTCGGCACCAGAGTCTCCTCGATGGCGCGGGCGGTTTGCTCCAGGAGCCCGATGATGCGGTAGGCCCGTTCGACTTCCACCTGGTCGATGCGCGCCAGGATTGCGTCCATGTCCGCGGCGCGGCGCGCTTCGAAACGCTCGCGCAACACCGGGTCGTCGATGGGGATGGCCGCTTCCAGGTCATAAATGCTGTAGAAGCGACCGGCGGTGAGGCCTTTTTGCGCCAGCGCCCGTTGCCAGGCACCGAATACCTCTTCCGGGTTGTCCTCCCGTGCCGCATTGTCGATCTGGTTGAGGATGTACAGGAACTTGTTGGCATCGGGGCGTCGCACGGTGTGTGCCACCAGATGCTCCAGAGTGTCCTGCATGGCGCCGGGCTCGGGGTGTCTGGCGTCGAAGAACACCAGCACCAGGTCCGACAGGTCGACGATGTGATCGGTGATTTTCAAGGTTGCCGTGCGCTGCTCGTCGGCGTCGAAGCCCGGCGAGTCGATGACGATCTTTCCGCGCAGATGCGCGCTGTGGCAGGTCTTGAGCTGCAGGTAGGAATCCACCCGGGATCCTTCTCCAGCCGTGACAGCTTCCAGATCGCGGCTCATTTGATAGAAGGGAAAGCGGGGATCGGCATCCAGGGCGAGGCCCGGCAGCACCCGTTGTTCCTCGTCGTTGCTGTAGCAGATGACCGTGAACTTGTCGTCGACGGCCTGGCTGCCCGTCTGTTGCAATTTCCCGCCCAGGTAAAAATTGATGAATGTGGATTTTCCCGAAGAGAAGGTTCCCATCACGGAAATCATCGGCCACCAGGGAACGCGTGTGGTGAACGACGTGCTGTCGTCCAGCATGCCCAGGCGATAAGCTACGTTATCGAGCACCCGGAAGCTTTTCACCACCTGCAGCAGCAGGGGATTCTCCTGGGCCAGGTGTGAGCGTAGCATTCTTATTCGTTGCCCCAGGGCTGATGGTCGACCAAACATGTTCTTCTCTACTGATGTTGCGCCGCGGCCATTCTAGCATCGTGCCCCGGATTTCGAACTACCCGAGCGATGCGGCCCCCGGGGGTGGATGAGGTGCGCTTTCCGGTTCCTCTGCTCGAAGCACGGCTGGTCAGGCGCTACAAGCGCTTTCTCGCCGATGTCACCCTGGGCGACGGCACTGCTCTCACGGTCCATTGTCCGAATACCGGCTCCATGCTCGGCTGCCAGACCCCGGGTTCCCGGGTGTGGTTGAGCCGCTCGGACAATCCCAAGCGCAAGTACGCCCATACCTGGGAGCTGGTGGAGTTGGATGGTGGCGTATTGGTGGGGATCAACACCGGGCGCAGCAACGCCCTGGTGCGGGAAGCCATCGAATCAGGGGTCATCGGCGAGTTTGCCGGCTACGCCGAAATTCGGCCGGAGGTTCGCTATGGGAACGAGAACAGCCGGGTGGACTTTCTGCTCAGCGGCCATCAGGTCGCCTGCTACCTGGAAGTCAAGAACGTCACGGCGGCGGTGGACGAAGGCATCGCCCTGTTTCCCGATGCCGTCAGCGTGCGCGGCACCCGGCATCTGCGCGAGCTCATGGCCACCCTGGGCAAGGGTGGCCAGCGCGCGGCCCTGTGCTTCTGCGTGCAGCGCGCCGATGTTCGGGAAGTGCGGCCGGCCGATGACATCGATGCGGACTACGGTCGGACGCTGCGCGAGGCCTTGGCTGCCGGCGTCCAGGTGATCGCCTACCGGGCGAAGCTGAGTCCCGAAGCCGTGGTCCTTGCCGAGCGTATTCCGGTGGTCTGCCCGTGATCCTGATGGGCCCTGGACGCTTCTAGTCGTCGCCGCGGCGCCAGCGGCCGGATTTGCCGCCTGATTTCTCCACCAGGCGCACCTGGCCGATGGTCATGCCGCGATCCACGGCTTTGCACATGTCGTAGACGGTCAGCAAAGCGATCTGGACTGCCGTCAGTGCTTCCATCTCCACCCCGGTGCGGGCCACCGTCTCGGCCGTCACCCGGCACTGGATGGCGGCCGAATCGGCCAGCGGCGTGAGATCCACGTCGATACGGCTCAACGGCAGCGGATGGCACAGGGGAATCAGCTCGGCGGTGCGCTTGGCGGCCATGATGCCCGCCACCCGGGCAACGGCGAGCACATCGCCCTTCTTGTGCCTGCCCTCGGTCACCAGCTTCAAAGTCTCCTCGAGCATGTGGATACGGCCCTCGGCGATGGCGATACGGCGCGATTCTGGCTTGCCGCCCACGTCCACCATGTGGGCGTCGCCGGCGGTGTTAAAATGCGTCAATCGCGACACGGTATCCTCGTTTGCGTGCCTGGATCGGATGATGGCACAGTAGTGTCGTAGGTTTCGGCTGAGAGTCTGTGAATCAATCACCCGCCTACGCGCGCGATTTTGTGCACCTTCGCGCCTTGCAGGGCACGCCCAGGAATCGTCTCGCCAGGTTTGGGCGATTAATTCACAGACTCTGAGCTTCGCAAGCTCAGCCCAACCTACGATACTACGACCCTGGATAGGGCGATGTGACATTAATATGGCCGTAACAGTCAAATACTTCGCCAGCCTGCGGGAGCTCCACGGCGACCACCGGCAGCTGGAGGCGCCGGGCAAAGGCGCCACAGTGGCCGATGTCTGGGCCACCGTCAGCGACGGCGCGGCATTGCCGGACAACGTGCTGATGGCCGTGAACCTGGAGTATGTGGGCGCCGATCACCCGGTGGAGGATGGCGACGAGGTGGCTTTCTTCCCGCCGGTGACCGGCGGCTGAGGATTAATCCCCGTTGACCGCATCGATGGCGGCGGTTACTCGCTTCCTGATGGCATCGAAGCTTTCCTCCGCCAGGGGCCGATTGCCGGCGTCGGTGAGGAAGAATACGTCCTCGGCACGTTCCCCGAAGGTGGCGATCTTGGCGTTTTGCAGGCGCACTTTGCAGTCCGCCAATGCCCAGCCGATGGCCGAAAGGAGCTGTGGCCGATCGCCGGCGATGACCTCCATGACCGTACGGGCGTTGCCGGCGTCGTCACGGAAACGGACTTGCGTTGGCGTCTGGAAATGGCGCAGCTGGCGCTTCGTCAAACGGCGGTTGTCCCGACGTGCGCCGCTCGGGTCCGCCAGCGCCGCGCGCAGGGCCTCGCTGATTTCCCGCTCGCGGGCGGCGCCCGATACCGGCTCGCCGTCCAGCTCGAATACCACGTAGCTGTCCAGCGTCATGCCATTATCGGCGGTGATGATACGCGCATCGACGATGTTGAGGCCCAGACGCCCGAGCACGGAGGTCGACGCGGCGAACAGGAACTCCCGGTCTGCGGCATAGACAAACACCTCGGTACCACCGCGGCCCTGGCGGACCAGCGCGAGCGGCAAAGCATCGGTGTCCGCTTGCGCCATGGCCGCGACGATAGCGCGTGTGTGCCAGGCCACCTCGTCGGCGGTGGAGCGTAGAAAATAGTCGTCGCCGAGGCTCTCCCAGAGCTCGGCGGTGCGATCGTTGAGACCATTGGGATCCTTCAGCAAGCGGCGCGCTTCGCGCTGGGTCTCGGCGATCAGCTCCGCCCGGTCCACAGGATTTTCCAGGCCGCGCCTCAGGGCACGGCTCGAAGATTCGTACAGATCGCCGAGCAGTGTCGCTTTCCAGTCGTTCCAAAGGGCGGGATTCGTGCCGCGGATGTCGGCAACCGTGAGCAGAAGCAGGTAGTCCAGATGATTCTGATCCCCCACGGTGCGCGCGAAGTCCTTGATGACGTCCGGATCGGTGATGTCGCGGCGCTGGGCCGTCAAGGACATGGTCAGATGATGCCGGACCAGCCAGGCGACCAGTCGCGCATCGTACTGGCCGAGTCCGTGGTCGATGCAGAAATCCATGGCAAGCTGCATTCCGAGTCGCGAGTGATCGCCGCCTCTGCCTTTGGCGATGTCATGGAAGAGGCCGGCGATGTAGAGCAGGTGTGGCTTGGGCAGCTGCGCGAAAATTTCCGCGCAGCGTGGCATGGCCTGGGGCCGTTCCGGTGACGCGAATGCACGGATGTTTTGCACAACGAACAAGCTGTGCTCGTCGACGGTATAGGTATGGAACAGGTCGTACTGCATCTGGCCGACCACCGCCCCGAATTCCGGGAGGTATTTTTCCAGGACGCCGTAGCGGTGCATGCGGCGCAGCTCGCGTGTGATGCGGTTCGGTTGTTTGAGGATCTCCATGAACAGGCTGCGCGCGCGGATGTCGGCGCGAAACTTTCCGTCTATCAGGTGCCGGTGATCTCGGATCAATCGGATGGTGGACGCGCGTACTCCCTTGAGTTCGCGGTGCTGTTGAACGATCAGGAATATTTCCAGCAGTGCGAAGGGGTAGCGCTTGAAGACGTTGTCGTCGGTCACTTCGATGAAACCGTTCACTGCCTGAAAGCGTTTGCTGATGGGGGTTACCGAGCGCGGCGCGTCGGCGTGCAGAATGGCTTCCTGAAATAGCTCGAGCAGCATCTCGTTCAGACGGCTGAGTTCCATGATTGTGCGGTAGTAGCGTTTCATGAATTTTTCGACTGCCAGACTGGCATCGTCGTCGCTGTATCCGAAGTCCTCCGCAAGGGTGCGTTGGTAGTCGAACAGCAAACGATCCTCGCGCCGGCCCGTGAGAACGTGCAGCGCGAATCGCACCTGCCAGAGAAAACTCTGGCCTTCCGTCAGAGACTGGTGCTCGGACTCGGTGAGAAATCCGTGGGTGACCAGCTCGTGCAGCGTGTCGGCGCCAAAGTGGCGTTTCGCGACCCAGCCGATCATCTGAATGTCGCGCATTCCCCCCGGCCCCTCTTTCACGTTCGGTTCCAGGTTGTAGGCTGTGTCGTGAAACTTGTGGTGGCGGGCGCGCTGCTCGGCCCATTTGGCTTCGAAGAACTTGCGGCTGGGCCACAATTTGTCGGCCTCGGTGGCGCGGCGCATGTGCTCGAAGAGCCCCACGTCTCCCACGATGAGAGATGCCTCCATGAGGTTGGTCGCCACGGTAATGTCCTTTTTCGACTCGCGTACGCAATCCTTTACGCTGCGCACGCTCGATCCGACTTCGAGGCCGATATCCCAGAGAAAGGCGATGAACGCCTGGATCTGCGTGCCAAAGCCCGGCCCCTTGCCTGCCAGTATCAGCAGGTCGATATCGGAGGAGGGATGCAGCTCGCCGCGGCCGTAACCGCCCACGGCGATCAGCGCCAGCCCTTTGTCGACGGGGAGATGGTGGGTGCTCCAGGCCTTCGTGAGCAGCGTGTCGATGAAGGCGGCGCTCATGTGCACCAGAGCGCTTGCCGGCACGCCCTGGCGAAATCGCCGGGCGAGGGAGCGGCGCGCGCATGCCAGCACCTTGCGGTAGGCTTCCACGCTCTGGTGTTCATCGAGGTCCGGCGCCGCCGCGGCCGTCAGATCGGCCAGCAGCCCGGCGTCAGGCGCATCGAATCGGTTACTCACGACAGCATCGCCTGTAGGTAGCGGGTTAATGGGGACGATTTAATGGGGACGATTTAATGGGGACGATTTAATGGGGACAGATCTATTTTCCCTTTGGGGAAAATAGATCTGTCCCCATTAAATCGTCCCCATTAACCCCCTCCTACAACGGCTCGCCGTCGCGCTGGGTCAGCACCTCGACCCCCGAATCGGTGACCAGCATGGTGTGCTCCCATTGGGCGGACAGGGCGCGATCCCTGGTAACGACTGTCCAGCCGTCCTTCAGGAGTTTCACCTGGCGTTTGCCGGCGTTGACCATGGGCTCGATGGTGAACGTCATTCCCGGGATCAGCCTCTCGCGGGTACCCGGTTTGCCGTAGTGAAGCACCTGGGGGTCCTCGTGGAACTCGCGCCCGATGCCGTGTCCGCAGTACTCGCGCACCACGGAGTATCGGTGCTTCTCCACGTATTGCTGTATCGCGTGACCGATATCGCCCAGGTGAACGTCAGGGCGAACCATCTCGATGCCCAGACACATGGCGTCGTGGCAAACCTGCGCCAGCCGCCGTGCAATGATGGACGGTTCGCCGATGAACATCATCTTGCTCGTGTCGCCGTGATAGCCGTCTTTGATGACCGTGATGTCGATATTGAGGATGTCGCCGCCCTTGAGCATTCGCTCCCCCGGGATACCATGGCAGACTTGATGATTGATCGAGGTGCAGATCGATTTGGGAAAGCCGCGATAATTGAGCGGCGCCGGTATCGCCTGCTGCTCGTTGACGATGTAATCGTGGCAGATCCTGTCGAGCTCGCCGGTGCTGACACCCGCTTTCACGTGGGGGCGGATCATGTGCAGCACATCCGCTGCCAGGCGCCCCGCGACGCGCATCTTATCGATTTCGTCGGCTGTCTTGATGGTAATGGTCATAACCCGGGGGGTGGGCTCGCGTGAGCGAGCTTTTCTCTTCTGGTACCGCCGCTTACCACCACGCTCGGTGGTCATCGGGCGATTGTTGTCTACAAGCTTCTATGGTATAAAAGCGCGCCTTTCGGCTGCAAATCTCGCCCGGACCCGGATTCTACAGGCCGCCGGTCGCCGCCGCGGGATGCTCGAGAGGAAAAACTCGTTTGTCCAGTGCGCGAAACTGCAGCTTCGGCCTTCTCGGTTTCCAAATACGTTCAAGCACTTAACCGTGTTTGACAACGGTCGGTTCCGGCGATGGTGCTGGAAAGACCGCGGCAGGACGGCAGGCCACAAGGCGCGCCCGTCCACAATACACACATGCGCCGGCACGTGCATCAGGGTGCCCTTGGCCGATCCGCGATTCCCAGTCGGGAACGCTCGGGTCCCCCGGGGTTGGTGTACGGGGCGCATGGAGGCTCAACCCGAATACGGAGTCGTGACATGTCCACAGTGACCATGCGCGAAATGCTGGAGGCCGGCGTTCATTTCGGCCACCAGACGCGCTTCTGGAACCCGAAGATGGCACCTTACATCTTCGGGGAACGCAACAAGATCCATATCGTCAATCTCGAGACGACACTTCCGCTCTACAATGACGCGAGCAACTTCCTGGGGCGTATGGCAGCCAACCGGGGCACCATTCTGTTCGTCGGAACCAAGCGTGCCGCCGAGGAGGTGGTGGCCAGGGAAGCCCAACGCTGCGGCATGCCCTATGTGGACCGCCGTTGGCTGGGCGGTATGCTGACGAATTTCGGCACCGTCAAGAAATCCGTCAAGCGGCTGAAGGAGCTGGAAGAGCTCATCGAAGCTGGTGGCCTCGACCGCGTCAGTAAAAAAGAGGGATTGTCGCTGCAACGGGAGCTTGCGAAGCTCGAACGAAGTCTGGGCGGCATCAAGAACATGGACAGTTTGCCCGACGTCATGTTCATCGTCGACGTGGGACACGAGAAGATCGCCGTGCGTGAGGCGGTGAAGCTGGGTATACCGGTGGTGGGGGTGGTCGATACGAACAACGATCCGGATGGTGTCGACTATGTGATCCCCGGTAACGATGATTCCATCCGCGCTATCGAGCTCTATGTGCGCGGAGCGGCCGATGCCATTCTGGAAAGCCGCCAGGCAGCGCAACTGCAAATGGAAGGTGCCGACGACGAGGTCCAGGCGCCGGCGGCCGCTGGCAAAGGCACTCCGGTTGTGGCTAACGCCAAGGTCGAGGTAAAGGCTAAGGTCGAGGTAAAGGCTAAGGTCGAGATAAAGGCCAAGGTTGCGGTAAAGGCGGATGTTTCTGTCGCGCCCCGGGCTGCGGCGGAGGATGAGCCTGCCCAAACGGCCCGAACCCCGGCGCCGGCAGAGTCGCGGGGCAAGCCCGAGGACGAAGGGATCCCGGCGACCAGTGCCAAGGCGGCGGCTGCCGAAAAGGCAGACGCGACCGCTGCCAAGAAGAAAACCACGATAAAGAAAAAGCCCGCCGCCAAGAAGGCCGCCAAGAAGGCCGCCACGACCAAGAAAAGCACCGCTGGAAAGACCTCCAAGACCAAGAAGACCACCGCCAAAAAGCCCGCCGGCGACTGAAATCGGTAGGCGGCGACAAGAGACGAGAATGACGATGCAGATTAGCGCAGCAATGGTGAAGGAACTCCGTGAGCGTACCGGTGCCGGCATGATGGAATGTAAGCAGGCCCTGGTGGACGAGAACGGTGACATCGAGACGGCGGTGGGGAATCTTCGCAAGAAGGGACAGGCCAAGGCCGACAAGAAGGCGGGGCGCATCGCGGCGGAGGGCGTCATCGGTCTGGCGCTGGCCGCGGACGCAGGCAGCGGCGCTCTGGTGGAGGTCAATTCCGAGACCGACTTCGCGGCCAAGCAGGACGAGTTTCAGGAATTCGCCAATTCCGTCGCCCAGCGTGCCCTTGACGAACGCCCCGCAGATTTGGCCGCGTTGTTGTCTGTGCCGCTGCGCCAGGGCGAGAGCGAGACCATCGGGGAGCGCGTCCGCGACATGGTCATGCGCATCGGTGAGAACATCAGCGTGCGGCGATTCCGGGTGCTGGAAAGCGCAGGCGGTACCGTGCGCGCCTACGTGCACGGTGGACGCATCGGCGTTCTGGTGGATCTGGCTGGGGGCGACGAATCGATAGGCAAGGACATCGCCATGCATGTGGCGGCGACCGGGCCGCTGGCCATAGGAGAAGGCGACATACCATCGGGCGTTCTGGAGAAGGAACGGGAAATTCTGCTTGCCCAGGTCGCCGACAGCGGCAAGCCGCCGGAGATTCAAGAGAAAATGATCGCCGGTCGAATGAAAAAGTACCTGAAGGAAGTCACGCTGCTGGGTCAACCCTTCGTCAAGGACCCGGACCAGAGCGTGGAGAAGTACCTCGCTGGCGCCCGGGCAACGGTGAGTGCGTTCTCGCGATTCGAGGTGGGAGAAGGCATCGACAAAAGCACGGAGAATTTTGCCGACGAAGTCATGGCACAGGTGCAAGGCAACTGAGCCTTTGCCCCGACTTCAACGCACCATCCTCCGCGCACCTAGCCGGGAGTGGGCGGTATGAAAGCCAGGTACGGGCGTATCCTGCTGAAGATGAGCGGTGAAGCGCTCCTCGGCGATGAGGATTATGGTATCGGCCCCGGCATGCTGGAGGCCGTCGCCAGGGATCTGATCGAGTTGACGGAGATTGCCGTTCAGGTGGCGCTGGTCATCGGAGGAGGCAATATATTCCGCGGTGCCGGCCTCGCCGCCAGCGGCATGGATCGCGTCACCGCCGATCATATCGGCATGCTGGCCACCGTCATGAACGCGCTGGCGCTACAGGACACCCTCGAGAGTCAAGGCGCCTATGCGCGCGTGATGTCCGCCATCCGCATCAACGAGTTGTGCGAGGATTACCTGGTCCGGCGCGCCATCCGGCACCTGGAAAAGGGCCGCATCGTCATCTTCGCCGCCGGCACGGGCAATCCGTTCTTTACCACGGACTCGGCGGCATCCTTGCGCGCCATCGAAATCGGTGCCGATTTGCTCATCAAGGCGACCAAAGTGGATGGCGTCTACTCCGCCGATCCAATCAAGGATCCGAAGGCCGAGCGTTACACGCGGCTGAGCTACGATGAGGTGCTGGATCGCCGGCTGGCCGTCATGGATGCCACGGCCATCGTGCTGTGCCGTGACCACGGTATGCCGCTGCGAGTTATCGATATGAACAAGAAGGGTGTTCTGATGCGCACCGTGATGGGCGAAGACGAGGGAACACTGGTGACGAGCGGCGAGCTGGAGTAGATCCTGCGTAAGTTTCGGGTATGATCCTGTCGTTCCAGCGGTGGGTAGCCACATGATTGAAGAGATCGAAAAAGACACCAGGACGCGCATGACAAAGAGCGTCGAGGCCCTTACGCACGAGTTCAGCAAGCTCAGAACCGGGCGCGCGCAGGCAAGTCTTCTAGACCATGTCAATGTGCCTTACTACGGCTCCGAGGTGCCCATCAATCAGGTTGCCAGCGTCGTGGTATCCGATGCCCGTACCCTGACGGTGACACCGTGGGAGAAAAAGATCGTACCGGAAGTGGAGAAGGCGATTCTCAACTCCGATCTGGGCCTCAATCCGGTCACCGCGGGAGACGTTATTCGCGTGCCACTGCCGGCGCTGACCGAGGAGCGGCGAAAGGAGATGATCAAGATCGTGCGTCACGAAGCGGAAAACGCCCGTGTCGCGATCCGCAACATCCGGCGTGACGCGAACCAGCATTTGAAAGGGTTGATCAAGGACGAGCATCTGGCAAAGGACGACGAGCACCGCGCCGAGGACGAAGTGCAGAAGCTCACCGATCGCTTCGTCGCCAAGGTGGACGAGCTGCTCAAGGCCAAGGAGCAGGACTTGATGGAGTTTTGATCAACTGATTGGGAATTGCTCGAGTAGACGAACCATATGAACGCGGATGCCGATTCCACGCAACCGAGCGCGAACCACCCGCGCCACGTAGCGATCATCATGGATGGCAATGGCCGTTGGGCCAGTCGCCGTCGCCTGCCACGGTTTGCGGGCCACAAAGCGGGCGTCGAAACCGTCAAGGGAGTGGTACGCGCCTGCGGTGACAAGGGCGTCGAGGTACTGACTCTGTTTGCCTTTTCCAGCGAGAATTGGCGTCGCCCTCAAGAAGAGGTGGGTCTGCTCATGGGTTTGTTCATGACGGCCCTGGACCAGCAGGTACGAAAACTCCACGAGCACAACATTCGACTGCGGATTATCGGTGACAGGAGCGCCTTCAGCCGAACGCTGCAGGAACGTATCGAGGCAGCGGAGTCCCTCACCGCAACCAACACCGGTCTTACGCTGGTCATAGCGGCCAACTACGGTGGTCGCTGGGACCTGACCGAGGCCGCACGCACCATCGCGAGCCGTGTCCAGGCGGGGGAGCTGACTCCCGACCAGGTGAGCCCGGAGCTGTTGCAATCTCTGCTCTCGCTGCGCGATCTCCCGGAGCCGGACCTGTTCATTCGAACCGGCGGCGAGAAACGGGTCAGTAACTTTCTACTCTGGCAGCTCGCGTATACGGAATTGTATTTCACCGACACCCTGTGGCCGGATTTCGACCGTCAGGCTTTCGATGGGGCTCTGGCATCCTTCGCGACGCGGCAGCGCCGCTTCGGCCGCACCGGCGATCAGCTCGCCACGGCTCAGACCGTCTGAGCGCGGGGCCCGCGAGGCGGCGGTCGAATTCAGGACGAATGCCAACCGCCGCCGTCAACGCAGCGACGACCATGCCGGACAAGCAATCTGCCGTATCCAGCCTCGCTCAACGCGTCGTCACCGGCAGCCTGCTGGCGGCCGTCGTGGCAGCCGCCACCTTGCTTCTGCCGAGCGTCTGGTTTGCCGTGCTGATCGCGGCCTTCGCCCTGGTGGGGGCCTGGGAGTGGTCGGGCATGGCCGGTTGGCCGTCCGCCGGTCAGCGGCTCGTCTACTGCGTGGCGTCGATGCCGGTTCTGCTCGGCGCCGGCTGGCTCCTGCAGAGCCAGGGGGGTGCCTGGGCGGTGTTGCTGGCGGGGTTGGTGTGGTGGCTGGTGGCGCTCGTGTGGGTGGTGCGCTTTCAGCAGGGCCAGAAGGTGGACGCCATGAACGTCCCGCTGGTGCGCCTGCTCGTGGGTTGGTTGATACTCGTGCCCGCCTGGGCCGCCATGGTGCACCTGCATTCGGCGCTGGCGTCGGGGCCGTGGCTGGTGTTGTATCTGGTGTTTCTCATCGCTATCGCCGATAGTGCGGCATTTTTCGTCGGCAGGCGCCTGGGAAGCCGCCGGCTCGCGTCCAATGTCAGTCCCGGGAAGTCGCTGGAAGGTGTGGCGGGGGCGCTTCTGGCGACTACCCTGTTCGCCATCGCCGCCGGCTTGGCTTTCCGGTCCGTCCCGCTGCTGGGCTTCGTTGTGGTGAGTCTGATCACCACCCTGGTATCCATCCTCGGAGATCTGTCGGAGAGCGTCTTTAAACGCCGCGCCGGATTGAAGGACAGTGGCAGCATTGTCCCGGGCCACGGCGGTATACTCGACAGAATCGACAGTTATACTGCGGCCGCACCGATTTTCGTGCTCGGCTGCTTCTGGCAGGGCAGTGCGCTGTGAAAAGGCTCACGATTCTCGGTGCCACGGGCACCATCGGTCTGAACACCCTGGACGTGGTGGCCCGCAATGCGGATCGCTTCGAAGTGTTCGCGTTGACGGCGAATACCAACGACCAGCGGCTCGCGGAGCAATGCATCGAGTGGCAGCCACGCTTCGCGGTCATGGCCGATGTCGAGGCTGCCCGGCGTTTGCGCGAGCGTCTGAGGGGCCAGTGCAAGAACACCGAAATTCTGGAGGGCCTGTCCGGCCTGGAGCAGGTGTCGGGTAGCCCTGACGTGGATTTCGTCATGGCCGGCATCGTCGGGGCCGCCGGTCTGCTGCCCTCCCTGGCGGCTGCGCGCGCCGGCAAGCGCGTGCTGTTGGCGAACAAGGAAGCGCTGGTCATGTCGGGGCGCTTATTTCTCGAAGCCGTGCGGGACAACGGTGCCGAGTTGCTCCCCATCGACAGCGAGCACAACGCCATTTTCCAGTGCATGCCGCCGAACCACCATGGCGGACTGGATGCGGCCGGAATCCGGCGGATTCTGCTCACGGCCTCCGGCGGCCCGTTTTGGAAATCCTCCCCGGCAGAGCTCGCCAACGTCACACCGGAGCAGGCCTGCGCCCACCCCAACTGGGTCATGGGCCGGAAGATATCCGTGGACTCGGCCACCATGATGAACAAGGGCCTCGAGGTCATCGAGGCCTGCTGGCTGTTCGATACGACTCCGGAACGCCTGCGGGTGGTGGTGCATCCGCAGAGCATCGTCCATTCGATGGTCGAGTACGACGATGGCTCCGTTCTGGCACAACTCGGTAACCCGGACATGCGCACTCCCATCGCCCATGCGCTGAGCTGGCCCGAGCGCATGGGATCCGGCGTCGATGGCCTGGATCTGACAGCCATCGGCGTGCTCAGCTTCGAGGAAGCGGACATGCAGCGATTCCCCTGCCTGCGCCTCGGCTTCGAGGCCGCTGCTGCCGGCGGCGCCGCCAGCGCTACCCTGAATGCAGCCAACGAGGTCGCCGTGACGGCGTTCCTTGACGGAAAGCTTCGCTTCACGGATATTGCCGGGGTTTTGGAATTTGCCCTCGACGGCCAGCCTGGGGGCGAACCAGAAGACCTCGACGAGGTGCTGGCCATCGATGCCGCCGCCCGGCGACGGGCCTTGGAGCAGGTCGCGCGTCTGGCGGCATGAGAGGCGGAATGTTGACCGGCTGCGCGAGTCGAAGCCGGCAGCGCACCGGTGCCCACCGTATTCTAGGCTGATAGCAGGAGTCCCGATGTCCGTTTTGTCGCCCATTCTCTGGTTTATCCTCGCCATCGGCGTGTTGGTGACCGTGCACGAGTTCGGTCATTTTTGGGTGGCGCGCCGTGTCGGCGTCAAGGTGCTCAGATTCTCAGTGGGTTTCGGGCGCACGCTGTGGAGCAAGCGTGCCGGTGCCGATCAGACCGAATACGTGATCGCGGCGATCCCTCTGGGCGGCTACGTGAAAATGCTCGACGAGAACGAGGGCGAGGTCGCCGAGCACGAGCGCCACCGGGCCTTCAATTGCCAGCCCCTGTGGAAGCGCATTGCCATCGTGGTCGCCGGCCCGATATTTAATTTCCTGTTCGCGATCTTCGCCTACTGGCTCACCTTCGTTATCGGCATCGGGGGACTCAAGCCGATCATCGGCGAGGTGGACCCCGACGGTATCGCGGCGGCCGCGGGCCTGGGCGCCGAGCAAATAATCGTCGCCGTCGACGGGCGCGACACGCGCACCTGGCAGAGCGTGGCGGAGTCGATCATCGGCGCCACTCTCAGGGACGACACTCTGATATTGGAGATCACGGAGCCCGGCGCCGGGTCGCACACGGTTACTCTGGACCTTCAGGGGTTGGGGGTCGATGAATTCAGCCGTGGGAGGCTCTTCGAGGCCCTCGGCCTGGCGCCGAAACGACCGACCATTCCACCCGTCATCGGCGAGGTGGAAGCGGGCGGACCGGCCGATCGCGGCGGGCTGCGGCGCGGCGATCGGGTGCTGGCGCTCGATGGTGAGACACTCGGCTCATGGCGGGAGTTCGTGGAATTCATCCGCGCTCACCCGGAACAGACTGTCGAGGTGCAAGTGGCACGCGATCGCGCGATCGTCACCCTGATGGTGCGCCCGGCAGTGTTCCTGGCGGAAGGGGCGCAGGGCCCCGGCTACGGGCGTATTGGCGCGGGCGTGACCCTGCCCGGCGCCGATACGGGGGACGACTACGTGACGGTGCGCTATGCCCCATGGACGGCACTCGCCAAGGCCGTGGTCAAAACCTGGGACATGTCGATTTTGACTCTGCGCATGCTGTGGAAAATGGTGACGCTGGAAATTTCCGTCAAGCATCTCAGTGGCCCCATCAGTATCGCTCAGTATGCGGGGTTTTCGGCCGAAGCCGGTATCACGCGCTTCCTGGAATTTCTCGCCATCGTCAGTGTCAGTCTCGGAATTCTCAACCTTCTTCCGATACCGATCCTCGATGGGGGCCACCTGCTGTATTACCTGATAGAATCCATCATCGGGCGCCCGGTTTCCGAGGAGGCACAGTATCTGGGGCAGCGCCTGGGGATTGCGATGCTCGTCGGCTTGATGGGGCTTGCATTCTATAATGATCTGGCACGCATCTTCGGGTGACGGCCGGCTGAAATACAGGGTCTGTGCGCGAGCAGGTGTTGGGGTTGCCGCTCGCGCCCGAGCCCGGAACTGCTTGTAACGACATAATAACTACAATGCATGCTACTCGATTCGCACGCGCCTGTTTTTATATCGTCGTCGTCTGTTTCGCATCCACCTCAATCGCCGCCGAGCCTTTTGTCGTCACGGACATCAGGCTGGAAGGGCTGCAGCGGATCTCCGCCGGTACCGTTTTCAACTACCTGCCCATAAAAGTCGGTGATCGCGTCGATTCGAAGCGCACCGGCGAGGCGCTGCGCGCGCTCTACAAGACCGGCTTTTTTCGCGATGTACGCATTGAGAGAGAAGGGGACACGCTGATCGTTTTCCTGCACGAACGACCCTCCATCGCCAACATCGAGATCTCGGGTAACAAGGAACTCAGCTCGGAAGATCTGCTGGAATCCCTGGCGCAAGAGGGTTTCGCCCAGGGCCGAGTATTCAATCGTTCGACTTTCGACCAGGTTGAACAGGAGCTTCAGCGCACGTACTTCGCGGTGGGCAAGTATGGAGTAAAAATCAAGAGCACCATCACTCCTTTGGAGCGAAACCGTGTCGGCGTGTCTTTCGATATTTCCGAGGGAGCCGTTGCGACCATCAAGCAGATCAATATCGTCGGCAATACCGTATACGACGACGATGATTTGGTTGATCTATTTAACTTGTCGACCACCGGGTTCTGGTCATGGATCACCAGTAACGATCAGTATTCCAAGCAGAAATTGTCCGCCGACTTGGAGACGCTGCGTTCTTTCTACCTCGACAATGGCTACATCAATTTCAATATCGATTCGACTCAAGTTTCCATAACGCCTGACAAGAAGGATGTCTATGTCACGATTAACATTACAGAGGGAGATCAGTTCACTGTCAGCGAGATTAGCATGGCAGGTGAAATCCTGGTGCCGCAAGAGGAGCTGTTCGGTCTCGTCGTCGTCGAACATGGAGGCATTTTTTCTCGCCAGAAGATCACGGAAACCAGCTCCAATATCAGCGGCTGGCTAGGCAATGAGGGGTATGCATTTGCCAATGTCAATGCGGTCCCGGAAATCGATGATGAGAAAAAGCAGGTCGCTTTGACGTTCTTTCTCGATCCCGGCAAGCGGGTATATGTGCGACGCATCAATTTCAAGGGAAATACATCGACTGAAGACGAGGTCCTGCGCCGGGAAATGCGGCAGCTGGAAGGGGGTTGGATTTCCACCGGCGCCATCGAGCGATCCAAGGAACGACTGGAGCGTTTGGGCTACTTCGAGGACGTCAATGTCGAAACACCGGCCGTTCCCGGTACTACGGACCAGGTAGACGTCAATTTTTCGGTCAACGAACAATCATCGGGCAGTCTGATAATAGGTGCTGGATTCTCGCAGGTTGCCGGCGTCACGATTAACATCGGATTGACTCAGGAAAACTTCCTCGGAACTGGAACTCGGGTGAGTGCCACGTTCAACAACAGCGACATTAACAGGACCTTCGCGATTGGCTGGCGGGATCCTTATATCACCCAGGACGGAATCAGTCTTTCCGTGGATGCGTACTTGCGTAAGACCGACGCGGGAAATGCGAACCTCGCCGACTATAACCTCGATACAGTGGGCTTCAGAATCGGCACCAGCATTCCCATCTCGGAGTTCAATACAGTGGATTTTTCCATCAGGCCGCAGCGCACCAAGTTCGAGCCTGGCCCCGATCCATCCGACGAGGTGGCGGCCTTCGAGGCTGTGACTGGCGGTGAGTACGTCACCTATACCCTCTCGGCCGGTTGGGCGAACGATACCCGGGACAGTTTTCTGCTGCCGACGAAAGGCTCGCTGACCTCCTTCGTCGCTGACGTGGCCACTCCGGGCGGAGATCTTACTTATTACAAGCTCACTTTCCGGTACCAGCAGATAATCGATCTCACCAGACTTTTTGCGTTTCGTTTCGACACCGAACTGGGGTATGGCGATGGCTATGGTGACACTGCGGACCTGCCATTGACCGAGAATTATTTTGCCGGCGGTATCCGGTCCGTGCGTGGCTACGAGGCCAATACCCTGGGCCCTCGTGATTCGAATGGACAACCCATCGGCGGCGACCGTAGGTTGACGGGCACTCTGGAGCTCATTCTTCCGTTACCGTTTATTCGCGACTCGAAAGCATTTAGAATCACCACCTTCGTAGACGCCGGCAACGTCTTCGGGCCGGGGCAGAGCTTCGAATTCCGGGAATTGCGTGCCTCGGCCGGCGTTTCCGGCATCTGGATTTCGCCGTTCGGACCATTGACCATCAGCCTCGGATGGCCGTTCAATGACCAGCCGGGTGACGATATCCAGAATTTTCAATTTACTCTGGGAACGGCCTTTTAGAAATGGGTTATGCGAAGCAATTGCGACCGGGAAGACTTGCCCGTGCCGGACTGGTCCTGGTGGCGGCCATGGTCGCCGCACAGGCCGCGTCCGCCGAGGTCAAGGTGGGATTTGTCAACGTTGCCAAGGTCTTGGAGCTTGCACCCCAGGCCGAGGCAGCCAGAACGCGCATCGAGAAGGAATTTGCCCCCAGGGACAGGGAGCTGCTGCAGCAGCAGAAAGACGTCCGCAGTCTCGAGGACCGCCTGGTGAAGAATGCGGCAGTCTTGTCCGAAGCCGAGCGCCAGCGCAACGAGACGGACATTCGGGCCTCGAAGCGTGAGCTCCGGCGGGCCCAGGATGAATTTCGCGAGGACCTCAATCTGCGCCGCAGCCAGGAGCTCAGCAAGCTGCAGCAGACAGTCACGGAAGTGATTCAGACACTCGCCAAGACGGAAAAATACGACCTGGTCGTCTCGGACGGAGTGATTTTTGCCGGCAAACGCGTGGACATCACCGACAAGATTCTCGAGCGCCTGCGTGCGGACTTCAAAAGCAGCAGCCAGTGATGGGAGCGCGTACAGTCTGGCGGCCGGTTTGAGCCCGGGAAGCCACCGTTATACAGGGAGCCGCGGGTTGGGCTATTCGCTGCGGGACATCGCCGAAGAGCTCGGTGCGCAAGTGCATGGCGATGAGAATTGTCGTATCGACCACGTGGCAACGCTCGCCGGCGCGGGACCGGGCGGTATCAGCTTCCTGGCGAATCGACGCTACCGGCCCCAGCTTCTCACCACCCGTGCATCCGCCGTCATTCTCGAGGCTGAGTTCCTGTCGTCCTGCCCGGTCGCGGCGCTCGTTGTGTCGAACCCCTATTTGGGCTATGCACGGGTCGCGGGGCTGCTCGTGCCCGAGCAACCGGTGCTCGCCGGCGTTCATCCCAGCGCCTACGTAAGCGACAGGGCTACGGTGGACGCCAGTGCCTGGATCGGACCCCAGGCCGTGGTGGAGGGCCAAGCGCGCGTGGGTGCGCGCAGCCACATCGGGCCGGGGTGCGTGATCGATCGAGGCGCCACGATTGGCGACGACTGTACCCTGAAGGCCAATGTGACTATCTGCCACGATGTCCGCATCGGTGACCGCGCCCTGCTGCATCCCGGGGTCGTCATCGGTGCCGACGGTTTCGGCATCGCCAATGACGGCGGCGTGTGGGTCAAGGTACCGCAACTGGGCGCGGTGGTCATTGCCGACGACGTGGAAATCGGCGCCAATACCACCATCGATCGCGGGGCACTCGCGGATACCGTCATCGAGGAGGGCGTCAAGCTCGACAACCTTATCCAGATCGGGCACAACGTGCGCATCGGTGCCCATACCGCCATCGCCGCAGGCGTAGCAATCGGTGGTAGCGCAACGATTGGAAAGCGCTGCACCATCGGCGGCGCCGCTTCCGTTGCCGGTCATCTGGAAATTGTCGACGACGTGCATCTGACGGCAACATCCGCAGTACCCAAATCGATAACCGAGCCGGGTCTCTACTCGTCCGGCATGCCGATTCAAGATAATCGCACCTGGCGTAGAAATGTCGTGCGTATGCGCCAACTCGACGAGATGGCGAAGCGCCTCAAGGACCTTGAGAAAAGGCTCGATGAAGGTTGAGCTAAGGGGAATAAAGCATGGCGGAAATGGACATCGGCGAGATTATGAAATACTTGCCGCACCGGTATCCGATGCTGCTGATCGACAGAGTCGTGGAATTTCATCACGGCAAATCGTTGGTCGCGCTCAAGAACGTTTCTTACAACGAGTCTTATTTCCAAGGGCATTTCCCCAATCGACCGGTAATGCCGGCGGTGATCATTCTGGAAGCGATGGCGCAGGCGACGGGAATACTGGTGCTGCGAAGCATGGACAAACTTCCCAGCGAAAAGTCCGTCTACTATTTCGTGGGCATAGACGGCGCGAGATTTCGGCGACCGGTGGTGCCGGGCGACCAGCTGCGCATCGAAGTCAATCTGCTGCGCTCGTCCAGGGGGATCTGGAAACTGCGTTCCGAGGCATCGGTAGCCGGCGATGTCGTGGCAAGTGGGGATCTGATGGGCGCAATGAGGGAAATCGACGCTTGATTCACTCCACGGCACTTGTCGATGAGTCGGCGAAAATCGCCACCGGCGTCAGTATCGGGCCCTATTCCGTCATCGGAAGTGATGTCGAGATAGGGGAGGGGACGTGGATCGGCCCCCACGTGGTCATAATGGGACCCACGCGCATCGGCCGGGAAAACAGGATCTTTCAGTTCAACTCCATCGGTGACATTTCTCAGGACAAAAAATACCAAGGCGAAGCGTCATCACTGGAGATAGATGACCGCAACACGATAAGAGAGTATTGCACCATCAACCGCGGCACCAAGCACGGCGGTGGCGTCACCCGTGTCGGCAGCGACAATTGGATCATGGCTTACGTGCACATCGCCCATGATTGCCAGGTCGGGAACGACATCATCATGGCCAACAACGCCACGCTCGCCGGCCACGTAGCAATCGGGGATCACGCCGTTCTGGGTGGATTCACCCTCGTGCACCAATTCTGCGCTGTTGGCACGCACAGCTTCTCCGCTATGGGGACGGCAATCGGAAAGGATGTTCCGCCGTACGTTTTAGTCGCCGGTCAACCGGCGAGCCCCCGTGGTCTGAATAGCGAAGGACTCAAACGGCACGGCTTCGACAGCGCTACCCTTCAATCGCTGCGCAAGGCCTACAAGGCCGTATACAGGAGCGGACTCAAGGCGCAAGAGGCGGTGGCGCAGCTCGATCGTTTGGGGGCGCGATCGCCGGAGACTCGGGTCATGGCGGAGTTCATCAGAACTTCTACGAGAGGTATCGTCAGGTAGGAAACCCGAGTCGGCGTCAGCCTGCCGATGACTACCTGATCAACGTATAAGCAACCGACATTGCGCATTGCCATTATTGCCGGAGAAGCCTCAGGCGACCTTCTGGGTGCCGGGTTGATTCGAGCCCTGACCGCCCGTTATCCCCAGGCGCGATTCGAAGGAGTCGCCGGACCGCGAATGATCGACGCCGGCTGTAAGGTCCTGTATCCCATGGAAAGGCTGGCGGTTATGGGCTTGCTGGAAACACTTCGCCGTTACCGGGAGTTGCGCGGCGTGCGCCGGAGGTTGAGCAAGCGCTTCATCGACGATCCGCCGGATCTGTTCGTGGGCGTCGATGCGCCCGATTTCAACCTGTCCCTGGAGCTTGCACTTCGCCGGGCCGGCATCTCGACTGTTCACTATGTGAGCCCACAAGTCTGGGCGTGGAGGGGATACCGCCTGCCCAAGATTCGCCGTGCCGTCGACATGATGCTGACCCTGTTTCCATTTGAAGAGAAGTTTTTCCATGAGCGTGGAATCACAGCGCGTTTCGTCGGTCATCCGCTTGCCGACATCATCCCGGAATCGCCCGACCAGGCGGCCGCGCGCACCGAGCTGGGGATTGCGCCGGACGCGGAAGTAGTGGCCATGTTGCCCGGCAGCAGACTCAGCGAGGTGTCGCTGCTGGCTGGCCCCATGATTGGGGCTGCGCGCTGGCTGGCCGGGCGGCGTCCCGGGCTTCGATTCGTGGTGCCGTTG
>SMUY01055396.1_pt1 | contig 22879 bp, 19 predicted proteins | sample 2456441 | NCBI WGS metagenome assembly SMUY01 (sample SAMN11095931, study PRJNA526329) | marine sediment metagenome | biome: Marine sediment; feature: Surficial sediment; material: Deep marine sediment; isolation source: Hadal surficial sediment | place: Pacific Ocean | collected 2014-11 | depth...
CCGCCGCTCGCGCCTGACGCCCAGCAGTCCGCCGGTGTGCTCTAGCAGTCCGTGGTGAAAGTCGCGCGTCGCACCGAGGGTGGCGATGCGCCGGTCTGGCAAGGCGAGACGAGGGAGCATACCGGCAGTATTCGACCGAGAAACAACGATGGCAGGGCGGATGCAGCGCCGGCCGAATGCAGCGGGATTTTCACCACGGGCTGCTAGACGCTCCAGACCGAAGGGTCACGGTCGCTCCGATGATGTTCACCATGGGAATGTTCTGGGAGGGGAGGCAGCACTCTTTCCGCCAGTAGACGACACGGCGCGGGTCTGGGTCCCCGCCCGCACCCATGTTCCGCCGGCGCGATGTTACGATCTGCGGCGAACGATTGGCGCCACGTCATGATGTGGCGATGTCATCAATCATGTGAGAGGAGCTTCTTGACATGCAGTGTCGCACCCTCGTCGTCCTCGCGTTGGCCTGTCTCGTGATGGTCCTGCCTGCCCCTGGCGCGTCGGCCCAGGACAACCCGGTCGTGGTGATGGAGACCAGCATGGGCACCCTCACCATCGAGCTGTTCCAGGAGCAGGCACCGATCAGTGTCGAGAACTTTCTGGCCTACGTCGATGAAGAGCACTACGACAACACGATCTTCCACCGGGTCATCAAGAACTTCATGATCCAGGGAGGGCGCTTCACGCCCGACATGCAGGGCAAGCCGGTGCACGACCCGATCAAGAACGAGGCGGCCAATGGGCTGAAGAACGACAAGTACACCCTCGCGATGGCGCGCACGGGCGAGGTGGACAGCGCTACCGACCAGTTCTTCATCAACACCGTCGACAACAACGTCCTGAACAACGGGGTGCGGGACTTCGGCTATGCCGTCTTCGGGCGCGTGACCGACGGTACCGCGGTCGTCGACACGATCGCTGGTACGCCGGTCACCGACAGCGTGCCGAACGAGCCGGTGGTCATCCAGTCGATTCGGCGCAGGTAGCCAGCACCTTCAGGCCCGCCGGTCATCGGCTGGCGCTGGTGGTCGGCTCGAGCAGCGTCGTACGACTCTGATCCTCGTTGCTGTCTGGCGTGACCCGCGCGAGGATGATGTTGCCCTGGTCGCCGTTCATGCCGTAGCGGTCAGCGTGGCGCGCGGCCCGATGGCGTAGGAGGCCATCAGCATCCGGTCGCTGGTGTGCCACTCGTGTGTCCACAGGACCGCTCCGGGCTTCTCATCCAGCGCGACGACCCGCTCGGTACCGTCGATCGTGCGCGAATCCGGGTCCTCCGCACCAGACGCTGCCTCGTGGTAGGTTGGGTCGATGCCGCTCGTCTCTCTCGAACGCGTCTCGATCGCCTACGGTCACCTGCCGCTCCTCGAAGACGCGACCCTGCGGCTCGATCCGGGCGAGCGGGTCTGTGTGATCGGGCGGAACGGCACCGGCAAGTCGACCCTCCTCAAGATCCTCGCCGGTACGCTGCCACCCGATCGGGGTGTGGCGCGCCGCGAGCCTGGGGTGCGCACCGCGATGCTCGTCCAGGACGTGCCGCTGTCCTCCGACCGCCCGGTGTTCGATGTCGTCGCCCAGGGGGTGGGTGAGCTCAGCGAGCTCGTGGCCCTGTATCACCACACCGCCGTCCAGGTGGCGGTGGATCCGGAGCCCGCGTTGCTCGACACGCTGGGTCGGTTGCAGCAGACCCTCGAGGCACGCGACGGCTGGCGCCTCGAGCAGCGGATCGAGCGGGTCGTCGAGCGTCTGCAGCTGCCATCTGAGACGGTGGTCGACACGCTCTCCGGCGGATGGCGGCGGCGGGTGCTGCTCGCCCGGGCGCTGGTGGCGCAGCCGGAGGTGTTGTTGCTGGATGAACCGACGAACCACCTCGACATCGACGCGATCGGCTGGCTCGAGACGTTTCTCATCGACTATCCGGGTGCGGTGGTGGTCGTGACACACGACCGGGTGTTTCTGCAACGGGTCGCAACGCGGATCGTCGAGCTCGACCGTGGCCGGCTCACTTCGTGGCCGGGGGACTATGCCAACTACCAGCGGCGACAAGCGGAGCGGCTGGCCGATGAGGCGGTACGCGAGGCCAAGCAGGACACGCGGCTGGCGGTCGAGGAGGCGTGGCTGCGCCGGGGGGTCAAAGCCCGACGCACCAGAAACGAAGGGCGTGTCAAGGCACTGCTCGCGATGCGGGCGGAACGGGCCAACCGGCGGACCCGTGTGGGTAGCGTGCGGCTGCAGGCGGAGCGTGCGGCCCCGTCGGGTCGCGTGGTGTTCGAAGCCACAGGGGTGTCCAAATCGTTCGATGGTGACCCTGTCATTCGCGATTTCACGACCCGCGTGCTGCGAGGTGACCGGGTCGGGTTGATCGGCCCCAACGGCGCCGGCAAGACGACGCTGCTGCGGCTGTTCCTGGGCGAGCTCCAACCCGACCAGGGGGACATCCGCCGGGGGACGAACGTGGTGGTCGGCTACTACGACCAGCAACGGGAACAGCTCGACCCGGAACGGACGGTGTTCGACACGGTGGGGGACGGCAACGACACCGTGACGGTCAACGGCGAACGCCGCCACGTTCACGGGTATCTGCGCGACTTCCTGTTCTCGCCCGATCGGGCGCGCTCACCGGTCAAGGCGTTGTCGGGCGGCGAGCGCAACCGCCTGCTGCTGGCCCGGCTGTTGACGAGACCGGCAAACGTGCTGGTGCTCGATGAGCCGACCAACGACCTCGACCTCGAGACATTGGAGCTGCTGGAGGCCCTGTTGGTCGATTGGCCGGGGACATTGTTGCTCGTCAGCCACGACCGGACGTTTCTGGACAACATCGTGAGCAGCACGCTCGTATTCGAGGGGGGCGGGCGGGTGAGGGAGTACGTGGGCGGGTACGAGGACTGGCTGCGGCAGCGTCCCGCCGCAGCGGCCGGAGAGCGCTCGGGTCGCCGCCGGTCGGGGCGCGGGGCCGCCGGTGCCACCGAGGCCGCGGTTGCGGCGGTGCCGGTCACCGAGACGCCACGGCTGTCGTACCACGAACAGCGTGAGCTGGCGGCGTTGCCCCAGCGGATCGAGGGGCTGGAGGACGACGCGGGACAGCTCAACGAGACGGTCGCCGGTCCACACTTCTACCGGGAATCGGCCGATACGATCAAGACGACGCTGGCGCGCCAGGAACAGCTGCAGGCGGAGCTGGCGCAATCCTACGCCCGGTGGGAGACACTGGAGGCACGCCGCGGGAGTTTTCGTGGCTGACGATGGCGGCTGACGGTGAATGATGCGAGATCAATGGTATGGCGACAACCGCGACCTCGTGAAGTGGAGCGCGCTCGTGCACCTGGCGAGACGGGAAGCGGTGTCCGCCATCCTGCACGTCGCGATGTATCGTCCCGGTCCGGCCCCGGCGCCCCTGGCCACGGCGCATGGCAAGGTGGAGCCGCCAGCCGAGGTGTTCCGCCACTTCCGCGACCTGGATGACATTCAGCGGCTCGCCGTCGTCACGGGTCTCGAGATCGAGGTCGTGAAGGAGCCGTTCACGGACCGTGCCGCCTACTTCGGGCGGGTATGCGAACGGGTCACGGCGCGCCGTGGCGGGCCGATGCTGGTGCTGCTCGACCCCGACGTCGGGCTCGCGTCGGAGACACCCGGGCCAGAGCACGTGGCGTCGGCGGAGGTCGCGGCGGTGTTCGCGGCGTTGCGGCAGGGGGACCTCCTGGTCTGCTACCAGCACGCCCGGAAGCAGAAAGACTGGCGTGGCCGAGCGCGGCGCGCGTTCGCCAACGCGCCAGGGGTGCCGTCGTTCGAGGTCGAGGTGCTGCAGTCCGAGGTGGCCCGGGACGTGCTGTTGCTGGCGGTGAAGAAAAACGCCGATTCGTGCGAGAATCGGGAGCAGAAGGAGTAATCTGCATGACATATCGATATCTCTCCATTGTGACGGCCCTGATGCTGGTCTCCTGCCTGGCGCCGACCGCGGAGGCCGGTCAGACGGCGCCCGGTGTCCCGAACGTGACGGAACCACCCCGGTTGGCCGACGGTCGACCCGATTTGCAAGGCGTGTGGGATTTTCGGACCATCACGCCTCTGCAACGCCCACGCGGTCTCGGCGACCGGGCGGCCCTGACCGAGGAGGAAGCGGCGGCGGCCGAGGCACGGGCGGCCGAGACGCAGACGGCCCTGGTGGAGTCGATCGGCGGCAAGATCGGCGCCTACAACGCGTTCTGGTTCGACCTCGGTACCAACGTCGTCTCGAGCCGCCAGACGTCGCTCATCGTCGACCCGCCGGACGGACGATTGCCACCGCTCGCTGACGGTGCCACGCGGCAGGTCGGGTCACTCACCCGCGACGTCCCCGGTGAACGACCCGTACGGTTCCGCAGCGGCGGGATCGGCTTGGCCGGACCCGAGGACCGGGCGCTGGCCGAGCGGTGTCTGCTGGGGTTCAACTCCGGGCCACCGATGATGCCCAGCGGGTACAACAACAACATGCAGCTGTTCCAGACGTCGGACCACGTCGTCGTTGTCAACGAGATGGTGCACGACGCGCGCATCATCCCGCTCGATGGCCGTCCGCATCTGGACGGCATCCGGCAGTGGATGGGCGACGCTCGGGGATACTGGGACGGCGACACCCTGGTGGTGGAATCGCGGAACTTCACCGCCAAGACGTCGAGCTTCGATCCGGGCGCCACCAGCAGCCTCGGCTCGGGCGAGACGTTGCATCTGACGGAGCGGTTCACTCGTCTCGACGAGGACACATTGCTCTACGAGTACACGGTGGACGACTCGACCACGTTCACGCGGCCGTTCACCGTGGCGCTTCCGATGCGGAAGTCGGACGCGCCGGTCTTCGAGTACGCCTGCCACGAGGGGAACTACGGGCTGCTGAACATTCTGCGTGGCGCGCGCGCGGACGAGGCGGCGCAGGAGCAGCCATAGGCCTATCGCAGACTGCCAGACGACGGTGCCCTGCTCGTGGGCTTCAGACTTCAGCCTTCGGGCGGCCGGGTCTCCTGTGTCGGCTCAATCTCTCAGCAGGAAGACGGCTTCGAACTGACGCATCAGCGTCTCGGCGTTGAACCGGCGACTGTGACAGTCGCAGTGTTCCGGTTCGGGGCGGAACGTGCTCAGCAGCTTTTCAGCCAAAGTGTAGAAGAGCCCCCTGCCCGAACAACACCCGGACATGGTGCTTGTCGGTGCCGCCGAGCCAGGTCAACATCGGCGTGTTCCAGACTGGACCTTCGCCCACGGCCGGACGGAATGTCTCGCCGTCGACGCGGGCGTGACGCGTCGCGTCACACGTGGTGAGGCACGGGTCTTGGGGATGACATCCGACGTGGCGTCGAGGTGGATGACGCGCGGGTGGTCGGCAAACCGGCGTCGAAGCGGCGCGGTAGCATCTGGTCCGAGATGGTCAACCCACGAGGAATCGGGGCCCGCGTGCGACCGCGCAGCATGGTCGAGGCACTCCGGGTAGTGCCGGCACGGTGTCTGGTGGTGCGGTCGCGTCTGCTGCTCGGTGTGCTGGCTGCGCTGTTCCTCGCGTCGGGTGATCGCCCGCGGGCCGGCGCTGTCCAGACAGACTTCTGGTTGACCCCGGCACTGGCTCCCTATCGCGCCCTCATCGACGCCTATCGGGACGGACGCACGGAGGAGGCGATCGACGGAGTACGGGTCTTCGAGGTCGAGGACATCCACCAGATCGTCGATACGGTGCGTGACCAGGACACCAGAGTGACTGGGACGGACCGCGATCCCGCCCCGCACCAGCAGTTGTTCCGCGCGGCGGCGATGCTCCACGTCGATACGGCGGACGACCTGTGGTCGATCGGGCTCGCGAGTGCCGCGACATCTCACATCGAGGTCGCGATCCGCTGGGCGGATCTCGGGGCGCGGCGCCCGGAGCCGGATGGGTCGTTCCGGCGGCGCTGGTATCTGGGGGTCGGGCTTCTCGTGTTCGAGCGGGGCGGCTGGCGGGCCGCCCTGAGCTTCGTCGACCTGGCCTGTGAGGCCCTGCCGGACGACGTGCCGCTGCTGACCACCGCGGCCTGGCTGAACGAGCAGGGCGCGCTGGCGCCGGTCAGGCTGCGTGACGCCAGGGTGGCCGGGGTACGGGCCGCTCAGGGCGCGAAGCGCGACGGTCTCCGGGCCGCGGCGCGCCGGGCGCGCGCGGCCCTGGCGGTGGCGCCCGACGCGACCGAGGCGGCGCTCCGGCTGGCGCGCGTGCGGATGCTGCTGGAGGACGTGGGATCGGCACGGGAGCTGTTGCTGGGGCTGGTCGGGCGCACGGACCTGCCGACGCCGCATGCCTACCTGGCCCGGCTGATGCTGGGGCATCTGTACGCGCAGGCTGCCGAGCCCGAGCGGGCGGAACGCCTGTTCCGCGAGGCCAGCGACCTGATCACCGAAGGGCAGGCGGCGCGAGTCGCGCTCGGACAGCTGCTCGATACCCTCGGAGATCGGCGCGGGGCGGCGGTCGTGCTCGAGCCGATCCTCACCGCCAAACCGGGTGGGCTCATCGACCCCTGGGTCGACTATCTGATGGGGGCTCGGAACGGCCCGGCACTGCGCGCCGCGCTGCGCGCCGAGGTGCGGCGATGACGCGCCGGTGGCACGCACTCGCCGTCGGTCTGGGTCTGGCGTGTGTGGGCGGGCTCACCGTGACGGCGGTGGCGGGGCAGACCTTCAGGACCGGTGTCGACGCGGTGGCGGTCGACGTGCTGGTCACGCGCGATGGCCGGCCGGTCACCGGTCTGACCGCCGACAACTTCAGCGTGCGCGACAACGATGTGCCGCAGCGCATCGACGCGGTGCTGCTCGAAGACGTGCCGATTACCCTGCTGCTCGTCCTCGACACGAGTGGCAGCGTGGGGGGCGCACCGTTGGTGCAGCTACGCGCGGCGGCCGAGGCGGCGGTCGAGGCGCTGCGTCCGGACGATCGGGTCGGGCTGGTGACGTTCTCGGACAAACTGCGGATGGTCGTGGAGCCGCCGTCCCCGCCATCGCGTCTGGCGGACGCGCTGGGTCGCATCCGCGCCGGCGGTGCCACGGCGCTCTACGACGCGACGTTCGCGGCCTTCGCGCTGCGTGAGCACGCCGTGGGGCGCACCCTGATGCTCGTGTTCAGTGACGGCTATGACACCGCGAGCTGGCTCGACCCGCGCGCTGTGCTGGACACGGCGCAACGCAGCGACGTGGTCGTCTACGGCGTGCACCTCGATCGTTTCGCGCGTGACAGCTGGTGGAATCGCCAGGCGCGCGCCCTGGCCCGCCGCTGGCTCCCGACCGAGCCGCATCTCTTCGGACATCAGTATCTCCCTCAGCTGGTCGAAGACACCGGCGGGTCGGTGTTCGTCGCCAAGGACATCGGGCGGTTGCGCGCGTCGTTCACGCGGGTGGTCAGCGAGTTTCGGAGCCGGTATCTCCTGACGTATTCGCCGGTGGGGGTCGAGTCGACCGGCTGGCACGAGCTCGACGTGCGGGTCGAGGGGCGCGGGCGCAAGGTGCAGGCGCGTCGCGGGTATTTCCGCTGAGCTGCGGTGGGGCCGTGGCTAGTGGGTCGGGTCGAACGGCGCGGCTCGCACCCTCAGACCGGGCCGTGTGACGTCCAGCACGGGCGGCGTCCCACTCGGCGGGTCCGGTGCATACGACACGAGATACTGGGTGCCCAGCTCTCGCCCGATGTTTGTCAAGGTATCGCTGAGCCCGGCCGGGGCGGCAAGCACCTCGAAGCGTCCGCCCGTACCGGCGGCGAGCGTCCGAAAGTTCGCCAGCGAGATCTCGGTCACCGACACGCCATGGAACAGGATGCCGTGCTCGGCAAGCAGCCGGGCGAGCTGATCGAGATCGCCGGATAGGTCGGCGGCCTGGCGTTTCCCGCGTACCTGCGACGATTGGAACGCGGACGGCACGATCTCGGTCGCCTGCCCGATCATCACGATGACCGGGCGCGAGGCTCCGCGCGCGTGCAGGTCGTCGACCGCCTCGACGATCGCCGCATCCAGCTTTCCATCGACGCTCTGCATGTCGACGATGCTGTTGTCATCGAGGCTCGCGATGAAGCTGGTGATTGCGGCCGAGGTCTGTCGCTGTGTGGCGGCGAGGCCTTCGAAGATCGCGACGACCTGCACCGTCGTCGCCACCGGCTCCACCGACACCACCTCGCGCTCGGTGCCGTCCAGGCGGAGCGTGAAATCCTCGCGGGTCAGACCGGCGACCGGGGCGCCGTCGGCATCGAGGACCGTGACCAGGAGCCGGGCCGGGGCCTGCGCGGTGGCGGCCGGCAGGGCGACCACGAGACCGATGGTCAGGGCCGTGAGCCACACGGCCCGCGCGCGCGTGCCCAGCAGTCCGTGGTAAACGTCCCGCTGCATTCGGCTGGTGCGGCATCCGTCCTGACTGCGTTGTTCCTCAGTCGAATGCGGCCGGTCTTCTCCCTCGTCACGCCTTGCCACGGCAGCGCATCGCCACCCTCGGTGCGATGCGCGACTGTCACCACGGACTGCTCGCGTCCGGCCGGTCATCGCTGGATGTATTTCTTGACGTCGCGGGGACCGACCTCGGCGCCGTAGACGTGTCCGTCGTGGTCGACGGCGACGCCCTCGGCGCCGCTCGAGCTGCCCCGCTCGGCCGGGTCCGGAATGAATCCGGTCACCGTGCCGTCCACGGCGCTGCCGATCCGGATGCCGCGCCGGACGTTGGGGTTGTGTCCGTAGCCGCCTTCGTTGTCACGCGACTCGGAGTCGGCCACGTAGAGCGTGTCGTGCTGGTCGATGAAGAGCCCGCTCGGCCGCCCGAACTGGGTCCAGGAGTCGAGGAGCGTCCCGTCCTGGTCGAAGATCTGGATCCGGTTGTTGGTCCGGTCGCCGACGAACAACCGGCCCTGCGAGTCCATGGCGAGCGCGTGCGGCCCCTCCAGCTCCCCCGGTCCGGACCCGTGACGGCCCCAGGACCGGATGAAGGTGCCGTCGGGCGCGAACTTGACGATCCGCGCGTTGGTCCGCGGGCCGTGTCCGTCGGCGACGAAGATCTCGCCGCTGGGTGCCACCAGGACGTCGGACGGCTGGGTGAAAGTGTAGTGCCCGACACCGGCGATCCCGGCACGGCCGAGGGTCATCAGCACCTCACCCCGCGGGCTGAACTTGAATACCTGCTGCCCCTTGCCGTTGGGAGGATCGACCCCGTGGTCGGTGACCCAGACATTGCCGTCGGCGTCGACGTGGAGCCCATGCGGGACGTTGAACAGGCCGGCGCCGAAACTGTCCAGCAACCGCCCAGAGGTGTCGAAATGCAGGATCGGGTCGAGGTCCGAGTCGACACAGGTGTTGGCGCCGCAGCGGTCGTAGGCCCAGATGGTGCCGTCGGGCGCGACGTCAATCCCGGCGGTCGAGCCCCATCGGCGCCCGTCGGGGAACTTGGCCCAGTTCAGCACCGTGGTGTGATTGTTCGGCAGGTTGTTGGGTGGCGGATCACCGTCCTGGGCGTTTGCCGTGCCGGCGGACAGGATCCCGATGCAGGCGAGGGCGAGAAGCGTCAGACGTCCACCTACCATCGCGTGACGATTATACCGGCGCGGTTACTGCACGAGAAGAGACGCGAGCAGCTCAGCGGGGTGCCGCGCGCTGACTCCGGCCAGGTCCCGCACCTGGTGCCGGCAGGAGACCCCGGAGGCGACCAGGACCTCGTTCTTCGTGAGCGCGCGGGCGGCCGGCAGCAGCCGGCGCTCGCCGATCTGCCGCGAGAGGTCGAAGTGCTCACGCGCGTAGCCGAACGACCCGGCCATGCCGCAGCACCCCGCGTCGAGGTCGACGACCTCGGCGCCCGGGATCCGCCCGAGTAGCGCCAGGGCCGGTGGCACCAGCCCCAGCGACTTCTGGTGACAGTGCCCATGCAGCAGCAGTCGCGTCGGGCCGGCACGGAACGTCAGCGCCGCCTCTCCGTTCTCCAGCGCGCCCTCGAGCCACTCCTCGAAGAGCAGGCACGCATCGGCCACCTCGCGCGCCTGGCGCTGCGCCGTGCCCCGGAGCAGCGCGGGCACGTCGTCCCGCAGTGCCGTGAGACAGCTCGGTTCGAGCACGATGATCCGCTTGCCGCTGACGGCCAGCGGGTGCAGCTGCCGCACGGTGTCGGCCCCGCGACGCCGGGCCGCCGCAAGCAGGCCCTGGGAGATGAGCGGTCGCGCGCAGCAGACGTGTGGCCCGAGCTCGACCCCGATACCGGCGCCGTCGCACAGCGCGGCGACGGCCATCCCGATCTCCGGATGGTAGTAGTTCGTGAACGTGTCGTTGAACAGCACGACGGATGACGGACCGGTGGGAGCCCGCCGGGCGCGCCACTGCGCGGCGAGCGTGCGCGTGGCCCAGGGTGGCAACGCGCGCCGGCGGTCCAGACCGAGCAGATGCTCGTTCACCACCCGCAGCCAGGCGCTCGTGAGGCAGGGATTGAGCAGTCGGGCGAACGGGCTCGCCCAGGCCGACAGCTCGTGGATTCGGCCCAGCAGTCGCGCCCGGAGCGGGGTGCCGTGCCGCCCATAGTAGTCGGCGAGAAACTCGCTCTTGAACCGCGCCATGTCGACGCCGACCGGGCACTCCGCCTTGCAGGCGCGACACTCCAGACAGAGGTCGAGCGTCTCGAACACAGCGTCGTCGCCGAGACCGGTCTCCCCAAGTCGGCCGGTCATCGCGAGCCGGAGGGCGTTGGCCCGGCCGCGGGTCGAGTGCGCCTCGTCACGGGTGGCCATATAGGACGGGCACATCGTGCCGTCCAGCGTCTTGCGGCAGGCACCGACGCCACTGCACATCTCGACGGCACGCCCCAGGCCGCCGTGCTCGGCGTAGTCGAAGAAGGTGATCGGTTCCGGGGTGCGGTAGCCGGCACCGTAGCGGAGGTTCGCGGTGAGCGGCGGCGAATCGACGATCTTGCCTGGGTTGAAGAGGCCTGCGGGGTCGAAGGTCCGCTTGATGGTACGGAACGCCTTGTAGAGCTCGGCGCCGAACATCCGTTCGTTGAACGGCCCGCGCACGAGCCCGTCACCATGCTCGCCGGACAGGGCGCCCCCGAACTCGAGCACCAGATCGGCGATGTCGTTGGCGATCGCCTCGAACTGACGGACCCCGGCGTCGGTTTTCAGATTGATCACCGGACGCACGTGCAGGCACCCGACCGACGCGTGCGCATAGACGCCGGTGGTGCTGCCGTGACGCCGCACGATCTCCAGAAAGCGTGCGATGTAGTCACGCAGCCGCTCCGGCGCCACCGCGGTGTCCTCGACGAACGACAGGCTCTTGGCGTCCCCCTTCATTGCCATCGACAACCCGAGTGACGACTGCCGCAGCTGCCAGATGCGAGCCTGGGCCGCCGGGTCGAGGGCACGTGACGTGCGCGCGTTGATGCCGCGGGCCACGAGGTCCCGCTCGATCGCCTCCAGCCGGCCCGGCAGCTCGGCGGCGTCGTCGGCGTAGAGCTCCACGCAGAGCAGGGCGCCCGGGGTCTCTCCCAGCAGCACCGACCGGCGCACCGCGTCGAGCGTCGGGCTCTCCCGGGCATGGTCCAGGATGAACCGGTCCATGACCTCGATGGCGGCCGGCCGGTGCGCGAGGAGGGCGGGCGTGGCGCCGAGCGCGTCGAGCAGATCGTCGAACTCGATCGTCAGCACCGCCGTGGCGGTCGGCAGCGGCACGAGGTTCACGCGAGCCTCGACCACGAGGCCGAGCGTGCCCTCGGAACCGACGATCATCTTGGTCAGGTTGAACGGGCGCGCCGGGTCGGTGAACGCGTCGAGGTTGTAACCGCCGACCCGCCGGAGGATCTTGGGATAGCGGCGGTCCACCTCGGCGGCGAGCTCGATACCCAGCCGGCGCACGGTTCGGTAGCACCGGCCCTCGAGCGTGCCCGCCGCGCAGACCGCGTCGAGCTCGTCCGGCGCCAGCGGTCGCAGATGGACAACGGCGCCGTCGCCGAGCGCCACGTGGAGATCGAGCACGTGGTCGATCGTCTTGCCGTAGAGCACCGAGCGTGCCCCGCTGGAATTGTTGCTGATCATGCCGCCCACGGTGGCCCGGTTGGCGGTGGAGATGTCGGGGGCGAACTTCAGCCGGTGGGGGCGTAGATGCGCGTTCAGCTCGTCGAGCACGAGACCCGGCTCAACACGCGCCCAGCGCTCGGAGACGTTCACTTCAAGCACGTGGTTGAAGTACTTGGCCGTGTCGAGCTGGAGCCCGGCCCCGATCGCCTGTCCGGCCTGCGAGGTGCCGCCGCCACGCGCGGTGATCGGGACGCCGTGCCGGCGGGCGATGTCGATCGTCCGGACGACGTCGTCGCGGGATCGGACGATGACGACCCCGGTCGGCTCGATCTGATAGACGCTGGCGTCGGTGGAGTAGAGGGCGCGGGTGAGCGCGTCGAAGCGGACGTCGCCCTCGAGAGAGGCCTCCAGCTCGCGTCGCAGCCGATCGGTCATCGAGCGAGTATAATCCGGCGCTCAGTTATGTTGACGCCGGGCACCCCCGGTCGCACGGCCCTGTAGGGCCGTCGCGTGCCCGAAGCCAGAGGATACAGCACCAACATGCCCTATCGTCCAGGCCGTCACTTCCTGCAGATCCCTGGGCCGACCAACGTGCCCGAGCGGGTGCTGCGCGCCATGGCCCGGCCCACCATCGACCATCGCGGGCCGGAGTTTCAGGCGCTCGGGCGCGAGCTGCTCGACGGCATCCGCGACATCTTCCGGACCGAGCGACCGGTGGTCATCTACCCAGCCTCGGGCTCCGGTGCGTGGGAGGCGGCGCTGGTCAACGCACTGTCGCCCGGTGACCGGGTGCTGATGGTCGAGACCGGACACTTTGCGATCCTCTGGAAGCAGATCGCGGTGAAGCTAGGGCTCGAGGTGGACCTCATCCCTGGGGATTGGCGGCACGGTGTGGAGCCTCGAACGGTGGAGACGCGCCTGGTCGAGGATCGTGAGCACGCCATCAAGGCGGTCTGCGTGGTCCACAACGAGACCTCGACCGGTGTGACGAGCCAGATTCCGCTCGTGCGTGACGCGATCGACCACGCCCGGCACCCGGCGTTGTTCATGGTCGACACCATCTCGTCGCTTGCCTCGATCGACTACCGGCATGACGAGTGGTCGGTCGACGTCACGGTCGCCGCCTCCCAGAAAGGGCTCATGCTGCCGCCGGGGCTCAGCTTCAACGCCGTCAGCCAGAAGGCGCTCGCGGCCCACGCCCACGCAACGCTGCCACGGGCCTTCTGGGACTGGCGCGCGGTGCTGGCGGCCAACGAGACAGGCTTCTTCCCGTACACGCCGGCCACGAATCTGCTCTACGGCCTGAGAGAGGCGCTCGCGATGCTCGGCGAGGAAGGGCTGCCGAACGTGTTCGCGCGGCATGCGCGGCATGCGGAGGCCACGCGGCGGGCGGTGCGGGCGTGGGGTCTCGAGATCCTCTGCAAGAACCCGGACGAATACAGCGGGTCAATCACGGCCGTGATGACGCCACCCGGGCATGACGCGGACCGCTTGCGCGCGGTCGTCCTGGACCGGTTCGATCTGTCGCTTGGGGTCGGGCTGGCGAAGCTGGCCGGGACCGTGTTCCGGATCGGCCATCTGGGCGACCTCAATGACCTGAGCCTGCTGGGCACCCTGGCCGGTGTGGAGATGGGGCTGGCGGTGGTCGGGATCCCGCATGAGCCCCGGGGTGTGGACGCGGCGATGCGTTATCTCGAGGAGGTAGCTGATTAGGCCGGCCGCGCGTACTCGATCGACGGGTCCGCACACACCGTCAACGCCTCGTCAAAGGCACCGCCATGTGTCTCAACCTTGGCCTCTGCCTTCACAGCGTCCCACTCGAACTGTACGCTCATCGGATACATCCGAGCGTAGTCAGGAGCGCGGAACCCCCGCTCTCTGGCTGCGCGCTCGAGCGTGGCACGCTTCAGCCCTCGAGCTCCTGACCTTCGCGTATCTCGACTTCAGCATCTTTCGGCCCGATGGCTCTGGCGATCACGCGCTTGGTGACAGCTTCGAAGTGCTCGTGAAGCACCGCCTGAAACTGCTGAAATTCAGGCCACAAGGTCTGATCGAGGAAGGTCTGCGTGACTCTGACCATGACCGTCGTCTGCCGCTGCCCGGAGTACCGATAAGGCTTCAACCCGTACCGTCGAAGAAGGGCGATGAACAACGACCGTGACCAACTGTCTGTCATCGAGAAGCGAAATTCGACGACCGGCTCGGCCTGCTCCAGCGCTCGCAGACGCGCGCGGACCCGGCTCGACGCGCCCTCGGCCGCTCCACGTTCACCATCGGTACCTGGACGGGCGAACAGCGCTTCGATCTTGCGCAGCTTTGCGATAAGTTGATGCTCGTACTGCTCGCGCACTCAACGCCTCCGGCAATCCGTGTGCATGCGTGTCGTCGGTCCAACGTGCGTTGCTGCCGGCCGCCATGGCCAGGGTCGGCTTGGCCAAAGGTTGCCACGCCGGCCACACTGAGCCACCGCACCGCCAACCAGCCATGGTCGATGTAAAGTCATACAGGAGCAGATCCGAGCATCAGTTTACTCACGCAGGAATCCGACGACTTGAGCCGGCCGGCTGGTCTGGCTAGATCGGTCCGGGAGCAACCGGAAGGTGCGACCCGGTGCCGACTCTCGACCACATTCTCGCGAAGGCGGCCGGCAGAACGCGCTCTGCCCTCAACGGCGCTGCCATCGATGACCCGCTGTCACTGCAGGAGATCGCTCTCCTGGAGGGCGCGCGACTGATGCGAGTTGGTCCGCCACACTCATCGGCCGAGCAGTTGGCCCGCAACGATTCCACCCCAGAGGCCCTCTTCATCCCCTCAGTCTGGTCGTCGGCTCCGGTCCCTCGAGCCGATCGATCGGATACCAGTTTCTGGATCCCCCAGGTCGAAGGATGCATCCACCAACGCCGCCGGCGTAGGGTCCGCGCAAGAATACGTTCCCGTTGTGGGGCGTCGAGGCGCCCGGCTGGCAAGGCGCGAGAAGGGAGCATACGGGCAGTATTCGACCGACGAGCAACGCCGCCAGATGGGATGCATCGGCGGTCGAACACGGGACGGTATTCTTGCGTGGGCCCTCACTGCTCTGCGGCGACCTCGTCGTAGAACCCGGGGAGGCTGCGGCGCATGAAGAGTCCGTTCTCCGCCTGGGTCCAGCTGAGCTCCGGCGTCTTGATCCGCTCGGACGCCTGCTCCTTCGTGACACCCTCTCCGATCAACCGGGTCATTCGCGCGCGGACCGCCTGCATCTGGGTGCGGAACGCCGTGACGTCGTCCCGCGTCATGAGGGCGCCATGTCCGGGTATCGCGGTGTCGAAATCGAGCTGGAGGATGTTGGTCAGCGTGGTCACCCACCCGGCGCTGCTTCCGCCGTTCCCGTAGTCGATGAACGGCGCGATACCGTGCAGCAGGTCGCCGCCATGTATGGTCCGGAGGTCCGGAAAATAGATGACCGAATCGCCGTTCGTGTGGCCCTGACCCAGGTAGTGCGCCTGGACCTCGACGCCGCCGAGAAAAACGGCGGTCTGATCGGTATAGACGATCTGTGGCGGCGCCGGCTGGTTGCCCCGGATCATGTTGACGCGAGCGTTCTGGTGCGCAATGACCTGCGCGAATTTGATGTACTCGACGTTGCCGCCCGAGTGGTCGCCGTGGTGGTGCGTGTTGATCACGTAGCGGACCGGCTGGTCGGTGACCTCGGCGACCTTCTTCTGGATCTCGCCGAAGTTCTGCGGGAACTTGTTGTCGATCAGGATCACGCCTTCGCTGGTCACCCGGATGCCGACGTTGCCACCACTGCCGGTCACCATGTAGAGCCCGTCCTTGACCTGTTCGAGGCCAAGGGGCGGCGCCGGCTGCTGTCCGGTGACGACGACGATGGTCGCCGCCGTCGCTGCGATGACGAAGGCGGCTGCGACGGTCAACGATGTCGATCTGCTCCCCATGTCATTACCTCGCCTGTTTGGTCCCGTGCCACCGCTCGGCCGCAGCGGGCCTGAAGGCGCGGGCTAAGGCTTCACCCACTTCTGCAGGATCGGCGTGCTGGTCAGCCCGGTCCACACGTTGCCCAGCTCGTCCACGGCCAGACCCTCCGGGTCGGTGCCGTCGATGAACCCTCGGAGCGATCCATCCTTGGCGCTGCCGAACCGCACGCCGTTCTTCCAGCCGGGGTTCCGCAGCGCGCCGAAGATTATCCTGCCCGACTCCGAGTCGGCCACAAACAGACTGTCGTCAGCCAGTATCGCCACGCCGCTCGGGCGGCCGAAGTGCCGCCAGTCGTCCACGAAGTGCATGTTCGCATCGAAGATCTGCACGCGGTTGTTCGACCGGTCGGCCACGAACAGGCGTCCCTGCGAATCGAATGCCAGTGCGTGCGGCCCATCGAACTCGCCGGGTCCGGACCCTTGCTGTCCCCAGGCGTCGACAAACTCACCGTCGGTCGTGTACCGCACGATCCGGTCGCCGTCCTGCTGGCTCGTCGAGGGCCGGGGATCATGCCCGTCGGCGATGAGGATGTCGCCGTTCGGGGCCACGACGCAGGCGGTCGGTGCGATGAAGGTATCGCGGCCCGCGCGCGAGACTCCGGCCTGGCCCAACGTCAGCAGCAGCTCGCCGTCAGGGCTGAACTTGAAGAACTGATAGCCGCGACCCGCGGTGCGCGGGTCGTCGCGAAACGGCCCGCTGTCGCCGGCCCAGAAGTTGCCGTCGTGGTCGCGACAGAACCCGTGCGCCATCACGAACATGCCCTCGCCGAAGGTCTCGACAACGGTTCCGGTGGCGTCGAAGTGCATGATCGGCGGTTCGGACCGATGATGGATCCACGTCCCGCCCTCGCCGTCGGGGATGATGCCGATGACGGCGCCCCAGACGACACCGTCCGGCAGCGTGGCCCAGCCGTCGAGCATCCGATAGGGGTTGTACATTGCGTTCGAGCCGGTCTGCGCGAGCGGCGTGACCGTGGCGAGCATGGCGGCCAACAGGGCCGGCAGGACGACGTAGTGCCGGGAATGCATACGCGGCATGTGGCGCTCCTGTCGACGTGGGCCTCCCCCCGCGTCGCGGGGCTGTGAGACAGGCAGCCGAGCGATGCCCCGCCGACGGTCGTTCGTGCGTTCTCGAGGCACGGTTTCGCTAGAAGTCTAGTCCACTTCTGGGCTCGTGCGATGATGGGTGGCCCGGGTTACGAGCCGCCCGAGGTGCGTGGCCTGGCGCCGACGATGATGGACGAGGGGGTGGTCCACCTCAGTGTCGTGATCCCCGCCTTCGAGGAGGCCGCGCGGATCGGCCCGACCCTGGAACAGGTGCGCGGTTATCTTCAGGACCAGTCGTTCGACAGCGAGGTGGTGGTGGTGGTGGACGGCGGCCGAGACGGAACCCTCGCGCTGGTCCGGGCGGCCATGGCCGAGTGGCCGGCGCTTCGGGTGCTCGACAACGACGTGAACCACGGCAAGGGGTACTCCGTCCGGCGGGGTATGCTGGCGGCGCGCGGGCGCTATCTGTTGTTCTCGGACGCCGACCTCTCGACCCCAATCGCGGAGGTCGGGCGGTTGATCGCTGCGCTCGAGGCGGGTGGCGATATCGCGATCGGGTCACGCGCGATCGCCGGCTCCGACGTGCGGGTCAGACAGGTCTGGTGGCGTCAGTCGATGGGGCGGGTCTTCAACCACATCGTGCGGCTGGTCGCTGTGCCCGGCATCCGGGACACGCAGTGCGGGTTCAAGTGCTTCCGGCGGGACGTGGCGCACAGGATCTTCACCCTGCAGCGCATCACACGGTTTTCCTTCGATGTGGAACTGCTCTGGATCGCCCGGAAACTCGGCTATCGCGTGGTCGAGGTCCCGGTCATCTGGGTGAACGACCCATCGAGTCGGGTGCATCCGGTGACCGACTCGCTCCGGATGCTCGTCGATCTGGCGCGTCTGCGATACCACGACGTGCGCGGGGCTTATCGTGGTGGCGACGACATCACGCGTTGACGCGATGTCCTCGTCCGGCAGTGTGACCGCGCATCGGCTCTCGACATGCGAGGCGCTGCCCGGTGTGTGGACACGCCGGGCTGTGACGGCCGGACTGATCGCGCAGGCGCAGCGGTCGCTAGCAGCCTGTGGTGAAAGTCCAGCGGCCTGCCGCTGGCGCTGCATCCGCCAAGCGCCGGCGCTGGCCTTTTATCCCGCCGGGTCGAAGACTGCCGGTATGCTCCCTCGTCTCGCCGTGCAGGGGCCGTGCGCGGTGTCGATCTCGACGACCCTCGGTGCGACGCGGGACGGTCACCCCGGACTGCTAGGACTGCGAGCCGGGTCAGCGACCTGATACGATGCCGTCACATTCGGATGACTGGAGGAGTCTGATGACGAGAACGATGGTGCTTGCGGCGATGTCGGCGCTGTGTGTGCTCGCGGTGGCGCCGGTGGCGCTGGCGCAACTGACGGCCGCCAGTCAGGGCCCGATCGTCTACGGTCATCACCATTTGACCGTGACCAGTATCGACGAGCACAAGAGGTTCTGGGTCGACACGTTGGGCGGTGAGCTGATCACGCTCGGCACCCTGGAGATCGTCAAGTTTCCCAACGTGCTGGTGTTCATGCGGGAGGCGGAGCCGGCCGGCGGCACCAAGGGAACAACCGTGAACCACATCGGCTTCTCGGTGCCGAGCACGCGGGCGATGGTCGAGACGGTGCGCCGCGCCGGGTACCCGATCGTGACGCGTGCCGAGCTGCCGCCGGCGCTGGCGGTCGAAGACGGGCTCGCCCACATCGCCGACCAGGACACCTACATCGCCTACACGATGGCGCCGGACGACGTGAAGGTGGAGTTTGTCGAGAACCGGACCCAGACGCAGCCGATTGCCCTGCATCACATCCACTTTGCGGGGCCGGTGGACGAGATGCAGGCGTGGTATGTGAAGACCTTCAATGCGGTAGCGGGGATGCGCGGGTCGTTCCAGGCGGCGGATCTGCCTGGTGTGAACCTGACCTACTCGCCATCGGACGAGACCCCGGTCGGTACCCGTGGCCGGTCGCTCGACCACATCGGGTTCGAGGTGGAGAACCTCGAGGCGTTCTGCCGGCAGCTGGAGGCGCAGGGGGTCACGTTCGACCGGCCCTACACCGAAGTGGCCGCGTTGAATCTGGCGATCGCGTTCTTTACCGACCCGTTCGGCACCTACATCGAGCTGACCGAGGGGCTGGACGCCTACTGATCGTCCGCAGGAGACAGGAGGCAGGAGGGGCGGAGGCCTCCGCCAATGTCCTTGACTGACGACGCGTGTGGCCGGGTCGTCACGCCCTGGAAGAGCGCGATGCTCCCCGGACAACCGGTGTCCAGTGCCGCTGCGTTCAATGCGCTGTGATGAACGCGGCGATCTGCGTCATCGCGGGATCACCGTGCTCCTCATGGTCGACACGATGCTGCCGTGGATCCGGCCGGTACTGAGGCGTGGCGCAGGTACACGACATGGCTGAGACGCGAGGCGCGGCCGGGAGCAGACCCATCCGTCGTGCGGCGATCGGCGTGATCACGGTGTTGCTGCTGACTCGACCGGGGCCGGTGATGGCGCAGGCGGGCCAGTGGCCCCTGTTCCGCGGTCCAGACGCCGGGGCGGTCGCCGACGATCCCCGGTTGCCCGAGACCTGGAGCGAGACCGAGCACGTCGTCTGGCAGGTCGACATTCCTGGTCTCGGCTGGAGCTCGCCGGTCGTCTGGGACGACCACATCTTCCTGACCACAGCCCTCAGCGCCGGCGAGGAGCGTGCCCCGATCCCGGGGCTGTACGACCCGGGTGCCGACAGCGGGGCCATACGGTCGACCGCGAGCCACCGGTGGCTCGTGTACGACCTCGACTTCGAGACCGGCGCCGTTCGCTGGGTGCGCGAGCTGCACACGGCCGCCCCCACGATCGAGCGACATCTCAAGAACAGCTATGCGTCGGAAACGCCGGTCACCGACGGCGAGCGCGTCTACGTCTATTTCGGGAGCATCGGCCTGGTCTCCGCGCTGGACCTGGAGGGTGAGGTGGTCTGGACCCACGAGCTCGGTGTCTTCACGGGCCGTCAGCGCTTCGGGACCGCCGCATCACCCGCGCTGCACGACGGGCGGCTGTATGTCGTCAACGACAACACCACGCAGTCGTTTCTCCTCGCCCTTGATGCCGCGACCGGCGACGAGCTCTGGCGGGTCGAACGGGACGAGGTGGAGAACTGGGCCAGCCCGTTCATCTGGGAGAACGACCTCAGGACCGAGATCGTGACGGCCGGGCGCCGCCGGGTACGGTCCTACGACCTCGACGGGCGGTTGCTGTGGGAGCTTGCCGGCATGACGGTGAACGTGGTCCCGACGCCGTTCGCGCGAGACGGGCTGGTCTATATCAACTCCGGCTACCCGGGCGGGCTGCCCAGACCGGTCTACGCGATCCGCCCGGGTGCGTCCGGAGACATCTCGCTGCACCCGGGAGAGAGCGGCAACGACTTCATCGTCTGGTATCAGCCGATGCTGGGTACCTACAACACGTCGGCGCTGGTCTACGGCGACCACTACTACACGCTGCTGGACCGGGGGTTCCTCCTGAATCACGACGCCCGGACCGGTCGTGAGGTTTATGGTCGGACACGGATCAAGCCGGGTTCGGGGTTCACCGCGTCCCCGTGGGCCTACAACGGCCGGGTCTTTCTGCTCGGGGAGGATGGCGACACGTTCGTCGTCCGCGCCGGGCCGGACTTCGAGCTGCTTGGCACCAACTCGCTGAACGAGATGGCGCTGGCCACCCCGGCCGTGGTGCGGGGCAGTCTGATTCTGCGGACGCAGTCGAAGTTGTATCGCATCAGCAACGAGGCGGCTCGATAAACTGTTCCTGAACCCCGCCCGATGGAACGTTGAGATCAAGATTCGCTCGCCTGCCACACCGTGTCCCCTTCGACATCAGACGTTGCCTCGTCGTTGATCACCAGCGACGCCGATTTGGCGGCAGCCTGCGGGCGCTGGTCGGCGGCAGGAGTCATCGGCGTCGACACCGAATTCTTTCGCGAGCGCACCTACTATCCGCTTCCGGCGCTGGTGCAGGTGGCCGACCGCGACGGTGTGGTGCTGGTCGATCCACTCGAGATCTCCGATTTCACGCCGTTCGCAGACCTGTTGATCGCCCCCTCGGTCGTCACGCTGATGCACGCCTGCGGCGAGGACCTGGACGTGCTGGAACTGCTGACCGGCGCTCCGCCGGGACGCATCTTCGACACCCAGCTTGCCGGCGCGTTTGCCGGCCATGGTTTTTCGCTGAGCTACCGCGGTTTGGTGGACGCGCTGCTGGAGGTGGTCCTGGAGAAGGGCGAAACCCGTTCCGACTGGCTACGACGTCCGCTGTCGCCGGCGCAGCTTCGTTACGCGGCGTTGGACGTGGTGTATCTGTTGCCGATGCACCGGCGGCTGTCACGAGAACTGGCAGCCCTCGGCCGTGCGGCCTGGCTCGAAGAAGAGCTCGAACACCAACGCCGCGCGCGGGCGGAGGACAAACAGCCGGACGTGGCCTACGTGAAGGTTCGGCGGCGCGCCGGCTTGTCTCCGGCGCACCATGCCGTGCTGCGCGCGCTCAGCGAGTGGCGCGAGACCGAAGCCAGGGCCCGCGACATTCCCCGGCGGCACCTGCTGAGGGACGAGGTGTTGATTGCACTGGCGACGGAACCGGCACCTGACCCTGCGTCATTGGGAACCATCCAAGGATTGTCGGAACGCGCCGTGGCGCGCTACGGGCAGGCGATCACTGCGTGCATCGAGACAGCGCGACGACAGGGCCCCGCCGACCCCGACGCGTCCGTCGACCTGCGACCCTACGCCGGCACATTTGACCGCCTCAAACAGATCGTCCGGCGAGTGGCCGACACCCTCGAGTTGCCCCCCGAGTTGCTCGCCAATCGGCGCGGGCTCGAGGCGCTCTTGATCAGCGTGCTCGAGAACGGCGGCGACATCCCACAGGAGTTTCAAGGCTGGCGATTCGACGTCGTCACCACGTCATTGCTCGACTGTCTTCACGCATCGCACTGACGCGAGACGAGAGCTTCCACGAAGGACTGCAGGCGACACGCTGCGGTGGCTCTTCTTCCGGCAGAACACCGGGGTTCGATCGTCGAGTCATTGGGTGGTGCACGTCACGACCGCCGATAGACACCCCGCCTGTGAGCTACACGCAGCACCAGCACCAGAAGCACCTCGTCCTGGACGTCGTAGACGATACGGTAGTCACCGACCCGGAGTCTGTCCCGGTCCTCTCGACCTTGGAGTTTCTCCGCACCTCGGGGGCGAGGAGATCGAGCCAGCCCGTCGATGCTCGAAGCCAGTCGCGTCTGGACGACGCGCTCGAGCGTGCGAAAGGCGCGGGCCGCCGAGGGTGCGAACTCGACACGATAGCGCACCGCCCCGCCCTACCCCAGTCCAAGATCCTGCTTGAGCTTCTTCCACGGAATCGGTCGCCGTTCCCGTCGTCGTCCAGCGTCAACGCACCGATGTCAAAGCCGGTCGAACGGAACGCGTCGACGAGAAGCAGCGTGCGGCCGTCTCTCGACCAGGACCACGGCCACGACGCCGTCGTTGTCAGGAAGACTGGTGTCGCTCGGAAGCGGCGCGGTCATTACATCCGGTGGACGCGCTGACGGCGGAGGACGCAGGTTCCATACGACAAGAGCGGTGGCCGCCGCCAGTGCGACCGCGACGATCCATGATGGCAGGCCCTGTCGCCAGCCCGACTGCGGTGGAGCGATGACCGAGCCCGCTGACCCGTCCTATTCATGCGATAGGTCCTCTTCGAGCTGGAGTAGCCCCTCCGTCATGTCCCGGAGCCGCTTCTTCGGCGCTTTCTCGAAGCAGCGCCGCAACAGCCGTCGGCCCGCGCGGGGGACGTCGCTCGGC
>SMUY01163526.1_pt1 | contig 22868 bp, 25 predicted proteins | sample 2456441 | NCBI WGS metagenome assembly SMUY01 (sample SAMN11095931, study PRJNA526329) | marine sediment metagenome | biome: Marine sediment; feature: Surficial sediment; material: Deep marine sediment; isolation source: Hadal surficial sediment | place: Pacific Ocean | collected 2014-11 | depth...
AACGCGACAGTCTCATCGCGGAGTCATCGGTGTAGAGTCTGCAATAGTTATGATTGCATTTGTAATCGTTGCTGCAGCACTCGCATTTGTTGTGCTAAACATGGGATTCTCTACTTCACAAAAGGCAAAGACCACTATCATTTCTAGCTTGTCAGAAGCAAGTAGCAGTATGCAAGTTGCTGGTAAAGTAATCGGTTCAGGCTCTCTTACAGAAGGAAAATTGAACATGACTGCATTTCCAATAAAGATTGCATCTGGTGGAGATAACATCAATCTCGACGCACTTACTACAGCTGTGAAATATCTCAGCAATACAGTAGACTATGATAACATCTATGTGGGAACACTATCTGGTGAATACAAAAGTCTATCTTCTGCAACCGCTGCAGCAGTATCTGCTACAGATTCAGGCAATGAATCATTCTCAGATATAGATGTAGATCCATTCCAAGGTGTTTCACACCCAACAAACACACGAGCATTCATCTACTTTACACAAGAAACTAATAGTAATGATATACTCGAACAGGGTGAAACTGCAGTTCTTGCAATTGCTTACAAAGATACCGAAAGACCAGTGGCTTTAGATAAAATCAAAGCTGAAATAATTGTTCCATCTGGCGCAGCCTTGACAGTAGAACGACAAGTTCCAACAATTACAAACCAAGTAGTAGATTTGGGCTAGGTGCTTTTTTGCCCCTCCCATCAACTCTTTTTTCTAAATTCAATCTAAATGAAAGTAATCTAAAAATTATTATTTTTTCTGCATTTGCAATGTATTTTCTTGTTTTATATGAGCTGTTTCCACAGTTTCTTTTTGAAGGACAAAATTTCTTGTTTACCTTGGTTATGCCTTTAGTGGTAGTAGTGATTGGTCTTAATAGGAAAAAAATCAATTTAAAAAATTTGTCATTAAAATCCCTTAAAGGAAAAAAAACAAATGACACTTCATTTGAAAACCCAACATCTGATAAATCCATTGACACAATGGTTTCAGATTCAACTTCAGAAAATTCTGATATTGAAGCTTTGCTGGCAGGAGCATCCTCAGAGAAAAGTGCAGAGGGAAGTTCAGAGATTGAAGCTTTGCTGGCAGGAGCATCCTCAGAGAAAAGTGCAGAGGGAAGCTCAGAGATTGAAGCTTTGCTGGCAGGAGAAGAATCAACTGTACCTGTTGAAAATTCTTTAGAAAATACAGATACAAATCTATTGGTAATGGAAAAAATGGAGCCTTTAGAAAACGATATACAAATAATTAAAACAGATTTTGATCAATTCAAACAAGATCTTATCAATGTCAAAGAGGAGATAGATGGGCTTACTGATACTTTTGAAACTACTTTGACTGACATAAAATTACTCACTACTGATCTTGCCAATCCTTTAAATTTTATGCAAGATGATTCCTTTAAGAAAAACATTCAAACAATTAATGTTGATGAATTAACTACAAAACTAATTAATTCTACACAAACAGAAAAATCCGAATCCAAAGTACCAGAGCCTACAGAACCCAAAGTACCAGAGTCTACAGAACACAAAGTACCAGAGTCTACAGAACCCAAAGTACCAGAGTCTACAGAACCCAAAGTACCAGAGTCTACAGAAAAGGATGTTCCAAATTTGCCTGAAGACGTCATTACACTTGTAGATGAACTATCAAAGGATTTTGCACCAGAACAGGTGTTTGAACTAACTAAAATTCATTGTAAAACTTCCAAGATAACATTAGATGAAATACAACTGATATCCATTATCGATAAAAGAAATAATTCAGATTTTTTGAAGAAAAAATTTAACAGATTAGAATTAGAAGAATCTCCAGAAAAATCTCAGCTTCCGATTCTAAAGGAGGAGATATAATGTCAGCAGGAGTAATTAGTGAAGGAGTGTTAATTATTGCATCAGTTATAGTGGCAGGATTGATTACTGGTATTGTTATAAGTAAAGTTGGAACCTTTGAAGGGTATTACACTGCAACTACAGAGGCCCAAAAAGAAAAGATGTTAAGTAAATTTGAGATAATTCACGTAAGTCAATTAAATAATACTTCGGTAAATATTTGGATAAAAAATACTGGTCTTACTCCTATACAAAAATTAGGTTTAGTTGATGCGTATTTTGGGCAAATCAATTCAGTAGATTTTGTTGGATACTCTTCTGGTTCTACTCCTCAATGGGTTTTCCAAGGCAGTACCACTACAAGCTCTGTATGGTCTCAAGGAGATACAATTCAAATCACATTACAAGATGACTCTGCATTACAAAACAATCAATCATATCTTGTTCAATTCACTATCGCAAATGGCGTCTCTGATGATTATATTTTCTCAGTATCATGAGGTAATTTTCAATGGGTTTGAGTAATGCAATTAGTGGCGGAATAATCATGTTTGGAATAACCTATGTGCTTTTTGCATTTAGTGGGTTGACAGATAGCGCTGCATCATTTTCGTATGTATCTTCTCAAACATCTGATTTGGAAAGTAAATTATTAAAAACATCTATTGATGTAACTATTGATAACCCTCCTGGAACTGATGCTACATTTAGTTTTGAAATAAAAAATACAAATCTGGAAAAATTGTGGGAATTTGATAAATTTGATGTTATAATTACTTATGATAGTGGTGGAACAACCTATACTGAAACTATGACTTATGATTCTACTTGTCCACCTGTTGCAGGAGAATGGTGTATCAAAACTTGGACTAATGATGTATTAGACCCAGAAATTCTTAATGATGGTGAAACAATTACTGTCAATGTTAAGGTAGATAACAACCTGCAAAACAATCGCGACCTGATAGTTATAGTTTCCACTCCAAATGGAGTTGTTGCAAGTGTTACTACAACTGTGTAAGTTCTGTTCAAAAAAATCAAACATTTTCTTAAATAAAAAATTCGCATAATTTTCTTTATATTGAAATTGAGGTGTACTTATGGTTAATATTATTTCTACAGGTAATGAGGAAATTGACAGACAATTCGGTGGAGGAATACCTGCACCATCACTTGTATTCATAGAAGGAGAACATGGTACTGGCAAAAGTGCAATTGCAGCTCAAATAATGACTGGATTACTTGGATCCAAAAAAACTCTACTATGTGTTATTGAAAATACTGTTAAACAACATATTCACAAGATGAAGTCCATCACATTCAATTTTTCAAGACCTTTTGTACGTGGACAATTGATATTTGTGTCAATGTATGTCAAAAATGCCAAATGGTCTAAGAAAAATTCAGAGAGAATTTTACCAGAAATTAAAGACTTTATTATAAAAAAATTGGATTCAGTTGATGGAATAATTATTGATTCTATTTCCCCAATGGTAGTAAATTCTAGTGATGAAACCATATTGAATTTTCTTTCATTTTGTAAAGAGATTGTTGCAAAGGGCAAAACAATCATCATCACAAGTCATCCTTTTGATTTTTCAAAATCTACAAACACAGCTTTTGTAGGTACTGCAGATGTATATCTTAAACTAGGAACAGTAGTAGTTGGCGATAAAGAAGTAAAAACTCTAAAAATCATTAAACTGTTAGGAGCTGCAGATTCTCCAGAGGCCGGATTTGCTTATGAAGTAGATATGATTTTTGGAATAAAGATTGTTCCGGTATCAATGGCTAACGCCTAGGTGAAAAAATGGTTTTTGATTTATCATCAATTAGTGACAAAAACTTTGTACAAAAAATACAGGAAAAATCATATTTAAAAAATTATCTAGAAACATATCAGATAAGAGGTAATCCTCTTCCTCTTTTTTCTGAGAACTTAAAATCAGAACACAAAAAGCTAAAAGAACCAAATTTAATTTACTCAGTTACAGATGAGACATTTATTCATATCAATCCACATACTACTTCAGACGATGGCTATAATGAATACGTCATTATTGAACCCAATGTACCTGATAATGAATTAATGGACTTTGCAGATAAAGTATTTGCTGCAAAAGCAGGAAAACTAGATCCTCCTTTAGAAACTACTGAGAGATTTAACATGGTTGATACTTATCTAAATGAAATAATTGTATCTACTCCTAATTCTGTAGACTATTCTAAATTAGGAGATCCTTTTAAAATTAACAAACTTCCTGTTAATTCAAATGAGATACCTAATCTAAAATATCATTTTCTACAAAAAAGAGCAGGTTCTGGTCTTTTAGAACCATTTCTTAACGATTCAAATCTTGAAGACATATCAATTATTGGTGCAGGAAATATGTATGTCATTCATAAAGCGTTTGGAACATTAAAGGTACCAATTTTTCTTAGTAGTGATGCCATTGATGAGATGGTAATTAGTCTATCTGAACAGTTTGGGAAAACAATCTCTCATGCAAAACCTGTTGTTGATGCTACTCTACCTGATGGTTCCAGAATTAATATTGTATTTGGAAAAGATATCAGCAGAAAGGGAACAAATGCAACAATACGAAAATTTGCAAGTACTCCACTATCCATCATACAAATTCTTACATCCGGTGTCATGAATTTCATCGAAGTAGCATATTTGTGGATGATGATAGAGGGAGGAATGAGTCTTTTTGTAAATGGAGAAACCGCTTCTGGAAAAACAACAACTCTGATGGGGTTAACCGCATTTATTCCATCAAATTGGAAAATAGTCACTATAGAAGATACTCCTGAGTTGACATTACCTCACAACAACTGGATTACTGAAGCAACAAGAGATTCTGGAAATGCCAGTTCAAGCGTGACTATGGATGATCTTCTAAAGGCGGCATTGAGACAACGACCTAATTACATCATTGTAGGAGAAATTAGAGGAGCAGAAGGAAATGTTGCATTTTCTGCTATGCAAACTGGTCACCCAGTAATGGCAACATTTCACGCTGCAGGTATGGTTCCACTTATCCAGAGACTCTCAAATGATCCTATTAACATTCCAAAGACATACATGCCAAATCTAAACTTGGCATTATTTCAGGGAGCAGTTCTCAACCCCGATGGAAAAAGAGTCCGTCGAGTTTTGTCAATAAATGAAATTTTAGGACTATCCAAGGATGGAAATGTTATGTTTATTCCAGTTTTTGATTGGGATGCAGGAACCGATACTGTTCGATTCAAAGGGAGGGGAAGTAGTGCCCTTTTCATTTCCAAACTTTTGGAGAAAAGAGGTATGAAAAGAAAAGACGAGGGACTTTTGTATGAGGAATTAGATTTACGCACAAAAATTTTAGAAAAAATGCTAGAGAAAAAAATCTTCAACTATTATGATGTTTTTAATGCAATTTCGCATTGCAGAGAAATTGGGCTAGATGAATATCTAAAGGAACTTGATATGCAGTGATTCTCAACAAACTCACAAATGTCAAGAAAATTATTTCTACAGGAAATAAAGTTGATGAAAATTTTGTTTATTTTGTAGCTTTTTTGTACAGTATATCTACGGGTGAAATTGGAGCAGTAGACCTATTCAAAACAGGTAAAAACTCAAAATATGGAAAATATTCTACAGCATTTAAAGATACATACCGTCTAGGTGTGGGTTGGTCATTTGGTCTTGCATCTGCGTGTGAAATGATTGGGAAAACAGTTTCAGACAACAATGATGATCCATTGAAATTACTTCTTGTAAAATTGTCCCAAGTAATAAAACTGGGAGATGATTTGAAATCATTTCTTAAGGATGAATTAAAAAATTCCATACAAACATACTCTATAAAATACGAAGCAAATCTTGAATCGCAAAAGTTATTTTCAGAAATGTTTTACACTTTAATGTCTACATCAGCTTTTATGATTTCTGCAAATTCCATCATGAGTATGTTAATGGGATTTGGAGATGCAGGACAAATTATGATGGTTTCAATGTTTGGTATAGGTGCTGGAATGGCAGTTTTTGTTATGATGATGTTTTTTATGTTTCCCAGAGATAAACTGGCACATACAGATAAGACTATCGAAAAAAAATTCCGAATGAAAATTTATCTTGCACTAGGAGCATCTATAGGAATTTCATCAGTACTGTTAATTTCAAATATGATACCATCTGTACTTGCAGTTGGTTTAGGGGGCATTCCTCTACTTTATCCAGGAATAATTGCAAAAAAATCAGAGTCAAAAATCACGAGTTATCTGGAATGGTATCCTACATTCATCCTTCATTTTGGTCAATTATATGCAACAGTAGGTGCTATGGGACAAGCGTTGGAGGCAGTAATAAGAACTAATTTTGGTCCAATTCAAATTTTTATTATTTCACTTAAAAATAGAATTAAAAACAGAATTGATCAGATACACGCTTTTGAGTTATTCTCAATTGAAACTGAAAATCATATTATTGCAAATGGAAATGCAATTGTTTCAGAATCCCTTAACAAAGGAGCAGACATGAACATTGTAGGAAATGTTGTTTCAGATATTACAAAAAAGATCAATGAGTTAAGAGGGAAAAGAGCTCAAAATGCCTCAACATTTCAATTAGTGATACTCATTCTCCATGTTCTTTCTCTTTCAATCTTTGGATTGATGAACAAATTAACTGAGATGTTTAATGGTCTATCTGAAGGCGACCTCTCAAATGCAGCATTTGAACTATCTCCAATAGATCCTGCACTTATGGATGCACTTATGCCAATTCTATTAATTATGACATCGATAATTAGTGGATTTGCGATAAAAATCATTGAAGGGGGAATTTACAAGACAGTATTTTTCCATGTTGGAATATTAATTGTAATTGGAGGAATCTCAATGTATGCCATCAATATATTTATGGGTGACTTTATGGATAGCATAATATTTACTGCACCAGTGCCCGGAATTTAATGGATTTAATGTTTGTTTGATTCAGACAAATCACTTCTTAATTATTAAAAAACATCAAACACATCATGTTAGATAAGGCAATAAATATTCTTAAAAACAGTCAATTTATTTCATTACATACTTTCTCAGACAGAGAAAATGAAGTAGACATACTTGATGCCAACGGTGTGTTACACCATTCAAAAATTTATGTGTGATTGTATTTTGGTTCAAATTACTTTATTGACTAATGACGATTATGATTCTTGGACTCATACACTTGGAAATGACAGAGAACACAAGGTTCAGATGTACCAATCATCGTTGTATGAGACAATTCAAAACATGTTTTCTGTTCATGGAGGGTTAGTTTTTGCAAATAGATTTGATGAATTTTTTGCAATTACTGATGGTATTTCTTATTCAACACATATGGAAATTAAAACAAAACTACAAAATTTATTCCCATTTGAAATTTCAATGGCAATAGCAAATTCTCACTATCCATTTTTAGCAAATAAACAAGCTCATTTGACTCAAATGTCTGTGGATTGCAGCAATACAATTAGTGCATCTATAAAAAAAGATGCCATAAATGATGGAGTACATTTAATCCATCTAGACATAGAGGGTATTTCTCAGATAAGAAAAAACACATCTCCTTATGAAATCACTTTGATAGTTCAAGCAACTCATCAAATAATTTCACATTATTGCTATGAAAATAAGTTATTAGGGTTTTTTGTAGGAGGCGACAATTTTGTAATAATCTCTGATGAAAAACCTCAAATACATTCAAAAAATTTAGCAATCAAAATTCAAAAAAACCTTCATATCATTGTTAATTGTGGAATAGGTGAAGAAAAAACAGCTAGAATTGCAATGGCTATGGCTACAAAGAATCTTGACAAAATTAAAATGCTAAGAATGCTGGGATACGGCTTTCCAAGAATTCTTGATAACGAAACTAATATGGACGAATTTAATAAGATTGCCAATTAGAAACTAGAAAAAAATTATCTAAATTTTTTATTTTATCTCTCGGAATGTTTTATTCTCTTTTTTATCAAGTTCGTTCTATCTGATCAAACAAATCGTTATCTAGAAAATTATCTTTAATTCTACTATGGCCGTAGTGACAACCAAAACAGTTGACAAAAAATCAACAACTCCAACTAATAAAATACATGAAAATGAAAAACTAACAACCAAAGTTCTTAGATCCTTTGATGAAGCCATGGCAGTATCTAAACAACTAAGTGGTACTGTTGCCGAACTTGAATCTGCAACAAAAACCCAGACCAGTGGTATTGAAGAAGTATCTCAATCTATTCAATCTATTGCTACTGCAATTCAAGGTGTGGCATCTAATGCTACTAAAGCCATGGAAATGATGCGTCAATCTGAAGAAATTACCAAAAATATCAGTGCTGATGCTGAAAAAGGAATGAGTAAGATGGATAGCATGAGAACCATTGTTTCACAGTCATCCGAAGATGTTAAGAAACTAGCAAGCGAATTGTCAAAAGTTGATAACATGACTGGTTTCATTACTACAATCGCAGAACAGACAAACCTTTTGGCACTCAATGCTGCTATCGAGGCAGCACGAGCAGGAGATGTTGGAAGAGGATTTGCAGTTGTTGCAGATGAAGTAAGAAGACTAGCAGAAAATTCTAAAAAGGGAGCCGAAGATATTTCTGAACTAATTAGTTCACTGAAAGACTCTTCAGATAAAACAACAGATAGCATTGAAAAAGGTAATATCGTTGTGCAAGAGGCATATGATGTAATTACAAATATTCTGACATCCATTAAGGATATTACCACATCAATTACTGAAGTTGTTTCCCAAATGCAAGAAATTTCAGCAGCAACAGAGCAAGTATCTAGTGGAACTGAAGAAGCAACTGCTGCAAGTGAAGAAATTCTCTCAGTTGCACAAACAAATCTTAAGAGTTTTGAGGACATTGTCGTAGCAAAAGACAAAGAAGCCCAAGTTCTAGTAGAAGCTGGCGAGGCTGCAAAAAAACTAGCAGAAATCACTGACGTTATAGATCATTCAACTATTATATCTCACACCGATGTAGATGGAATAATAATTTACATGAACAAATTCTTCCTAGATGTAGCAAGATTCAAACCAGAAGAACTTATGGGAGAAAGTCATAAACTACTCAAATCTGGTTGGCATGACAAATGTTTCTTTCAACTGTTATGGAAAACAATCAGTTCTGGAAAAATGTTCCAAGGGTATGAACGTAACAAAGCAAAAGATGGAACAATTTACTGGATCAAAACTGCAATCAGTCCCACCTTTGATGATGATCACAAAATCAAAGGTTACATTGGTGTAAGGACACCCATTACTGAACTAATGGTAATGACAGGCATTGAAGGCGCATGTAAAGACATGGAAGCAGGCAAACCAGTCAAACCACATCTAAAACAAGTTGTTGAAAAACTACGAACTGGCGATTACCAAATCACTGACAATATTTGAGTCATAATTCTCTCTATCCCTCTATATTTATTTAAAATAATATGCAAGATTTTGTTAACACTTTGTTTTATCTTGTGAGTACATCTAACACCTTCTCAAAAATTAAACCTCTTCTTCTACAAAACAGAGCAAAGATTAAAAATTTGATGATAGAAGAATTGTTGGTCTTAATTCTAGCAAAACAATGTTGTTTTGATCATTTTGAACAAACTAACAATTATTTTCTTTTCATTTTAGTATTCTTTTAATGTCTACAGAAACAGTAATAAGCGATACGATGCAAGTAGTAACTTTTACCATTACAGACAAATCCGCAAAGAAAGGCAACTATGCAGTACCAATTGAACAAGTCAAAGAAATCAAAATAGTCGATGCCATCACAAAAATTCCCAAATCAAAATCATATGTAAAGGGTATCATGAATCTAAGAGGAAAAATCATTCCTATTATAGATGTAAATAGTAAAATCGGTGCACCTAAATCTGCTAACGTAGACAATTCAAAACAAAGAATTCTAGTTACGGATGTCAATGACTCACTCACTGGTCTCTTAGTTGATGAAGTAAATGAAGTAATGAGATTTCCAACAAAAGAACTTGAACCTGTTCCTGAAGGTGCATTCAAAAACGATAACTACATCAAAGGAATAGTTAACGTCAAAGATAATCTAATAGTTCTTCTTGATGTTTCTAAATTTCTTGAGGATTCCACTGAAGATATTAAAGAAGCAATATCTACTGTTCCTACAGAATCTCCAATAGACAAGACATCAGAATCTCCAATAAACCAGACATCAGAATCTCCAATAAACCAGACATCAGAATCTCCATCGACTGAAACTGATGAAAATTTACTGCCTGAAATCGAAGAAATAATCAAACAAGAAACACAAAATTAGTGATCTACTCGATATACTATTAATTCCTCTATTTTTGGCATTTTTCCATTTCGGAAACCAAAATTGATGATTTTTACCATCATTTTTAATTCAATAGTAATGTAATTTCTTGTAATGATTTCCTCATGCCGGTCTGATCTTAATTCAATGTGGGATAAAATTGATCTTAAATCAAAAGAAGAGGTTGAAAAAGAAGGAAATATGTGGGGACGACAATACCTGGAAGAATTAATTGGTGAATTAGTTGAATTAAAAATTAAGGCAAAAAAAGAAAACAACCCTATCTTCTATAATCAATTACGAACTTCATTAATGAGAGCCCATGAGGCTCAAAGTGAATTAAATGAAAAACTAAAAAATCATTAATAATATATTTTTCCGTTTGTTCGACTCATACACACATCAAATTATTATCACTTTTTTCATTTAAAAACTATGATTTATTTTGTTATTGAAAAATCTATAATATTTACTCAAGTAGGTATGAAATTCTCATGTTAGAACAACAACTAAAACCAATCCAAGTATGCATTGTAAATGATTCAAATCTTATGCGAAAATATTTGACTGATTTAATCACTATTGATGGAATTGAAGTAATTTCAACAGCAATTGATGGCATAGATGCGTTATCTAAAATTTCTGCAAAAAAACCTGACGTGATTTTATTGGATTTAGAAATGCCAAAAATGGATGGTTTAACATTCATTGATGAGATGGTAAAATCTGGAACATTGTTTCCCACTATAGTTGTAAGTAATTTCTCACAAAATGGTTCAAAATTAGTTTTGGATGCATTAGAAAATGGTGCAGTTGATTTTGTTCCTGTCCAAACCGATTCTAAGGATAATGAAAAACTTAAAGATGTTCTGATAAGTAAAATAAAAATCGCTTACCAATCTGATCCAATACAACTAATTCAAAATAAAATTAATTCCCTAAAACCAAAACGAAAAGTTACTCCAAGAATAGATACCTCTGAACGATTAGTTGTGATTGGTTCTTCTACTGGGGGCCCTGCAACAGTTCAAAAAGTTTTAAATGAACTTCCTCTTGACATACCTGCAGGAATTTTACTTGTTCAACATATGCCAAAGGAATTCACTACACAATTTGCTGTTAGATTAGCAAAAAATTCTGGATTTGTAGTTAAGGAAGCAGAGGAAGGAGATATTATCAAAGATGGTGAAATTCTAGTTGCACCTGGAGACTTTCATATGATTGTACAACCAAATAGGAAAATTCACCTTGATTCAAGTGATAAAAGATTTGGCGTTAGGCCATCTGTAAACATGACAATGATTTCTGCATCTGAAGTTTATGGTTCAAGTCTAGTAGGGGTAATTCTTACTGGGATGGGACATGATGGTGGATTTGGAATGAAATCAATTAAAAAAAGAGGCGGGCATACAATAGTACAAAATAAAAAAACCAGTGTGATTTTTGGGATGCCGCAATCTGTAATTGATCTTAATGCTGCTGATCATATTTTGGACTTGGGTGAAATCTCTGCAAAAATCTCTAAGGAGGTACAAAATCTTGTCAGATAACAACTATCGCGAGATGTATGTCTCTGAAGCATTAGAACATGTTGAAATGATTAATCAAACTCTTTTGCAACTAGAAGAAAAACCGGATAACAGATCCTATCTAGATCAAGTATTTCGTTCAGCCCATACAATCAAAGGTATGGCCTCAACAATGGGTTATGATGATACCCGAGAACTATGTAAAAATATTGAAAACATATTTGATAATATTAGAAATGGTACTGAAAAACTAACACATCATCTTACTAGTGCACTTTTTGCATGTGTTGATCTTTTACAACAGATGATATCTGATGAAAAATTAAAAGTTGACTTGACACCATACTTGAAAAAACTTAAAAATCCTGAAGAGGAGGTTGAAAATCCTCCTGAACTAGGAATTGTTGCAACAACAGCATCTCCCACTATTCGAGTCAAAATGTCGGATCTTGATTCTTTGGTAAATCTAGTTGGAGAACTATTGATATCTAAAATGCGATTAGAACAAACAATTCAAGAAGAAAACATTGATGAATCAAAACAAGTAATGACCGAAGTAAACCGTCTGATTACTGATTTACAGTATCAATCCATGCAGATACGACTTGTTCCACTTGATCAAGTTTTTAGTAGATTTAGTAGAACTGTACGTGATACCTCACAAAAACTTGGAAAGAAAATTAATTTGAATATGGATGGTTCTGGAATTGAACTTGATAGAAGTGTTTTGGATTCCATAACTGATCCACTTTTACATATTCTAAGAAACTCTGTAGATCATGGTATTGAATCTACTGAAGATCGAGTAAAATCTGGAAAACCTGAAACAGGAAACATTACACTTACTGCTTCAAGAAAGGGTGAGAATATTGTTATCACAATAGTTGACGATGGAAAAGGCATTGATGTAGAGAGAGTAAAAGAAAAAGCAGTAATTAATGGAATTATTACTCAAGAAGAAGCAAATAAAATGCCTGATCAAGAGGCATTTCAATTAATTAGATCAGCAGGATTATCCACTGCAAAAGAAGTAACTGATGTTTCAGGACGAGGAGTTGGAATGGATGTAGTGATATCTCAGGTAGAATCTGTTGGTGGGTCTGTCAAGATTACTAGCAAAAAAGGAAATGGTACTACTCTAGTGTTGTCTTTGCCTATGAGTCTTTCAATCATTCGGGGTCTATTAGTAAAAGTATCTGACCAGCGATTTGTACTTCCACTTTCAAGTATAACTACCACACTTAAAGCACCACCTGAAGATATATTCCTATTACATGGAACTGAAGTAATAAAACTCCAAGAAAGAGTAGTACCATTAATTAGACTAAATGAATTTCTAGAAATTGAAAATAATGAATTAGATAATTCTACATCTACAACTATCATAGTAATTGAAAATGATGGTAAAGAATATGGATTTGTAGTTGATGAATTTGAGAAAAATCAAGACATTGTGATTAAAAAGTTAGATAAAAGTGAGTCTTCGAATTTATTTTCAAACGCAACAATTCTTCCTAATGGTAAAGTAGCATTAGTGATTGATCCTTCACTGTTAATTCATAATGTGATTTGATGCTCTTACAAGATACTGAAATTCAAAAATTGACAGGAGCCTTTGATGATTTCATTACAAAAAAAACATGTAACGCATTGTCTATTCTACTAGATGAGCCAATTGAACATAAATTGTCTATGCTTGAAAATGATATGTATTCTGTTGAAAACAGTTGTTTACCATCTAATGAAATCAAAATGTGTTCGGTTAGATTAAACTGTAAAGGTGATCTTCACATTGAATTACTGTATACTACAAAATTAGATCATGGAGTAAAGATTGCATCAAAATTACTTGGTACTGAAGTCCATGAAATCGATGAAATGGGCACATCTGCCTTACAAGAAGTTGCCAACATTTTGACTGGTTCTTTCTTTAATGCTTTGTCTGAAAACACCGGTTTCCGCGTTGATCTTTCTACCCCTATATTCAAAGAAGGAAAATTACAAGATTTACTCTTAGAGCCCGTATGTGATATTGTGAATCCTACAAAAGATGCCATAATCACAGATGTCCTTCTATATGGGAAAAACACTGGCATTGAAATTCATATGCTAATTATTCAGCATCCTGAACATGCAAGAAAACTGATTTCTCGTAAAGAAGAAAACTCCAAAGGAATTGAATATGAACATTCTTCGAATGACAATTTATTAGGACGGGAAAATTCTGAAATTGATGCATTATTAGCAGATTTTGATTCGGAAGTAACTCCATCTGAAGGAAGCTCTGAAATTGATTCATTATTGAATGATGTGTCCGCACAAAATGATGTAATCAACTCTGAAATTGATTCATTACTAAAAAGTGAAGAGAGATAATCAAAAATGTCTGCAAATAATTTACTAGAAACTACAAACGAAGTTTCGATTCCTATGGCAGGACTTGAAATTGGTAGTGGAAATACTATTTTACGAACTTTTGTTGGCTCTTGTGTTGCAATTTGTATTTATGATGAAGCAAAAAAAATTGGAGGAATGGCACATGTTATGCTACCAAAAAATAATACTGGAAAATCCACCAAAGGTACAAAACAAGAAGGAAAATTTGCTGATGATGCAATTGATATTATAATTGAAAAACTCAATAATATTTCCTCTGATTTAAAATTGCAGGCAAAGATTGCTGGTGGAGCAAAAATATTTTCTCATGAAAGTGAAACTGGGTCACTAAATATTGGAAACAAAAACATTATTGGAATCCGTTTAATTTTACAAGAAAAAAAGATTCCTCTCGTTTCTCAATTAGTTGGAGCAAGAAATGGGAGATGGGTGACATTTCATTGTGATGTCCAAAGAGTTATTGTAAAAGAAACAGGAGTCGAAAAAATAATTTGATGGAGCAAAAAATCATTCATAAACTGGATCCACTAATTAATGAATTCAAGAAAAAAACTGGAATAAGCATCCACAATTTCAAACCTTCATTTTTAGAAAGACGTATACTTTTCAGAATGAGGAATCTTGGAATTTCAGATTATGATGAATATGTAAAATTATTGTCAACTAGTTTTGATGAAGCAAAATCACTATATACGGTATTTTCAATTAATGTAACAAAATTTTTTAGAGATCCTCATGTTTGGGATAAATTAGAGCAAGATGTTCTACCTGCATTTCTTAATAAAACCAGATTTTCTCCATTTCGTGCCTGGAGTTGTGGTAGTGCGTCTGGTGAGGAGCCATACAGCGTTTCAATATTACTAAATGACTCACTAAAAGGAAACAAGATTAGCTATCAAGTTTATGCAACTGACATCAGTGCTGATGCCATTGCTCATGCAAAAAAAGGATTATACCAAAATGAAAATTTGGTCAATGTCAGTACTGAGAGATTAGATACTTACTTTGAAAAAACACCTGGAGGTCAATACCAAGTAAACTCTCAGATAGGAAAGCGAATTGAATATGAAAAAGTTGACATGATGAAAACTACTGGAAAACTTTTTGATATCGTTTTTTGCAGAAATGTTTTGATCTATTATGACCGGAATACACACGAACAAATTTTCAAAAAGTTTGCAGATGTATTAAAAAAAGATGGAATATTAGTTCTTGGACAAGATGAATCAATGATTGGAACAAAAGGACATGATTTCTTTGATCTATTATATGCAAAAGAAAGAATCTACCGAAAAAAATCTCAATAATTTAAATAATATTTTATTTCCATGAGCATATGCCTTTATGAAAACCAAACAATGAAGTCATTTCCATTAAGTCAATTCTTCAATGCTGAAGCTAAAATCTATAATCGATGTAATTATTATGGGGTTTGCGAATGAAATGACTTGACCTGTGAGTTTTGCGGATGCAGATATACTGGATGTGTTAACACATTCAGGAGGAGATCCTTCAGATGAACTAAATATTGCAACTGGGCCTTCAATTATGACACAAATCTGAAATGTATGTGCGGCAGATAAATCCTCATTCCCTACGGTAAACGTAATTTGATCCATTTGAATCTCACCCAAAGGTGAAATTTCTTCGTTCCATACAATCTCAGTTAAATTACCTCTTGCAGTATAAACCACATTATTGTCGCTTGCACCAATAAGGTTGTAAGTAAGAGGGGTATTGAGACTAGCTGCAAGTCCGACAGTAGATACAGCTAATACTACAACTCCTATTGATGCAAGAATAAGTATATTCATACAAAAAATTCACTCTTTAGATTATTAGTGTTCAGCTCGTTTATTTTAAAAAATGCTTGATCTAGTTTTATTGAAACCATATTTTGATTAATTGATTGTAAAAAATAGGGCTAACTGATTTTTTTACTCTCAATTTTTTATTTGTTTGTGTATTTTAAACAGACTTTTAGATATTAACAATCTCAAATCAAACCATGTATGAAAACTTTGATCACAACACCATTGAATATAATAATCATTGATACCGAAAAATCTTTTACAACTTCAATCAAGGGAGATTTTTAAAATGGGTGATGGCGTAAAAATTCTAGTAGTAGACGATGCATCTTTTATGCGAACCGTTCTCAAAGACATCTTGAGATCAAATGGTCTTGCATCTGATATTATTGAAGCTCCTGACGGCGTAGAGGCTGTAAGACAATACATTCAACATAAACCAGATTTGGTAACAATGGATGTCAACATGCCAAAAGCTGATGGCATTCAGGCTCTAAAAGGAATAATGAAAGTAAATCCAAACGCCCGTGTAATAATGGTCACCTCAGTTGAACAAAAACACATTGTTCAAGATGCCATGAAATCTGGAGCAAGAGATTACATAATAAAACCATTTGATAAAGCAAATGTGGGATTAGTGTTGAATAAAGCATTAAGCTCAAAATAGGTGTGTTGTTTGCAAGTAAGTGAATTATCTAAAAATGATTTACAAAAATTAGATGGAATTATTTGTGCATTTATCAACAAAAAAATGGTACCTTCTTTATCTACACTAACTAACGATGAAGTAAAATTTTCATCAATTAAAACTAGAGAATTAGGTTTGGATGAAATATCTAAGATTGTTCCACAAACAGAATTCCAAGAAAATGATGTCGGAGTATACATTACATGTGAAGGCGATTTGAAACTTGGAATATTATTTCATTTGCCTTTGGTATATGCAAAAAAATTAGCATCTAGATTACTTGGTTCTGAAACAAATAATAATTTGTCATTAGAGGGAAAATCTTCTTTAGCTGAAATAGGAAACATTTTGGCAGCCTCTTTATTCAATGCAATTAATGAAGAGCATGGCAGTAAAATCAAATCATCTGTTCCTGAATTGGCAATTGATACTGCAGAAGCATTGCTAGAATCCCCCATTATTGAAACAGCCGTATCTGATACGTTCGTTCACACATTTGGTGAATTACATTGTATAAACTCTGAAATTGTTATATCTGCTTCAATATTTCTAGATCCTTCTGAAGCAAAAAAAATCATTGGTTAAAATCAAAGGAACTCAAACCATTCCTGCCAAAATGGAAGTACAATTCTGCGAATAATTCCAGCTATTCTATAGTCTAATTTACTACACATAATGTATGGTTTTCAAGCCTACCGGACTCTTTATCTTACTAACATTGATGTCTGGAATGATTGTATTTTCTGGAATCGATGCTTATTCTTTTCAAGATTCTGTAATTGTGGGTGATTTTCCTCGTGATATTGACATTGATCCAATTTTGAATAATCTGTATGTTCCAAACTATGAATCTGGAACTGTTTCTGTAATCGACTTAGAAAATATGATTATCAAAAAGACTATTTACTTAAATGATCAATCTAATCCTACAAAAATCGTTGTGGACTCTAATCGACATTTAGTATTTGTATCTGATAAAATCTCTGGAATTATTACTATAATTGATGGAATAAACGGGAAAATAATTAATTCTATAGACATTGGAGATTCACTATGGGATCTAGACATTAATGACAAAAATGGAAAGCTGTATGTTTCTGACTTGATAAAAAATGAAATAATCATTGTCGATACAGAAAATCTGAAAATCATTAAATCTATACCTGTTAGTCAAAGTCCTTGGTCTGTTGTAATAAACCAAAAAACAAACTTGGTATATGTTGCAAGTGGAACTTCTGAAACAATTCATGTGATTGATGGTAACACTGACAATCTAATTAATGAAATAAATCCTGGTGTGAAACCTTGGGGTCTATCCATTAATGAAAAAAGCAATGTACTTTATGTAACCAGTTGGGATTCAAATTCAATTACCGTTATTGATCTTCAAAATAATGAAATAATATATGAGATTCCAATAGTTTCTGGGGCATGGCAAATGTCTACTAATCAAAATAATGGAGTAACAATTGTCTCAAATGAACATACAAATGAGTTGTATTTACTTGATGAGAATTCAAAGCAATTTCAAACAATCACAGTATATGATTCCCCTCAAGCCATGACTGTTTCCCCAATATCAAACACAGTTTATGTGACAAATCCTTTGGCAAACTCTGTTTCTTCTGTGACTTATGAGTATGATGTCTCTGACCTTTCCCCAATAATTGAAAATATCATTTCAGATAATAGCTCTGTAAATGGCGAATTAATTTTGGAAGTTATAGATGGCATATATAAAATCCCTCAACGTCAAGAGATTGATACTGACTTTATTTCTCAGCTTTTACAAAATATTGGAGTAACCGGTGAGTTTGATGGGAATGGAATTGTCCGTCTTTTGTTAGATGATTATAATAAAAAGAAGGAATTTCAACCTAAAACTGTACAGGTTCCTACTTGGACCATAGATATTGCAATGATGTTTACTGATAACTCTGAAAATCATTCTATCCCTGAAAAAGTTAATTGCAATGATAACTCTATTTTACCAATTCATGACATTGATAATGTAAATCCCTTTGAAATTTGGATTAATATTCTACCTATATGTGCATTATCTTAATCATTTTTATTTTCTCGTAAACACAAGAACGCTGTTCCAATAATGCCGATTCCTAGAACCACAACCAAACAAATTGCTGAGATGTAAACCAGTGTAGGTATTGATTTTAACAAATAATTAAACTCTGTTTGATAAAGTGCACTTGTAGCTATTCCTGCAAAAATTAATGATACTGTGATAATGTTGCCAAATACATTTGTACCACATAGATGAATCCATGATACAAGATTACTAAATCCTGTAAACCTTCTATTCATATTCGTTTCAATATGATTATAAAATATCCCTATAGTTACCAATCCGACAGTTAAACTAATTTGTAGAATAAATCCAAAAAAGAAAATCCCTAATTTGTCCGTAAATGCAAACTCTAACATGTTTTCTATATTTCCATTGAAAACTAGAATTTGGTTTAGGAACAGTGCAATTGTTAATCCTATGACAATAGCGCCTTGGATCATTGCAGATATGATGAATCTTTTTCCAAATTTTCCAGGTTTGGACTCATCAGAAATCTCGAGAAATCCCTGTGTTGAGATTTTTTTTTCTAAATTAACATAATCATGAAATTTCCCTAGTAAATGAGCCTCTTCTTTAGAATTATACTCAAAATTATCATAATTATCCGGATTAAAAATCCTCATTGAAATAATTACTGATATTTTGATAATATGGTATAATGTGTGTTAATTGAACGAACTGTCCCAAATCAAAAATCTAAACTATACTTGTTTGAACTGAACAAACAATGTGTGATTAACTAGAAATATGTTCAAAAAATATGCGAAAAAGAATTTTAGTTGCAGAAGATAATAAATTCATAGCTATGCAATATGCAAAATTACTTGAAAATCAAGATCATTTGGTAGAAATAGCAATTGATGGTGATGAATGTATTCAAAAATATGCCAAAAGCATTAATGAAGATTCTGATGAAAATAAATTTGATGTCTTAATCTTAGATCATTCAATGCCTAAGAGAAGCGGTGCAGAAGTAGCAGCAGATATTTTATCTTTAAATCCTGATCAAAAAATCATTCTTGCATCTGCATATGCATTATCAACTGAAAAAAACTATTCAAAATTAAAAAATAGCGTAACTTTTCTTCAAAAACCTTTTGAACTTTCAAAAATTTTGGAATTAGTGTAGAATTCTCATAATTAGAATAAATTATAAATTCTAATTGTTTTTTATTGTTTTTTCTAAATTATGTGGATCAGTGGTTTTCCAATTAAGATCAAATGTAACTACCGGAAGAATGATTTCAAAAACAGGATGTCCGTTGTAATTATGTGCTGAAATTTTTCCATTATGTGCATCTACAATTTTTTTTGAAATGTATAATCCAAGTCCGAAACCTGTAACGTTGTTATTCCCCTTTGTAACGAATTTTTTAAAAATTTTTTGTAAAATCTGCTTTGGAATTTCAGGCCCTGTATCGCTAAAGGAAAGTTTTAGTATTTTTTCATCTTTCAATAAATTAGTCTGAATCATAATTTCTCCGGACTCGGTAAATTTAATACAATTATCTAAAATATTTCTAAAAACTTGCTTGATTCTTGTCTTGTCTAAATTTATCATAATGTCTACATCTAATCTTGTTTTGATCGGCACTTTTCTGTCAGGGTTAAAATGTTCAGAATCAACAACTTCTTGAATTATGTCATTAATACTGCTTTTCTCTAGATGCAATTCTAATTCATTATTTTCAATTTTTGTAAAATCAAGCACGTTATTTGCAATATTTTCCAAATTAAATGCAACTGTTGATATTCCTTCTAATGCCTCTTGTTTAGTTATTATTCCTGTTTTGGCAAGTTCCACAAAACCAAAAATTGGTTGAATTGGACCTTTTAATTCATGAGATGCAATAGAGATGAACTCTCCCCTTTTCTTGTCCATTTTTCTTAATTTTTCATTAAGTTTTTGAAGATTTTTTGTTTTAGTTCTTATTTCAGATTTCAGGTTTGTGTTTGTTTGATTAAGAAAGAAAACAAGCATTGTAGTGACAATCCCTATCAAGATTATCATTACCCATTGCAAAGTCTGAAAATTGCCTATAATGAAGTCTATTGATAATTTAGAAGAGACAGGAATAATTTGTAATGTTTGTTCAATATCCTTAATTTTCTCAAATAATTCTAACTGTAATGATTTCAAATTGTCATATTCCAGAAAAAAATCAGATTCTTTACCTTCATAAAAATAATTTAATGCCCTAAATGCACTATTTTCATAAATTAAATGCAATTCATAGAATGAAAGGACATTTCTTTTAAGTTCTAAAGATTTTTTTTCAGTAAGTAACTCATCTGTTTTTGGATTATTAATGATTAGATCATTAAAATCCAAGAACTCATTTTTTATTTCAGTACTATATATCCAAAAATTTCCTGCACCATTATAGTTTTTTTCTAATTTCAATTTTTCAAAAATGGTTATTTGTTTCTCGTATTTGATTTTAATATTATCTAAATTTGATATTTTTTGATTATATTCTACATGATAATTAGAATTTTGATTAATTTCTTCCATTGTTATAATGGTATACACTGAAACAATTCCTAACAATAAAATTATCATCGCAATACAAACTCCTATTCTAAATTGCGAGTAGCTTGAAACCTCTAACAACATTATTTTGTAATTTGACTCAACTTGAATTACTGGTTGTTTGTATTAAACAAACATCATAGGTTGTTCAAAATTTTCAAACAACTATTTTTGATATAGAAAAGATTCATACAAATATGGTCACAACCATAGTAGTAGATGATGATTTTGATACCGTTGAAGTCTTTTCAGAATTTCTAATGTTACGAAACATCGATGTTTTGGGAAAGGCATATGATGGTTTAGCTGGCATCAAAATGTTTGAGGAAAAACATCCCGATATCGTATTTTCAGATATTTGGATGCCTAAATATGACGGATTTTATCTCTTGTCAAATTTGAAAAAACTTTATCCGGATTCAAAGGTAATTATGGTCACTGCAGATCTTACTCGAGAAACGAATGAAAAATTAAAAAAATCAAAAGCAGACTCGATAATATTCAAACCTTTTAAAATCGATCATATCATGGATGCAATTGAACACGTCTTAAAAGATTCAGAACAAACTATTCAAAATAGGATATAAATAATACAGAGGATGAATTTGGGCATTGGAAATTTTAATTGTTGAAGACGAAGTTGATTTACTTGAAGAATACAAAATTTTTCTTGAAACACACCATCATACTGTAACAACTGAAGAAAATGGCGAATCAGCTCTAAAAACATACTTCTCAAAATTGGATGCAGAGTTTGACTCGATTCCTTTTGATATAGTTATTTTGGACTATCAATTACCTGGAAAAAACGGAATGGAAGTTGGTTCAGAAATTTTATCTAGATGTCCTAAACAAAGAATTTTGTTTGCTTCAGCATATGTCGAAGATACGTTAAAAGAATCAATAAAAACTTTGAAACAGATTGTCGAACTTCTTCAAAAACCATTTAGTCTTGACATATTATTGAAAATTATTGAAGATACCTCTGCATATAAAGAATTGGAAAAACTCAACGTAGACATTAAAAACCTAAAAGATCTTGAACCCACACATTCACAAATAAGTACATATTTGGATATTATGAAAAAACTTCATGACAATTTAAAATAATTTTATTTTTTTCTGTGTTCCTATTTGTAAAATAAAATTTTGCAAGAAAATTGATTATCTGCAATTAATTTCACGTGCTTAATCTGTATCATACTAAAATCAAGTTTGTGTAAAAACGACACACATATGATAATAGTTGATTTAGTTGAAAATAATTTGTTTGTATGAAAAATTAAATAAGAAATCAAAAAACGAGAAATCCAATGAAATGTTAACAAATAGCCTATTTCATAAATTTGAAAATACAGTGAGCATAATAAAAATAATTGATTCAAAAAAGGTCGAAAAGAATTCAATTAATGGCATTATTCAAAAATCCATTGAAAGTATAATTGAAGATATTGCCACTCACATAATCAATACTGAATCATCATTTTTGAAATCAAAAAATACTAAAGAAATGGCAAAATCAATTGATAAATTTTTCAAGGATTCAAATCTTGGAACCTTTGAGTATGTGCAAAAAACAGGGAAAAATATTTTCAGAGTTGAACATTCTTCAGGAACTAATGGCAGTGAATTTTTTAAAA
>SMUY01098500.1_pt1 | contig 22856 bp, 21 predicted proteins | sample 2456441 | NCBI WGS metagenome assembly SMUY01 (sample SAMN11095931, study PRJNA526329) | marine sediment metagenome | biome: Marine sediment; feature: Surficial sediment; material: Deep marine sediment; isolation source: Hadal surficial sediment | place: Pacific Ocean | collected 2014-11 | depth...
CGGGTACCACGGTTGCCAGACTGCCATTCTCTCGAGCAAGGCGCCAGCTCGCAGCACCTCGGCGTTGGCACTGCTCCACACCCGCACCGATAGGATGGGTATCGCGAAACCGGCAAGAACACTGAGCAGGATGGTCAGACGGGACCACTTCCACTGAACGTAGAGGATTTGTCCGAACATTTGATTGCCTCCTAAACCGTGTCTTCGCGGAAAGTCCGGAGCAATTCCACGAAACCCTCCTCCAAATCCAGATCTACCACCTCACGGAGCGTCGCCTCCGTACCTTCGAAGTACTGCGTCATCGATGGCTGCCACCCGCGTACCACCCATACCTCTCCTGCACCGTCTGCCGATTCTCGCCCTAGGACCGCGAACGGCGTGTCTTCGATCAGGGCAGGAGGATGCTGCACACGCAACCGTTTCATGCCGTTCTTGAAGCTCTGCATCGGCAGCTCTGCGATGAGTCGTCCGCGGTCCATCACGCCGACCCAATCGCAGATCCGCTCCAGTTCGTGCACGAGATGGCTGGAGATGAACACCGTGGCGTTTTGCTCTGACACGTAACCTCGCGGCGTACCACGGGGTCCAGGCCGTCGGTCGGCTCGTCGAGTATCAAGAGGTCTGGTCGCTGGGCCAGCGCCAACACCATCATCAGTTTGCCCATTTCCCCCTTGGACAAGCTTCCCAGCCGCTGATCCGGATCCAGGTTGAGCTTGTCTCCCAATTCCTGGGCCCAATCCAGATCGCACGAGGTGTAGAAGGCAGCGTGATAGCGCAGCGCTTCGTCTACCGTGAGCGTTTGGTAGAGGTGCAGCCGTTCCGGTACGTAACCGATCCGGGCCAGCAACCTGGGCGCGTCCTCCGACATGTAGCCGTCCAACACCTTGATGGTGCCTGCGGCCGGACGCAACATGCCCATGATCAGCCGCATCGTCGTGGTCTTGCCCGACCCGTTTGGCCCCAGGAAACCGTACATCGATCCCCTCGGAACGTTCAGCGCGAGATCGCGAATCTCGAACTTCTTGCTCGGGCTATACGAGACACCGCGCAGTTCGATGGCGTTGCTCATGGGACTAACTCTCCCATCTCGGATTCGAAGGCGTCCCGAATCGCCGACTGGTCGATGCCCATCCGCGCCGCATTCGCCAGCATGGCGCAAACGAGCTGTCCGGCTCGCGTCTCCAATTCGGTCGTTTTGCGCGAGTCCGCCACATCTTTGATGAAGGTTCCGGCTCCCTGGCGCATCTCGACGAATCCCTCCACTTCCAAGTCTCGGTACGCCTGGACGACGGTGGCCGGGTTGACCCGGAGCCGTATCGCCAACTGCCGCACCGACGGCAGAGTCTGCCCCGTCTCGAGTTCTCCCGCAGCGACCGCCACCCTAATCGTGCCCGCGATCTGGGCATAAAGCGGTGTGGGACTCCGCGGATCTAGCTGATCAAACATTCAGGAAGATCATAGACAAGTGTATCATTGTTACGATACACTAGGACTGTACCCACGAAAAGTCAATACGGGAATTTGCCAGACGCCGAGGCGAGGCCTACTATGGCTGCTCGCCGAAGGAGCTATGATGTCCGTAAAGCGTTATAAATTCGACACTTATGAGTTTGAGCGTGTCGATGTGCCAGAAATGGAACGGCGGGCCAACGCGTTCTACGAGCTGATGAATCGACGTCGCTCGGTGCGCGATTTCTCGACTGAGGTACCCCCACGGAGGTGTATCGATCTGGCAATTCGAGCGGCATCCACGGCCCCGTCGGGCGCGCACCGGCAACCATGGCGTTTTGTCGTGGTTGACGACCCCGCACTCAAGAAGGCCATTCGTGAGGCGGCTGAAGAAGAGGAAAGGGAAAACTACGAGAACCGCTTCCCACCCGAGTGGATCGAGGCGCTGGCGCCCCTCGGGACCTCCGGTGAGAAGCCTTTCCTGGAAGACGCGCCGTACCTCGTCGTCGTCTTCAAGGAGTCATACGGGGTCGATGCGGCCGGCGGAAAGACCACCAACTACTATGTTAATGAAAGTGTCGGAATAGCGTGCGGGTTGTTCATCGCGGCGCTGCACAACATGGGTTTGGCGACGCTCACGCATACGCCGAGCCCGATGGGATTTTTGTCAGAGCTGTTGAACCGCCCGCCCAACGAAAAGCCGTACATTCTGTTTCCGGTCGGCTATCCCCTCCCGGGCACCACGGTGCCGGATTTGAAAAGGAAGACGCTGGAAGAAGTGGTGCAGAACAACGATGGTGTGAGTCCTCATCCCCGGGCTTCCACCCGGGGTCGGCACAACAAACGATAGGAGCGGTGGGTCGATGGTGTTAGAAAGTATCCGAGCTTTCTTCAGCGAGAAGATGGCTCCTCCCGACGAGGCCGCCATCGAGCCCGGCAAGGCGCAGGACCACCCGACCCTGCAAGTGGCGGCGTGTGCACTGCTACTCGAGATCGCGTATGCGGACGACGAGTTTGCGGACTCGGAGCGCGCACACCTCGAGAAAGCGATGCGGCGACATTTTGCGCTGGACGACGAAACGGCTAGTCAACTCATCGAGTTCGCGGACCAAGAGAGACGCCAGCAGATCGACCTGCACCAGTTCACCCGTCTCATCTCGCAGAACTACAGTCATGCGCAAAAGATGGTGCTGCTCGAGGCGATGTGGGGGTTAGTCTACGCGGACGGCGAAGTGGCGAAGCACGAGACGATGTTGATGCGCAAGCTCTCGCATCTGCTGGATGTGAAGGCGGCGTTCTTGTCGGAGGCGAGGAAGAAGGCGGCGCCGCGGCACGATTGAGCCATTGGCTATCAGCTATCAGCCATTGGCGTCCTAGTTGCACAGGTGTATGACCTTTCGGACGACTTACTACTCACGACTCACCACTCACTCCAAACCCCGCCATACGACTGCGCGCATCGAATCGGCCATCTCCGTCGCTTCGGCCTGGGCCTTGCTCAGGTTGGTCAGATACAATTTGCGGTACTCTTCTGGCATGGCGTCCCGCAGGTGTTCAGGTGTGAGCGGTGTCCTGCCTGGTGTGTCACCGGCGTGCTCGACGGCGCCGAGAAAGAGCGTGGATCCGCCGGTGTCCATGACGTTCACGACCCGACACTCGAAGTGGCAAAAGCACCCCGAGAGCACCGGCAGCCCGGTCTTGCCGATTTCGAATTCGAGGTCGCCCAGTTTGTCGCCGTCCCGCCCGGATCGAAAGCCCAGGCTGGTTACGACGTGCATTTGACTCGCGTCCAACACGTGCAACACGAACCGGCCCGACTCGAAAATCATGTCGTGCGTGAAGTTGAACTTGTGGACATACACCGACACGCGGGGCTTGACGTCTGACAGCGATGCCCGCATGCCGCTGTTGGCGATCATGCCGTTGGATTTGTCCCCGAGTTTCGAGGTGATCGCGACGATCGGCGTCGTGAGCGTGCGGAGTAACTCGTAGGTCTCATTCATGCGCCATTGTCTCCCCGGCGTTTGCAGCCGGATACATTTCAGACATGGTCCCTCGATCTCGAATGAATACCGATCTTGCGACCCGCCTACGTGACCACGCCCGTGACGCGGCCCTCTTTCCGGAGCCGGGCCGCGTGTTGCTCGCGGTGAGCGGTGGGCCGGATTCTCTCGCCATGTTGGATCTCATGGTGCGGGTCGCTCCCGAGCTCGAGATTCAACTCGCGGTGGCCCACGTCGATCACGGTATCGCCGACGAGAGCCCCGACGTTGCGGAACACGTGCTGGGGCTGGCGGTGCGTTACAACCTACCGGGTTATCTGGTGACGCTCAAATTGGGTCGGACTGCTTCTGAAACCGCGGCCCGCAGCGGGCGCTATGCCGCCCTCAGAAGCATGCAACAGCGGACCGGGTCTCGGTACTTGGCCACGGCCCACCACGCGGACGACCAGATCGAGACGATCCTGCTGAGGATCTTCCGCGGTACCGGCGTCGCCGGACTTGCCGGGATCCCCGACACGGGACCCGGCGGGCTCGTGCGACCTCTGCTGCCCTTCAGGAAGGAAGAGTTGGCGGACTGGTTGGCTCCCATGCACCAGCGGCTCCTCCCGCACCTGGATCCTGCCAACGCTGACATGCGGCACGACCGCTCGTGGGTGCGTGAGGAGTTGCTGCCGTTGGTTCGGAGCCGGTTCGGCAGGGCCGTCGACGGCTGGTTGTTGGATGTGGGCCGGCACGCCGCCGCCGAGCGCCATGCCTGGAGCACCACGCTGCGGGTCGTTCGGGAGCTGGATTTCCGCTCGTCGCGGGGCGTGGCCGAGGTTGCTCGCGCTCCGCTGCTGGAGTACGATAACGCCTTGTCGGAGGTGCTCTTGCGCGCGTTGGCCCGCGAGGTCGGGTGCGTGCTCGGACCGCGCCGTGCCGCCCGGCTTTGGGCATTCGCACAACACGCTTCCAGCGGCCGGACCTTCGACATTGGACAACACTGGGTTGCGGAGATCGCATTCGGGCGGCTCCGCATTTTTAAGTTAAAGAAGGAGGCGGGAAACGTCGATCACCCGAGTGTCCCCTGAGGTGAAGGAGACGAGGGATGGGTGCAATGGGGCGGGTGGGAGATCCGTTGGGTGCACGAGCCCGCCGGCGCGCCGGTGCGAGACTCCCTGGTCACTTGGGTCACGCCGGGATTGGGCGAAATCAGGAGTTGGATGCCTGGGGATCGCATTCGCCCATTCGGCGGCGTGGGCCGGCGCCGGGTGAGCCGAGTGTTGATGGAACGAAAGATCCCGCGTTCAGAGCGGGCAACGTACCCGCTGGTGGCGCGTGCGGGTCGGGTGATTTGGCTGCCGGGAATCTGCCGCTCGGATGCGGCCGTTCCCAGCGTCGGAGAACCGGCGATCCGGCTCGAGGCGCGTGTCGGCCCGGCGACCTGAGGTGGCAAGCGGTCGACGGGTGGCCAGGGTCGTTTTCACCGAGGCCGACATCGCACGGCGGGTTGCGGAACTCGGCGAGGAGATCGGTGGCCACTACCGTGATGGGGAGTTGCTGGTCCTCGGGATCCTGAAGAGCAGCTTCATATTCGTGGCGGATCTGGTGCGGAAGATCCCGAGACCCCACGAGATCGACTTCTTGATCGCCGCGTCGTACGGGGACGCCTCGACATCGAGCGGGAAAGTCGAGCTGCTGTACGACGGCGAGACGGCCCTGGAGGGGAAACACGTCCTCCTCGTGGAGGACATCGTCGACTCGGGGAATACCCTGAATCGAATTGGTCGGTTGCTGCGTAAAAGGAACCCGAAGACCGTCGAGGCGTGTACCTTACTACACAAGCACGTGGCAGCGGAGTTGGAGCTGGTCCCGCGATTCGTCGGGTTCAACGCTCCGCCGGAGTTTCTGGTCGGCTACGGGCTGGACTACGCGGAAGATTTCCGGCATCTGCCGTACATAGCGAGCATCGAGGATTGAAGCATGGCTGACAGGCCCACGTCCCCCAAGGGCAAAATGAGCTGGAATTCGGCGAGCAAGAACATGGTGTTCTGGGTGCTCATCGTGCTTCTGTCCGTGGCTTTTTACCGGATGACGGTGTCGAGGCGGGAACAGCGCGTTGAAATAGACTACAGCACGTTCCGTGCGGAGCTGGCTCAGGACAACATCACGTCGGTCGAGATTACGGACGGCAAGTTCGTCAAAGGGAGGTTCAACCGCCAAGTCGTGGTGGACCGGCGGGCCGTTGAGGATTTCAGCCTGGTGCTTCCGATCCAGAATTCCGAAGATTTGTTGCAACTGCTGGAAGAGCAGGAGGTCACGATATCGGGTAAAGTCCAGCGGCCGTCGTTTGGCACCATCTTTTTGAACCTGTTGCCGTGGATCATCCTGATCGGACTGTGGATCTTCTTCTTCCGCCAGGTGCAGCAGGGGGGCAATCGTGCCTTCCAGTTCGGACGATCCAAGGCCAAGCTCCTCACGGGAGATACGCCCAAGGTCAGCTTCGGAGATATCGCCGGCGCGGATGAGGCCAAGGTCGAGCTTCAAGAGATCATCGAGTTTCTCAAGGATCCCCAAAAATTCCAACGGCTGGGTGGCCGGCTCCCCAAGGGCGTGTTGCTCGTCGGGGCGCCGGGAACGGGTAAGACGCTCTTAGCGAGAGCGGTGGCGGGTGAGGCGGGAAGACCCTTCTTCTCCATGGCTGGTTCGGATTTCGTGGAGATGTTCGTGGGAGTGGGCGCGTCTCGTGTGCGGGACCTCTTCGAGCAGGGGAAGGCGCACGCCCCGTGCATCATTTTCATCGACGAGATCGACGCCGTGGGGCGGCACCGCGGTGCCGGTCTCGGCGGTGGTCACGACGAACGCGAGCAGACACTCAACCAGTTGCTGGTCGAGATGGACGGGTTCGAGACCAACGAAGGCGTGATCTTGATCGCCGCGACCAATCGACCCGACGTGCTGGATCCGGCCCTGCTTCGTCCGGGCCGATTTGACCGTCATATCGTCGTGGATATGCCCGACATACGCGGTCGGGAAATGATCCTCAAGGTCCACTCCCGAAAGATTCCGTTGGCTGATACGGTGAGCCTCGCAACGCTCGCAAAGTCCACGCCGGGACTGGCCGGCGCCGATCTCGAGAACATCGTCAATGAGGCGGCGCTCTTGGCCGCCCGCCGCGACAAGCAACGGGTCGGCATGGACGATCTCGAGGATGCCAAGGACAAGGTGATGCTTGGGGTCGAGCGCCGTAGCATGGTCTTGAGCGATGAAGAGCGGAAGCTCACGGCCTACCACGAGGCCGGCCACGCGATCGTGAACACGCTCATACCGGGCCAAGACCCGGTCCACAAGGTCACGATCGTGCCGCGCGGGCAGTCGTTGGGTCTCACCTCTGCGCTGCCCGAAGAGGACCGCCACAACCACACCCGCGGGTTCATGCACGGGAAGCTGGCGGCGGCGTATGGCGGTCGTGTCGCCGAGGAACTCGTGTTCGGCACCGACAGTGTTACGACGGGTGCGGCACAGGACATCCAGCAGGCCACCGAGATGGCTCGCCGCATGGTGACGCAGTTCGGGATGAGTGACGCTGTTGGGATGGTCGCCGTGGGAGTGCGGGAACAGCAAATCTTCATCGGCCGCGAGATTCAACAGCGTCACGAGGTATCCGCCAAGTTGCAGGAATTGGTGGATGCAGAGATCAAGAACTTTCTTGACAACGCCTATTCCCGCGCGAAGCAGTTACTCACGGACAACATGGAAATGCTTCACAAGATGGCGAACTCGTTGCTGGAGCGCGAGACGCTGGATCGGGTAGATGTGGAATTGTTGGTGGCAGGCAAAGAGCTTCCGCCGGCCACCAAAGACGTCTTGCCTGAGGCAACCACTTCCCCTGCGCTGCCGAGCGGCGAGGTGGAAAAGTCGCGGCCGGGATCGGTTCTGGGCACGCCGTCGCCGAAACCTGCGGGCGCGTGAGGGTCAGCACCCTCAACCCGCGAGAACCTACCGCAATACATGAGGCATTGGTGCGCCGGGGCTTGGACCCCGCGCGTGCCGACGCCGTCGCCCGAGGGCTGGCCCCGGTGGCGTTGCTGTTCGAGCCCGTCTCATGCGGTGACCGCGACACGCTGGCATTGGCGGCGCGTTCCCAGGGACTCGACTGCATTACCGGCGACGGGTGGGCCATGATTGCTGGCAGTGCTTCAGCGCTGGCCGGGCTCGTGCGGCCGGGATTCTCGAAGCTGCAGCCACCGGTGGCCCAATTGGTTGGGGAGTTACTCCAGGCGGTGGTACAGCCGATACGAGAGTGGGAGATGGCTCGCGGCACGGTGGCGTTGGAGCGGCCCGTGGTGGTGGGTATCCTCAATGTCACGCCAGATTCCTTCAGCGATGGTGGACGGTATCTAGAGCCGGCCGACGCCTTGCGCCACGCCGGGCAGATGCTTGAAGCCGGCGCCGACATGCTCGATATCGGAGCCCAGTCGACCGCCCCCGGTAGGGCGGGGGCGGGGACCACGTCTCCGGACGAACAGTGGCGGCGTCTCGAACCCGTCTTAGCGGAGATGGTGCGCCAATTTCCGAACGTGCCGGTCAGTGTGGACACGACGGATCATACCACGGGTCGCCGCGCGCTCGATGCGGGCGTGTGGGCACTGAACGACGTATCGGGACTCCGTCTGGATTCTGAGATCGGGGCGGTGTGTGCCGAACACGGTGCGGGGCTCATCCTTGTGCACTCGCGAGGACGCGTGGATGAGATGGCGACCTACCGTCTGGCCCAGTACGGCGACGTGGCGATCGAAGTGGCTGAGGAACTTCGTCAATCGGTTTCGGTCGCGGAGGGGCTCGGCGTGCCGGCCGAGCGAATCGTGGTCGACCCCGGGCTCGGCTTCGCGAAACGTCCTGAGCACAATTACGCGCTGCTGCGGGGGTTGGCCGCGTTGACGTCCTTGGGATTTCCCGTGATGGTCGGACCGTCTCGCAAGAGATTCTTGGGGCAGGTCACAGGCGGGGAAGTGGATGTCAGCGACAACGCCACGGCGGCGGCGTGCGTCGCCGCGTTCGCACAGGGTGCGGGGATGTTCCGGGTGCACGACGTCGCCCGAGTTCGCGAGGCGCTGCTCGTGGCCGATGCGGTGCGGAATCGGTAGATGTCACTGGATCAGTTTCGCTTCCTGATTCCCGGATTTCGAGACATCATCGAGATCTTGATCGTAGCGTATGTATTGTATCGTGCGCTGCTGTTTCTCGCCGGGACACGGGCGCTGCAACTGCTGATCGGGCTCTTCGTGCTCGGTCTGGTGTACTTTGGAGCGCTGGTGCTCAAGTTCAACATGATCACCTCTCTGTTGGGCGTGATCTTTACCTATGGAGCGTTTGCGGCGATCGTGGTGTTTCAGCCCGAGCTTCGGCATGCGTTGTCAAACCTGGGACGGTCTCGCGCCATGCAGTTCCTCGCCGGGGAGGGCACCCAAAGCGTCATCGAGGGCATCGTGGAGGCGACCGAGCGATTATCCAGGCGCGGGGCCGGCGCCATCCTGGCGGTGGAGGGTGAGGTGTCGCTCAACGATTATGTGGAATCTGGCAAGGGGATGCACGCGACCGTCTCAGCCGATCTGCTGACGACGATCTTCACGCCCTATTCACCGCTCCACGACGGCGCCGTGATCATTCGTGGTGACGAGATCATCGCCGCCGGATGTGTGTTGCCGCTGACGCAGTTTCCGGTCGAGGATCGATCGCTCGGCACGCGGCACCGGGCCGCGCTCGGGCTGTCGGAAGAAACGGATGCCATCGTGATCGTGGTATCGGAGGAAACGTCCAAGGTGTCGATAGCGATCCGCGGGCTGTTACATCGCGGTGTCATGCCACAGCAATTGCGGGACGTGCTGGCTGGCCAGACGTGGCCGTCGATCGTCGACTCCGCAGTAGAAGTACCCGCGCCCAGACCATCACGTGATAAAGGCCATGTCGAACGTTCGCGATAACAACAAGCTCAAGGCCGTTACCTCGATGTCGGGAGTCGGTGATCCTCCGTACCGCGCAGCCCTCGTCGTGTTTTTCGTCGTGCTCGCTGGATACGTATGGACCCTCGCTCCAACGGTCACGTTTTGGGACGCCGGCGAATTCTTAGCGGCATCAAAAATTCTGGGCGTACCGCACCCGCCCGGCACACCGGCGTACGTGATGATGACGAATGTATGGGGAAGCTGGTTTCCGTTCGGGTCGTTCGCGTATCGGGTGAATCTCTTGACCGCGCTGTTCAGCGCGACCGCCGCGGCGTTCATGTTCCTGGTGGTACAGCATGCGTTGCGCCGGCCTGGAAGTGACGACGCCGATGCGAACGATCCCGTCTTCGTGTTGGGTGGCGCCGCAGCCGCGGCGATCATGTCGGCCTTCGCCTTCACCGTGTGGCAGAATTCAAATGAAACCGAAGTCTACATGTTCGCCGCCTTCACCATCGCCGCCATATCGTGGCTGGCATGCCTATGGCGTAAGAACCGCGGCACGCCGCGGGCGGCGCACAATCTACTGTTGATTCTGTATCTCGGCGCGTTCTCGATCGGCAACCACTTGCTGGCGTTGTTGGTTGGTCCCCCCCTCGTCGGCTACATGTGGCACGTGCTCAGGACGGAGCCACTGCAAGAGAGTGCCGACCGCAAGGTCGAATGGGCCCAGTGGGCCGTGGTCGGTGGGATCTGGGCGGTTTTCATTGGCAGCGGTCTGGGCAGCACGGGCATACTCACCTTCGCGGGGCTCGTTTTCGTGGGGGCGGCGTTGTTTGCCGTCTCGACAGGCGGCTTGCTGTTCACCGTGGCCGTGGTGCTCATCGCCGCGCTCGGTGCTTCGACGTACACGTTTCTGTACATCCGCGCCGGTCTCGCTCCAATGATCAACGAGGCCGACCCGTCGACTTGGGAGGGGTTGCTTGCCGTGATCCGACGCGAGCAGTATCCGGCCCGCCTTCCCACCGACAATCCGCTCTTTCCGTCCGGCCCCGGCAATCCAGGGCGGACGTTGGGTATCCTGGGCCTGCAGATCCAGAACTACCTGCAATACTTCGACTGGCAGTGGTCCAATAGCCTGGGGACGACGAAGGCGGTGTTCTACAAATGGCGTTTGCCGTTTACGATGTTGGTGACGTCTCTGGGGATCTATGGCGCCGCGATCCTCCGAAACAAGGACCGGTCGGTGTTTTGGCTGCTCCTGTTGATCTTTCTGATCACCGGTCCCGGCTTGGTCGGGTACATGAACTTCAAACCCGGCTTCGCTTTGGGATGGGTTCAGTACCCGCAGGCCGAGATGCATGAAGTCCGCGAGCGGGACTACTTCTTCCTGGTCTCGTTCCAGACCTGGGGCCTATTTGCAGGAATTGGCGTGGCGGCTCTCTATCGCGCTGTGCACGGATGGCTGCGAGGCGTGCTGCAGCCCGCGTCCGGCCTGCTCAAATTAGCGCCTGCGGTCCTCTTGATTGCGCTGTTGCCGTTCGTGCTGAACTTCACGGCGGCGAGCAGGGCACACGGACCGGCGGCGACTCTGGCCCTCGATTTTGCCAGCGATCTCCTGCAGTCCATCGAGCCGTACGGCATCGTGTTCACGAACGGCGACAACGACACCTTCCCGCTCTGGTATGCGCAGGAGGTGGAGGAGATCCGGCAGGACGTGTCCGTGGTCAACCTATCCCTCGGCAACACCTCCTGGTACATCAAGCAACTGCGTGACAACGAGATCCGCGAGTTCGATCCGGACGAGGCGCCGTGGTTCGCGGCCGACGCCCCCGATACCCGGCCGGGCGCTCTGCACACGATGTCTGACGCCGAAGTCGACCAGCTGCGGGCGGAAATACTGCGAGACAGCTTGCCCTTCAACGTCGGCCGGATCCAGCACACGTTCCCGGCTGGCTCGCCGTTGTTTGTCAAGGATATCCTCATGTTGCGGCTCATCATGGAAAACGCCGGTAAGCGCCCGATCTATTGGTCGACCACGGCGGGGAGCGGGAATTGGATGGGGCTCAACGACTATCTCATTCAAGAAGGTTTGGCTCTGAGACTGTACGTGACTGAGGAGCCCGATGTGAGCCGGCTTGCGCCGGGGCTGTGGGTCCCGGTCGATTTGCCGCGCACGGATTTCCTGGCGTGGGAGGTTTATGACTACGCGGGTCTGTTCGATGTCGATTCGCTACATCTCGACCCCACAAGCCGCAACATCGCCGGGAACCTCAGCATACCGTATCTCGTGCTCGGGGGCGCCTATCAATCACGGGGCGACAGCCAACGAATGATGGAGAACTTCAGAAGAGCGTACCACCTCTCTCCGAACGCTACACTGCGGAACTTCATTAGGTCGGCGGAGGCCGCGGTGGCCAGCGGTGATGAGCCGGAGGCGGTGCCGCTGGATATCCCCGATACGTTGGCTTCAGACGGCGATTCAGCCCGATAGCCCGGCCCCGCACGGTGATTCGGGATCGGGCGGCCCCTCCGATCTTGTGGCCTCGTTCCCTGCGATGACCTCCCTCGAACGGTTGGGGTCCACGCGTCGATAGTTGTGATGGGCGCGAGCTTCCACTACAATCCATGGCTATGGATGTTGTAGGTGTTCGGGAGAATCTTGCGCGAGTGCGCGAAGAAATCGCCCGAATACAGGCAGTCGAGGGGCTCTCGGGTGATGTCAAGATCGTCGCCGTCACGAAGGGGCACCCGGTAGAGGCGATTGCGGTGGCGGCGTCGGCCGGCGTCGAGGACATCGGGGAGAATCGGATTCAAGAGGCTCTCGACAAGCGCCTGACTGCTGCGGCGCTTCCCGTGCGGTGGCATCTCATCGGACATCTGCAATCCAACAAGGCGAGGCACGTGCCCGGAAATTTTGCGGTCGTGCACTCGGTCGACTCGCTCAAGCTCGCTCGTGCGCTTGCGGGTGCGTGGCGTCGCGTTGCCGAGCAGGCGGATACAAACCCTCAACCACTCGCGGTGCTGCTGCAAGTAAACGTAGCCGAAGAGGTGCAAAAGAGTGGATGCCCGCCCGACCAGGTTGGGGAGTTAGCCCATCGTGTGGTCGAGATGCCGGAGTTCACCCTCGAGGGGCTCATGACGATGGCGCCTCTCACCGAAGATGTTTCGGAGCAACGTGAGGTGTTCGCCGCGTTGCGCGGCGTGCGAGACCGCCTCACTTCGACAGGCTTGGCGTTACCGGACCTCTCCATGGGCATGTCCGGTGACTTTCATGCGGCCGTGGCGGAGGGGGCGACCATGATCAGGTTGGGCACAGCACTGTTTGGGGAGCGGCATCGATGACTGACGACGAATTTCACCTCACTCCACTCGACGTCCGAACGCAGCAGTTCGAGAAGGCTCTGCGCGGATACGATACGGCGGGCGTGGAGGAGTTCCGAGAACGGGTGGCGGCCGAGTTGGAGCGCTTGATTCGAGAGAACGCGGTTCTGGAAGAGCAGGTCAAGAATTTTCGCGATCAGCTCAAGACGTTCAGGGAGCGGGAGAAAGCCTTGAGCGACGCGTTGGTTGTTGCCCAGAAACTGCGCGACGACGTGCAGCAGTCCGCCGACCGCGAGGCCAAGGTGGTGCTGCGTGAAGCACGAGGCCAGGCGGAGAACATCATCAAAGAGGCGCGGATTGCCGAAGAAGCCGTGCATCGCGATATCGGGGCGGGACACAAGCAACTGGCGGGGTACCTCGCCTCGTTCCGCGTTTTGCTGGAACGGAACTTGGCCGAGCTCGAGGCCGTGGAATCACGAGAGCGGGACGACAAACCGCTGGAGTTTCAATTCCCCCCGAGCGGACAATGAGTGAGACGGAACTCGGCAAATCAATCGGGGAGGCGGTAGCGAGCGTTCGCGGACGAACCACGATGCGACCCGAGGTGGCCGTCATTCTGGGAACCGGACTCGGCGGACTCGCCGCCGACATCGACGTCGCGGCAGAGGTCCCGTACGAGGCGATCCCCGGGTTCCCCCTGTCCACCGTCGAGAGTCATGCAGGCCGCCTGCTGCTCGGACGGTTGGGCGGAAAAAACGTCGTCGCCATGCAGGGTCGGTTCCATCGGTACGAAGCGTATTCGATGCAGCAGATCGTTTTCCCGGTTCGGGTGATGCACGCCCTGGGAGCCGCGACGCTGGTGGTGTCGAATGCCTGCGGTGGTATGCACCCGTTGTGGAATGCCGGCGAGCTGATGCTGCTCGCCGACCACATCAACCTGCTAGGCGACAGCCCGTTGATCGGTCCCAACGACGACGACTTGGGGCCGCGGTTTCCCGACATGTCAGAGCCCTACGATCCGGAGCTGCGCGAGTTGGCGCGCGGCGCGGCGCGGGATTTGCAAATCGTCCTTCGAGAAGGCGTGTACGTGGCCGTTCCGGGGCCGAGCCTGGAGACACGAGCGGAATACCGCTTTCTGCGGGGCATCGGAGCCGATGTCGTGGGCATGTCCACGGTTCCTGAAGTCATAGCGGCAGTGCACATGGGGATGCGGATTCTCGGTCTTTCCATCATCACCGACTCGTGCCTGCCAGACGCGTTGGAGCCGGTGAACGTCGAGCAGATCATTGCCACAGCCACCGCTGCCGAGCCGAATCTGACTCGGCTGGTTGGCGCGGTCCTGGAACGCATGCCGTAAATGTCCTACCAAAAGCTTCCTGCGGGCACAGCAGACGAACTGGAGCGAGCGATTCTCGACCAGTGGCGATCGGAGGACCTGTTTCGCCAGACGCTCGAGGCGACCAAGGGGTCGCCACCTTTCGTGTTCTACGAGGGTCCGCCCACCGCGAATGGCCGTCCGGGAATTCACCACGTGTTTGCCCGTACGATCAAGGACCTCGTGTGTCGATATCAGACGCTAAAGGGCCGTTCGGTGACGCGGATTGCCGGCTGGGACACACACGGGTTGCCCGTAGAGATCGAGGTCGAGAAGGCGTTGGGGCTCAGCGGCAAGGGCGACATCGAGCGATTCGGCGTTGCGGAGTTCAATCGTCGCTGCCGTGAGAGCGTCTTCCGCTACAAAACCGACTGGGAGTCGCTGTCGGATCGGATCGGCTATTGGCTCGAATACGATCGACCCTACGTCACGTACGAAAAGGAGTACGTGGAGTCGGTGTGGTGGCTGTTGCATCGGCTCTGGACGAAGGGTTTGCTCTACGAGGGTCAGAAGGTCTTGCCGTATTGCAGCCGTTGCGGGACATCTCTGTCCAGTCACGAACTGGCCATGGGCTATCAGACCCATCGAAGTCCTTCCATCTATGTGCTATTTCGACTCGAATCCGACGGTGCCGCTGCGCGCCACTTACTGGTGTGGACCACGACCCCGTGGACGCTGCCGTCAAACGTGGCCATCGCGGTGAATCCCTCGTTTCGGTACGTGGAACTCGACGTGAACGGTACCCGGCTCATCGTTGAAGAGTCGATTGCCGAAACCAGCGCGGTGCCCAGTGCGGCCGGCGGAGAGCCACTGGGAAGTTTTCCGGTCGTTGCCACGCACGAGGGGAGCGCGCTGATCGGCGCGCGATACGAGCAACTCCTGGACATCGTGGAAGTAGACCCGACGCGGGCCTTTCGCGTTCTGGGTGGAGATTTCGTCACAAAGGAAGAAGGCACCGGGTTGGTTCACATGGCCCCCGCGTTCGGCGCCGACGACTACGACGCGGTGCGGCGCGAAGGGATGGCGTTCGTGAACCCGGTAGACGAGCAGGGACGTTTCCAGGGGACGAAGTGGGATGTGATCAACGGCTCAACCGTGTTCGATGCTAACGCTCCCATTGCGGAACGGCTCCAGACCGAAGAGAAGTTGTTCGGACGCTACGAGCCGAAGGGGTACGAGCACACGTATCCCTTCTGCTGGCGTTGCGACGCTCCGCTGATCTACTACGCCCGCAGATCGTGGTTCGTCCGGACGACGGCGTTCAAGGAGCGCATGGTGGCGTTTAACAAGGAGGTCAACTGGTCGCCGCCCGACGTGGGAACCGGTCGGTTTGGGGAATGGCTGGAGAGCAACGTCGACTGGGCCCTGTCGCGCGACCGATTCTGGGGAACTCCGCTTCCCGTATGGGTGTGCGAAGGGTGTGACGAGCAGGTCGTCATCGGCAGCTACGAGGAATTGCAGCAGCGATGGGGCCGTCCGCTACCGGACGACTTCGATCCGCACAAGCCGTACATTGACAAAGTCACGTTTGTCTGTGCCGAATGCCAAGGCACGATGCGCCGGGCTGCCGCAGTAATTGATGCATGGTTCGACTCGGGGGCGATGCCGTATGCCCAGTGGCATTTTCCGTTCGAGAACGAAGCTGATTTCGAGGCGCACTTCCCCGCGGATTACATCTGCGAGGGTCTGGACCAGACGCGGGGGTGGTTCTATTCACTCCTGGCGATCTCCACGGGCGTCAGCGACCAGCCGGCCTACCGCAACGTCATCGTCAACGGATTGCTGCTCGACGCCGATGGCCGCAAGATGTCGAAACGACTCGGCAACGTCATCGATCCGTGGGAACCGATCCAACAGTTCGGCGCGGACGCCGTTCGTTTGTACTTGTTGGCGTCGAGCCAAGTCTGGCTACCGAAGCGATTCGATCTGAATGCGATTCCGGACGTGGCGCTCGGTTTTCTGAACCGGCTCAGAAACACGTACGATTTCTTTGCACTCTATGCAGATGGGGCGTCACGGTCCGATGCACTCCCGCCGGAGAATCGCACCGCGCTCGACCGCTGGCTGCTCAGCCGGTTGGCCGGTGTCGTGCGGGCCGTCGATGAGGCCTGGTCCAAGTTCGACGTGACCGCAGGCACGCGTGCATTGATCGAGTTCTCGGACCACGACCTCTCGCAATGGTACGTACGGATGAGCCGGCAGAGGTTCTGGGCGCCGGACAGTACTGCCGATCCGTCGGCGGTCGCGACGCTCTACGACACGCTCGAAACGCTGGTGCGACTCCTCGCACCGGCCGCGCCGTTCATGAGCGACGCGATTCACCGGCGGCTCACGGGCAAATCGGTGCACCTGACTTCGTTCCCCGAAGCCGGAGCAGCGGTCGACACAGTGCTCGACGAGGCCATGGCTGCGACCCGGCGGCTATCGTCATTGGCGAGAAAAGCGCGCGCGAGCGCCGGACTGCGGGTGCGGCAACCGTTGGCCGAAATGCGGGTTGCGGTGCCTCATTCGGTGTCTGGATCTGATTTCGACGCGTGTCTCGAGCTGCTGAAGCAGGAAGTCAATGTGAAAACCGTTAGTATCGTGCGATCGGACACCGAGCTGGTCTCGCTTGAGGGCAAGCCGAATTTCCGAACGCTCGGCAAGGTGTATGGCGCTGATACGCCGGCTGCTGCCGCGGCGGCCCGCGAGCTTACGGCGGCGCAACTGCAGCAGCTCGAGGCCGGCGACGCCGTGACCGTGGAGTTCAGGGGCCGCCAATTCGGTTTTCGACCAGTGGACGTGGTAATAGAGCGACGGGTCGCCACCGATTGGTTGGTCGAGTCTGACGGACCATTCGTGGCGGCGCTCAACCCGATGATCTCCGAAGACTTACGGCGTGAGGGATTGGCTCGAGAGCTGGTCAACCGCGTGCAACGCATGCGCAGGGACGCTGGCTACGACTATACAACGCGGATCGTCTTGGCGGTTTCAGGTGACGACGACACCTTGGCAGCGGCCCGCGCCTTTGACACTTTTATTGCGGGCGAAACGCTGGCACGACGTTTCGAAGTCGGCGAGGAGATTACGAGCCCGGACGTACGGCAGTCCGTGGACCTCGACGGCAGAAACGCCGTCGTTACGCTCAAGCGTTTCGACGGTGAGGACGGAGCTTAAAAACGAATGAACAAGAAACAATTAGCCCATCTCGAAAAGCGGTTGCTCGAGGAACGCGGTCGCGTGGTCAAGGAACTCGGCCACTACGGTGAGTCCTTCAGCTCGACGCTTCAAGCGGCGGGCGGGGATCTCTCGTCGTACTCATTTCATATGGCGGACCAGGGAACGGACGCCATGGAGCGAGAGAAGCAATTCCTCTTCGCCTCACAGGAGGGACGGTACCTGTGGCATGTGAACGAGGCTCTCCGCCGATTGTATAAATCGCCAAAGACATTCGGGAAGTGTCACGAATGCAACTCGGCGATCGACTTCGATCGGCTCGATGCTCTTCCGCATGCGCGGCTGTGCATCAAATGCAAAGCCAAAGAGGAAGATGAGAAGCAGCGGCGGTAAGCAACAGCTATTTTGGGCGCTCGGCGGCAGTGTAGTGCTGCTGGACGTGTTCACCAAGATACTGGCGGTAGCAAACCTGTCGCGGATTCCCCGACCCGTCCTGGGCGACTGGCTCACCCTGCAACTCGTGTACAACCCCGGCGCCGCGTTTGGCATCAATGTCGGACAGTACTCGCGCTGGGTGTTTTTCGGGCTCGCCGTGATCGCGCTTGTCGTGCTGGGTTCGATGGTGCGGCACACCAAGCCAACGGATCGGCTGCGGCTGACGGCCCTCGCGTTGGTGTGTGGGGGGGCGGTAGGCAACCTCATCGACCGAGTCCGGAGCGCACGGGGCGTGATCGATTTCATCGACGTTGGCATCGGCGTGCATCGCTGGCCCACGTTCAACGTCGCCGACATGGCCGTCACCGTGGGCGCGGTCGTGCTCGCGATCGTGTTGTGGATCGAGGGTCGGGACGCGGCTGGTACGGTGGCCGAGCCCTCGGGCGCGGCCGACATCGCACCGTAGGTGGCCGACAGTCGGACATTCCACGTGTCGGTCGATGCCACAGAGCGGCTCGACCGGTTTCTCGCCGATCAACTCTCGATCTCACGCACGCAATCCGCCCGGCTGATTGGTAGGGGCGCCGTCACGGTGAACGGGCGAGCCGGTCGAGCGGGACGCCGCCTCGTGCGAGGGGACAGTGTCACCGTTGACTTTCCCGCGGACGAACCGCGGCGAGCAATCACGCCGCACCCGATGGCCCTCGACGTCGTGTTCGAAGACGATCATCTCCTGGTAATCAGCAAGCCCGCAGGACTCGTCGTCCACCCGGCTCCCGGGCACTGGGGCGACACACTGGTCAACGTATTGGCGGCGCGCGGGACGCAGCTCGCGAGCCGGGGCGACGGGCGTCCCGGTATCGTGCATCGTCTTGATCGCGACACCTCTGGATTGATGATCGTGGCGAAGACAGAAACAGCGCACCGGCGGCTGTCCCGCGCGCTCGCCGAACACCGCATCGAACGGAGCTACGCCGCTCTGGTGTGGGGACACGTGACAAACAGGGTGATCGATGAGCCGCTGGCCAGACACCCCAAAGACCGCAAACGGATGATGGTCGTGCCGGGTGGCAGGCCAGCCCGCAGCACGGTGCAGCAGGTGGCCCGGTTCGACGCCACCGATCTTGTTCGAGTGTCGCTGGAAACGGGCCGGACACACCAAATCCGCGTGCATCTGGCACATGTGGGACATCCGGTGGTCGGAGACCCCGTGTACGGCGGCGGTGGAGCTCGCCGGGTAACCGGATCGCAGCGGCCGGGTGCGTCGGCAATCGAGAGGGTCACGCCGCGCCAGGCCCTCCACGCCGCGGTATTGCGGTTTGCGCACCCGGAAACCAGAAAATGGCAAGAATTCAGGGCGGATTGGCCGGATGATCTCAGGCCGTGTCTCGCCGCAGCCAGCGGCGATCGTGAGTTCCTTGCTCGCGATTCGGCCCTCGACTATCTTGGCTTCCTGAAATAAGATAAAAGGTTAAGCCGTGTCGCGGTTTCGGCTTCTCCGGCGCTGTGAGGGCTGGGAGAGGAATGTTTCCGTGGGGCACGAATACCTCACACAGCGGCCAGCAGGATCTTGCTTTCGGAGGAGGGGCCCTGAGCCACACGGTGCTGGTGTGCGATGACGCGGTCCTCATGCGCACGATGATCACTGGAATTCTCAGTCAAGCGGGTTACGAGGTCATAGGCGAAGCGGAGACCGGGGCCCAGGCTGTGGAGCGGTTCAAAGAATTGGATCCCGATCTCGTGACGATGGACATCGTCATGCCTGACATGGGCGGAATCGACGCGGTCCGTGAGATCATCAAGATCTCGCCCGGAGCCAAGATCCTGATGTGTAGCGCCATGGGCCAGCATTCTCTGGTGACGGATGCGATTCAAGCCGGCGCCAAAGGCTTCGTGGTCAAGCCGTTCCGGCCGTCGCGCGTGCTCGAAGCCGTGGAGCGAGTTCTCGAGTAGGCGGCGACGTAGCGCCGGTCGTGAACGGTCGACGCCGCCAAATCCGTCATCACCCCAACCAGCAAATGTTGCGCCAGGCAGAGCGTCCCGGCGTCACCGGGTGGCGGAACCGGGTGGTGGTGCCGGCACTGCGAACGTGGAGAGATCGCGTTGGTCCCACAACGGTGGTCAGCGGCCAGGCGGCGCGCGAGCAAGAGCTAAAGCGTGTCGAGAATCGATGTAGGAGTGACGTATGGATGACGTTCGCGATCTCACTGAGTTGCAACTCGATGCGCTGCGCGAGGTAGCCAACATTGGCGCCGCCCATGCTGCAACCGCGCTTTCGCAAATGACCGAACGCCCTACTATGATTGCCGTTCCGGAGATCAAGGTCATGCGGTTGGGGGCGGTTTCCTCGCTGGTCGGGGATTCCCATCAGGTGGTGGTGGCGGTGTCGATGCACATGCTGGGGGATCTGACGGGCCGTATTCTGCTGATGGTTCCGGAAGATGACACACGACTCTTGTGTGACCTACTGCTCCGCCGGGACCGCGGCACTACTATCGCTCTCGAAGAGCTGGAGCAATCCAGCTTCAAGGAAACGGCCAACATTGTGGGTGGGGCGTACTTGAACGCGCTTTCAGACTTCCTAGGCATGATGCTGTTGCCCTCGGTCCCGAGCTTGGTCATCGATGAGGTTGGATCGGTGTTCACATCCGGACAAATGAAGTTAGGCGAGGCCGACGATTTCGTGCTGTGTGTGGAGACGGAATTCCGGTTCAGGGACGACGGCGACCGGCTCACCGGGCACTTGCTTCTCCTGCCGGACACGGCGTCGCTCACCGCAATCTTCGACGCCATTCGCGTCACTTGACGAGGTATGGGGCGAGCACTTAGGGAACGGGAGACCGGAATCCTCCGTTCCTATGCGCGCCGCATCGATCCTTCGGATGCGGCTGCGCACAACAACCTCGGTGTGCTCTATTTTCGTAAAGGGCTGATCGAGGAAGCAATCGAACAGTTCCGCGCAGCGACCGAACTCGATTCCAAGATGACGGTTGCTCAACGCAATCTCGAATTCGCCTACACAGACACAGGTTACTACGAGCGGCGGGTCGCGCAGCTTCGGGAGCGTCTTCGCCAAGATCCGGACGACCGCGACGCCCGTTGGGAACTCGGACGCACCTATATTGCGTTGGGGCAGTTCGAGTCGGGCATCGCCGAGTACGGCGTCATGCTCGGGAATAACCCCGATGACGTGGCCGGGTTGATGCAGGTTGGCCTGGCCGAGAAGCAGCGAGGCAATCTCGACGCGGCAACCGAGTGGTTTCGCCGTGTCGTAGCACTGGAGCCGGACAGCACGGTCGGGCAATGCTATTTGGGGGAGGTGCTGTACAATCAGGGGCAGCAGGCCGAAGCGCTCGAGGCGCTGACGCGCGCCACCCAACTCAACCCCGACAACGCGGAAGCGCAGCACCTGATAGCATTCCTGTTGGGTGACCTCGGCCGGCATGAGGAGGCCCGTGCGGCCACGAAGCGTGCCATCCAACTCAACCCCACGTTTGGGCGCGCCCAAGCGAATCTGTCCCTTGAGCGATACTTCGGGGATCGGAACAGCCAGCGGTTCAAGATCCCGGAAGAGGCGACAAGGGACTCCGGTGATCGTGAGGCGGTGGCGCACTTCAGCCTGGGTCAAGCGTTTCGGGAGCAGGGATATTACTCCGACGCTTTACGGGAGTACCGGCTGGCGCTGGACTATGGCGAGGATCGGCAATCCACGTTGCGAAGCATGGCTGAGGTGCATGTGCTCCAGGCGGATCACGCTGCGGCCCTGGATCTGTACGAGACGCTCGTGGTGGAAGTACCCAATGCCCCAAAGTTGTGGAACGAGAGAGGCGTGGTGCTTCATCAAATGGGGCGCCCCGCCGACGCGATTGCGTCGTACGAAACGGCATTACAACACCGACCGGATTACGCGCTGGCGTTGACCAATTTGGCGGTCACGTTGGCGCAGGAAGGCAGGTTGGACGCGGCAGCGGCAAGGTTTCAAGAGGCCATCGCGGCCGATGGGTCCCTGGTAACACCGCGACTGAACCTGGGTCTACTGTTGTCGAGGTCGGGGCGATTTGAGATGGCGCTGCAGGCCTATCGGCAGGTCCTGGAGAGCGATGGGCAATCAGCACCGGCGTGGAACGGCTTGGGATTGGTACTGAACGAGTTGGGCCGCCCGGCGGACGCGCGAAATGCCTTTGCCCGTGCCGTCGAAAGCGATGGGAATTCGGCCGAGGCCCACTACAATCTCAGCTTTGTGTTGTCAGCGTTGGGTGAGTACGATGCGGCGCTGCGCAGCGTGACCCGGGCCCAGGATCTTGATCCGTATTACGTGCCACAAAAATTTCGCCTGGCCATCGACTTGCAACTCGATGAGGCGATGCTGGCCGTGGTGCCCGAGATCTCGGCCGATGTGCAGTCCGAGACCGCCGGTGCCGATTTCGATCTCGACCCTGATGTGTTGGGGAAGATATTCAGCGAACTGTCGGCAGGTGCGCCGGCGGCACCTGTGCAGCGCGGCGAGGATGCGTTTGCGCTCGCTCGCGAGTACCTCGGCAAAGGGGTGCTGGACATGGCCGCGGCGGAGGCAAAGCGAGCCTTGGCACGCGGTGCCGATGCGGCGGAGGGCCACACGCTCGCGGGACAGATCTACACCAAGCGTGGTCTCCACGGTGAGGCCATCGAGCAGTTCCGGGCCGTGCGAGAGCATGCCCCAGAACGAATCGACGCCTACTTGGGAGAATTTCGCGCGTTGTTGGCGTTGGACCATGGAGCCGAGGCTGCGGAAGACGCCGAACGGTTGGCCGCCCGCCATCCGGACGACGTGGAGATCGCCATTGTGCTGGCGCAGGTCAGACTCGCGACCGGTGATCCCGCCAAAGCGTTGGAAGCGTTGGACGCTGCACGCAGCCGCGCCCCGCAGCGGGCGGACATCCTGCGGCTGGAGGGCGATATCGCGGTGGGTATGGGCGACGTGACTTTGGCGTGCCGAGCGTATCTCGAGGCGCTGCAACTCGATCCCAAGCTCGTCCAGTTGCACTGTGCGCTCGGCAAGCTTTACGAACAGCGCGAGCAATGGGACACCGCGGAAGCCGCGTACCGCGCGGCCCTCGACGCGCTTCCCACATATTTAGAAGCTTCGGTCCGGCTTGCCAATCTCCTACTGCGACGCGGCAAGGCCCGCGCCGCCGTCGAACTGATGGTGGATGC
>SMUY01242845.1_pt1 | contig 22776 bp, 14 predicted proteins | sample 2456441 | NCBI WGS metagenome assembly SMUY01 (sample SAMN11095931, study PRJNA526329) | marine sediment metagenome | biome: Marine sediment; feature: Surficial sediment; material: Deep marine sediment; isolation source: Hadal surficial sediment | place: Pacific Ocean | collected 2014-11 | depth...
AGGGGCACACAGACATCTCGTTCACTCTGCAGACAACGTATCTGAATGAAGCGATGCCGATCATGGAGCGAGTGGCGAAGGAAGTCCGGGCCGAGAACGTGTCTTCCGATTCTGAAATCGCCAAGATTTCCATTGTGGGCGCAGGCATGCGCAGTCATGCCGGTGTCGCCGCGCGGATTTTCCAAACTCTGTCAAGAGAATCGATCAATATCGTGATGATCAGCACATCCGAAATTCGCGTGTCCTGCATCATCGATCAAAAGTTTACGGAGCAGGCGGTGCGCGTTCTGCACGATGAGTTCCATTTAAGCGAAGATCAAGTGTCCGAGAACCGGAGTTCCGAGGGCGGGCTGAAAACCACAAGCGCTTCAAAATAACAATGAAACCTATCCAAATATACGACACCACGCTTCGTGATGGATCTCAGGCGGAGGATATTGCCTTCACCGTGGAAGATAAGATCCGCATCGCCCATAAATTGGACGAAAACGGTATCCACTACATCGAAGGCGGATGGCCCGGCTCCAATCCCAAGGACGTGGAATTTTTCAAAAAAGCAAAACACGCTACCTTCCAGCAGGCGCGGCTGGCGGCATTCGGCAGTACTCGTTCGCCCAGAAACAAGGTGGACCAGGATCCCAACCTGAGGCATTTAATTGAAGCCGATACAAAAGTAGTGACCATTTTTGGCAAGAGCTGGGACATGCATGTCAAAACCGCTCTGGCCACTGACCTCGATGAAAACCTCCGCATGGTTTCCGAGAGTATTGAATTCCTGAAAAAAAATGTTCCGGAAGTTCTATTCGACGCCGAGCATTTCTTTGACGGCTATAAAAAAAATCCAGAGTACGCGCTCAAGGTTTTGAAAGAAGCGGAGTCCGCTGGCGCTGATTGGATTGTGTTGTGTGACACCAACGGCGGGTCCATGCCCTGGGAAGTTAAGACCATTTTTGAGACGGTTAAAAAATCCTGCAACATCCCGTTGGGCATTCATAGCCACAACGATTCGGAGTTGGGTGTGGCCAACGCCTTGGCCGCCGTGAAGGCGGGAGCCGGGCAAGTGCAGGGCACCATCAACGGTTTTGGCGAACGGTGCGGCAATTGCAACCTCGTCTCCGTCATCCCAAATTTAAAGCTGAAAATGGGGCGCACCTGCATCAGCGATGAAGAAATGTCCCGGCTGAAAGAGTTGTCCGCCTTTGTTGACGAACTGGCGAACCGGGCGCATTGGAACCATCAACCGTTTGTCGGCAAAAGCGCGTTCGCGCACAAGGGCGGCGTGCATGTCAGCGCCATCCAGAAAAACCGCGAGACCTACGAGCATATCGATCCCGCGCTGGTGGGCAATCGCACCCGCATCCTGATCTCCGATTTATCCGGCAAAAGCAACATCCTTTTCAAGGCCAAGGAATTCGGAGTGGATATCGATTCCAAAGACCCCAAGGTGCGTGAACTGCTGGACCAGCTTAAAGAATCCGAGAACCTTGGATTCCAGTACGAGGGCGCCGAAGCTTCTTTTGAACTGTTGATGCTCGACGCGCTCGGCAAACGTGAGCAACATTTCGAGTTCATCGGGTTTCGTGTCATCGTCGAGAAACGGCGGGAGGATGAAAGCTCCACCTCCGAAGCGACCGTCAAACTCAAAGTGAACGGCGTGCAGGAGGTGTCGGCGGCGGAAGGCATCGGGCCGGTGGACGCGCTGGACAAAGCCATCCGCAAGGCCCTCGTTAAATTTTATCCCGAGTTGGAAGAGGTCAGCCTGATCGATTACAAAGTCCGTATTCTAAACGAAAAAAAAGGCACCCAGGCCAAGATCCGCGTGCTGGTCGAGTCGGGAGACCATCACTCCAAATGGGGCACCGTCGGGGTATCGGAAGATATCATCGAAGCCAGCTGGCAGGCCTTGATCGACAGCATCCTCTACAAACTCAGCGCCACCTCCAAAAGCAAAGCTCCGCTGACCTGATCCCGGCCAGATTGCACCGGGCGGCGATTTGTCAAAATTCCAGCTTGCTCCTACGGACTTGGGTGCGCCCTTAAAATCATAAACCGCTTTGGGCAGGCCTGGAGCAAAAGGGATCACACTCCACTGGCACTCAACCCTTGCTGACGGCATGCCAATAGCCATGCCCATTGGGTCCAGCGGCACGCTGGCCGGGGCGATCTATCAAAGAGAGGTGCGGAGCAGGGTGCCGAGGTGCGCGCGGTAAAACTTCCGCACCTCTTGTGTGGTCTCGGCATAGTCCTGCCGTAATTGCCCGGCGGCAGAGCACTCACTTTCATCCTGATATCCCAGCAGGCGGGCCAACACGCCAAGCGACTCGTCATCCTTGGGCAGATGACTGGAAGCCCGCACACGGGTCAGGCGCAAAGCGCATTCCAGATTTCTCAAAAATTTATATTGAATGCGCAAGGCCTCAGCCTGTTCCACCTGAAGGATTCCGAAACCCGACAGCACATCCATCACCTCAAGCGTGTTGGTGGCACGCAGTTTGGGATAGCGATGACCGTGTATGAGCTGAAGAATTTGAAGGATGAATTCTATATCGGCCAACCCTCCAAACCCCAGCTTGACGTTTTTGCCTTTTTTATTTTCGTGAGCCAGCTCTTTTTCCATGCGTTCGCGCATTCTCGAAATCTCGATCAAAGAGCCGTAGTCCAACTTTGGTCGGTAAGTGAAAGCCTGCGCCACTTCCAAAAACTTTTCACCCACCTTGGGATTGCCAGCCACCCAGCGCGTCCGGGTCATGGCCTGCTGTTCCCAAATTTGCCCACGGCTTTTAAAATATTTTTCATAACCCTGTAATGAATGGACCAACGATCCACGACTGCCTTCAGGCCGCAGGTCTGTATCAATTTTGTAAGCGGTCCCGGCGGACGTCATTTCCGAACACAGCTGGTAAACTTTTTGTGCCACCGCGGAATAAAAGGTAACGGCATCCCGGTTTGCTGTGCCTGATGACTCATCATAGACAAAAATGATATCCAAATCGGAGCTGAAATTCAGCTCGCGGCCACCCAGTTTACCGAGGGCCATAATGGCCATTTGATCCGGGATTGGTTTCAATCCCATTTCCTTACCGACCTCCTGACAGGCCAGCATGAATGATTTTTGAAGATATATTTCTGCCAAATCTGAAAGGTCCGTAAGAGTGCCGGGCAATTCCGTTTCATGAATCAAGTAACGGAGACCAATTCTTAATTCCTCACCCTGTTTAAAACGCCGCAAACTCGTTGGCATTTCCTGATGGGAGGAGGTTTTCTCCAGCACCTCACTCAATTCACGACTGATGCTTTCGGGAGTTTTGAATCGGTACAGGGATTCCGGATTGGACAGCACATCAATGAGATTAGGATATTTGATGAGAATGTCAGAAAGGGTTTCGCTGCCTCCAAATAAAATCAGAAGCAATTCCAAAAACTTTTCGTTTTCCTGAAAAATACCCAAATAGGCTTCTCGGGCGTGGCTGGCCTCAATGAACTTCACCAGGTTTTCCACCGCACGATTGCGGTCGGGGACCTGCTGGCAAAGCCGCAAGAGACTGGGAAGTAGGCTGTAAAAAGTCTGGATACTTTTTTCGGTGGGATGTGAAAGTGGCGGGCCGTCCTGGAGTGACTTTAAAAATTTGAATGTGCGTTGGGGATCACGAAAGCCATAGTCCTTCAAAAATTCCGGGGAGAACCGCTCCTCCCAGTCCCGGCTCGCGCTCCAGTTCCTGGAAAGCTGATCGGCCTTTTTCTGGTCCGCATCGTCGACGAACAATCCGGCGAACATGTTTCCGACAAATTGGGTGTGGTGTTCAAATTCGTTTTGCAGATGGGAAATTCGCTCCTGCGGAGTCGCCTCTTTAAAACACATTTTCTTGGCCAGCACATCCAGATCCCGTTTTTCTTTGGGCATGCGGTAGGTTTGCAATCCAAACGTGATCTGCACCCGGTTTTCCAGATTCCGGAGAAAAATGTAGGCGGCCTGCAATCGCTGGTACTCAGTCGTCGACAGGAATTCCCGATCGTGCAATTTTTGCAGGTTCTCCAAAGTGTTCGGATTGCGCAAACTTGGATCCCGTCCGCCAAACAAAAGTTGGTAGGACTGCACAATGAATTCTATCTCTCTGATTCCGCCAAATCCCAGTTTGATGTTTCCCTTATCCTGATTTTTTTGTTTGAGTTGCAGGTCCATTTTCTTTTTAAGTGCTTTGACTTCCTCAATCGCATGAAAGTCCAGACTGCGCCGGTAAACGAACGGACGGATCATGGCGAAAAAATCATTCCCAAGGGCTTCGCTCCCGGCAGACACCCGGGCCTTGATCATGGCCTGGCGCTCCCAGGTTTTCCCCCAAGACTGGTAGTAAGTTTCACAACTGGTGAGGGAGTTGACTATTTCCCCGTTCTGGCCTTCGGGCCGCAGGTTGAGGTCCACCCGAAACACATTGCCCTCGGAGGTTATTTCGTGGAGGGCCTGGGTGAGGGCTTGCGCCTGCCGGGTGTGAAATTCATGGTTGCTGACCGAGAGGGCCGGCGCCGGCCCGGCCTCAGGTTTTTGGGTTTCGCCCATGCTGGAGGTGTAAATATAAATCAGGTCGATATCCGAACTGTAATTGAGTTCCCGGCCACCCAGTTTGCCCATGGACAAAATGGTGAATTCGGATTCCCTGAGACGGCCGTCGGCATCTTCATAAACAGGAATGCCATATTTTTTTTTCGTGGTTTCATACGCAAACTCGAAGGCCACCTGCAAACAAACATCGGCCAAATCGGAAAGGCTTTCCACATTTTCGGCGAGCTCCACGAGACCGAGCAGATCTCGCAATCCGATCCGTATGTATTCCCGTTTTTTAAAACGACGCAACAGGGACGGGATGGTGTTGCCCTCACGGGCCGCCGCCATCGCATAAAATTCGCGGTACAGCCGGTCCCGGGTCTTGGATTCGGTGAGAGTTTCCGGCTGGCTCAACCAATCCAAATGTGAAGGGTCGTTCAACAAGGTGTCGGTCAGCACCTGGCTTCCGGAAAACAATGTCAGCAGGATTCTTAAGAATTCCGATGATTGGGTCAAGCGGGCATACAGGTTTTCCTTATCGTGAATCTTTTCTGCGAGGCGTTCAAAGTTGTTACAAGCCAGGTCCGCGTTGTACGATTGGCCCAGGAACTCAAGGAAGGAAGGGAAAAAAGTCGGATATAGTTTTTCAAAATTTACCTGGCCGCGCAGGGCCGTCAGGTTGCGCCAGGCGGTTTTCGGGTCTTCAAACCCCAGGCTCAAAAACGGACCCGTCAGCCGGTCGTCCCAGGATTTTTTCTGATAAAGAAAACTGATTAAATCGGTGGAGTTCATAACCTCGGTGGTGGAAGCGGCACCATCAATTTAACACAAAAAAAAACCTCCGGAGGCGGCCACCCGGAGGTTTTTTTTAAAATAAAGTCAACGTCCTATCCGAACATGGAGTCAGACAAATCCTTAAATATCGTAGTACATGTGAAATTCATAAGGATGCGGTCGCAAGCTCAATTCGTCGATTTCGTTCTCACGTTTGTATGAGATCCAACGATCGATCACATCCTGAGTGAACACATCGCCTTTGAGCAGAAAATCGTGATCGCCTTCCAGAGCTTCAAGCGCCTCATCCAGCGAACCTGGAAGCCGGGGAATGTTTGCCAGTTCCTCCGGGCCGAGGGAGTAGATATCCTTATCCATCGGTTCGCCGGGGTCCAGTTTATTCTCGATACCGTCCAGTCCCGCCATGAGCATTGCCGAGAAAGCCAGGTAGCCATTGCATGAAGGATCGGGGAAGCGGCACTCCAACCGTTTTGCTTTGGGGCTCGGCGAATACATGGGGATACGGATCGCGGCGCTCCGGTTTCTGCTGGAATAAGCCAGGTTGACCGGCGCTTCGAACCCAGGCACCAACCGTTTATAGGAATTGGTGGTGGGCGCCACCAAGGCCGCCAGCGCACACGAGTGTTTCAGGATGCCGCCGATATAGTGCATGCCCAGCTCGCTGAAACCGGCATAACCATTGCCCGCCATCAATGGCTTGCCATCCTTCCAGATGCTTTGGTGCACATGCATGCCCGACCCGTTGTCTCCATAAATCGGTTTGGGCATGAAGGTGGCAGTTTTATTATGGCGACGAGCCACGTTCTTGACGATGTATTTAAACCACATCAGATTATCCGCGCATTGGACCAGCGACGAAAAACGCATGTCTATTTCGCACTGTCCCCCGGACGCCACTTCATGATGGTGGCATTCCATGGTGATGCCCACCTTCTCCATCAGCAGAGTCATTTCCGTCCGCATGTCCTGCAGGGTGTCGGTCGGGGCAACCGGGAAATAGCCTTCCTTATACCTGGGTTTGTATCCCAGATTGGGGCCTTCGTCGCGCCCGGTATTCCAGTTGCCTTCTTTGGAGTCCACAAAATATGCGGCATGATTGCCGGCGGATTCATAACGGACATCATCGAACACGAAGAATTCCGGCTCCGGGCCGAAATACGCCGTGTCGCCAATCCCAGTAGATTGCAAATACGATTCCGCTTTCTGAGCAATGTTCCGGGGATCGCGCGTGTACCGCTCCTTGGTGATCGGATCCACAATATTACCGATCATGCTCAACGTTGGCACCTGCATGAAAGGATCCATGACCGCGGTCGTGCTGTCTGGAATGACCAGCATGTCGCTGGCGTGGATCGCCTGCCAGCCGCGGATACTGGAACCGTCGAATCCCAATCCTTCGTCAAAAATATGCTCTTCCAATTCACTCATGGGAACACTGAAATGCTGCCAAGTGCCCAACAAATCCATGAATTTCAAGTCGACCATTTCTGAATTATTTTTTTTGGCAAAATCAATAACCTCTTTCGGCTTCATCAAATCCTCTCCTGACTTTCAATTAGGTTGAACAATTTTGACTTATGGAAACTCTGGGATAACTATTGGAACAAGTTGGTAACGCATGAACCGCGTCACCAGGCCGTGGCCGTCGCTGGCTTCAAATAGCTTCTTCGCCCCGCTCTCCGGTGCGAATGCGAATGGTGTCCTGCAACTCCGTCACAAAAATTTTGCCATCGCCTATTCTACCTGTCTGGGCGCTTTTCATAATGGCGTTGATCACATCCTCAAGTTGGTCGTCCGAAATGATGATCTCCAATTTAATTTTGGGGAGGAAATCGACCACATACTCCGCACCTCGATAAAGCTCGGTATGACCTTTCTGCCGGCCAAAACCTTTCACTTCCGTAACCGTGATTCCTTTGATGCCGATTTCGTTCAACTGGTCTTTGACTTCATCCAGCTTGAACGGTTTAATGATGGCCTCTACTTTTTTCATAAGGCAATCCTTCAAAACTAAAGCAGGTTAAAAACGCTCCGCCAGGTTTCCAGACAGCAACTGGATCACCGGAACCCGACCAAATTTGGTGAAAAACCAACCCATACGCCCATTAATTGGCCAATAAGGAAACTGAACCATAGCTTATTTTCCCTGATAGAGCCACAATTTTTTAAAAAGCCCTGGCGAAACCCAATGTCATTGAGTTACCTATCAATTATCGTGCCAATGACGGCAAAAAAAACGCCCGCTTTATGACTAATTAGTCATTTAAATTCAATGGGCTAGACCGTATTCAACGAGAGAACAAAATTCAGGGAAAATCACTAAAAAATTCTGCTCACTAGTGGGTCAGTTCGAAAACAAACTGTTTAAAAACCATGCATTTTATTTGGCTTCACACTCCCGGGTGAGACGGTTCAAAGTATCCTCCAACTCCTGTTGCTTTTGCCGAATGAGCGCGTCGTCGGCATCCTTGGGAATGGTGATGGCGGGACCGCAAATAAAGCGGCACCGGGAAAATGGGAGCGGTAGAACCAACCGGTCCCAGCTGTTGAATTCGTATTTCCAATCGGCGGCATAGGTGATCGGGAACAAAGCGGAGCCGGTTATCCTGGCAATTTGAATGGGGCCGGCCTGCGCCTGATGGCGGGGCCCGCGTGAACCATCCGCGACAATGCCCGAATTGCGGCCCTGCTTGAGAACTCTAATCAGCGTCCGGGTGCCGGCCAAAACGTTTTTATAAGACGACCCGCGGATCACCCGGTAACCCATCCAGCCGCTCAACCGTGCCATGAGATCCCCATCCCGGCTGGGGCTGATCATAAAGGTCCAATCGGTATCGCCACGAAAGTGGTAGAACAAGTAAAAAAGCCGACTGTGCCAACTGGTGATGATGCACCTCCCCGGATAATTTCGCATGGCCCGGTCCATTTCCGGTTGCAGGATACTGACTCTCCAGGTCAGAGCCAGAACACGGATCAAAAAATAAAGGATGGGCGGCAGAATATAATTAAACAGAATTTTTTTCATCAGGCGTCCTAGCGGGGAGATTCATGGTTTCCATCATGCTTTGAGCAATGCGTTGGATCACGTGGGGTGCTCCCAACGATTGCCGAACCTTATCCAAACGCGCCCGAATAGCCCGCATGCGTTCCGGATTCTCCAACACCTGCAGGGCTTCATCCGCGATGCGTTCCGGGGTCACTTGCTCATTGAGCAATTCAGGAACCACGCCTTCGCCGGCCACGATATTTACCAGACCAAAATGCGTGATGTGAGTAAAAAACTTTGCGATGAAATAGGTCAACGGATGCACTTTGTAAATGATCACCATCGGGCAACCCAGCAAACCGGCTTCCAGTGTGGCCGAACCCGACGCTAAAATCAGATAATCACTTGAACTCATCACCTCGTAATTATTGCCCAAAATAATTTTAATGCCGAGGGGATTGTCTTTCAACTTTTGCCGCAGGATCTCGGGGTCGATGGTATGAGCCACCGGCAGGAGAAACTGGCAAGCGCCCAGTTTTTCCCGGATGATCCGCGCGGCTTCTGCCATGTCGTCTAAAAGGTAATTGACCTCACTCATTCTGCTCCCAGGCATCAACCCGACTGTTTTAATATTCGGATCGAGGTTCAACTCCTTAAAAAATTCCTCCCGGCTCTTTTGAGGGCGGGCCAGGTCAATGAAGGGATGACCAAAAAATTCGACGGGAACCTTGGCTTCTTTATAAATTTTTTCTTCGAAGGGCAGGATGACGTACATTTTTGTGACGTTCTCCCGGATAGCGTGGATGCGGCCCGACCGGGAGGCCCAGATTTGAGGACCAATATAAAACAATGCCGGGCAACCGGCCTGCTTGCAGACCTTGGCCAGCTTCAAATTGAAAACGGGATAGTTGATCAGAATCGCCGCCTGATAATGTCCCTGGCGAATTTTGGCAGATAGTTTCCGGAAAACCCGCAGATGGTGCCAGAGCGTCCCAAAAAATTCAAACAAGCCCATGCCGCCCATCCGGTCGATATCGAACAAAGTTCGAACTCCGGCGTCCCGCATGTTTTTGCCGCCGACGCCTTCATATTCAACTCCAGGAGATCGTTCCCGCAAGGCCTGCACCAAATGGCCGCCATGCAGGTCGCCGGACGCTTCGCCCGCGACAATGAGAACCCGGGTGGGATTAGTTTCCATAAAGATGTTCCTTCAAAGATCCCAACTCCTGAATGGCCGTCCTCAAACGCAAATGATGGACACCTTCGCCCGGTCCGCCATCTCCAGCACTTTTTCACGATTGATGATCATGATCCGTCCGGCTTCCAGCGCCAGGACGGAGGCCCCGCCGGCGATGAGCCCTTCCATCGTTTTCGGTCCGATGCCGGGGCTATCGTACCGGTAATCCTGTTGGGTCCGGCTGACTTTGAGAACGACGCATCCTCCCTGGGAGAGCCGGCAACCCCGTTCGATGGTCACATCCGTCCCCTCCACTCCTTCCACGGCGATCACGGTTTTATTCTTCACCACAATAGTCTGGCCGATTTCCTGATCCGCCATATAACGGACGATGGGCCAACCATATTCGATATCCTCCATGGCCTGGTTGGAGGGATGAGCGCGAGTCAACACTCCTTTAGCAGGATACAGCTCTTGCATGAATTCCATTTGATCCAACATGGAAAATCCGTTTTTCTCCACCTCTTCAATGACCCATTTCATCACGGTCTTGTCCTGATTCGTCTTAAAGGACCAGATAGCTTTCAAGGTATCCAGATCGAATAGCTGGGGCCGAAAGATCATTTTTTTTTCAACCTTGCCCAGTATCAGAATGTCTTTGATGTTTTCCTGATGCAAGGTTTTAAATATTTTTTTCCTTTGGGTAATGCCGAGGCTGTAACTGACGTCCACCAAGGGCTTGAGGCGAGCTTCAATTTCATCGGTGAAGGCTATCCCGACCACGTACATGCCTTTTTCACGGGCTTTCCGGGCGCAATAAAGAGGGATGTCGCCAGCGCCGGCAATCAGACCGATCCTGCGATTGGTGGGTGTATTCATGAATTTTCTACCAGGGGTTGTCGAAATCCGTCTTGAAGCCCAAGTGACCGGATCAAAGATTCACGATGGACGAAGGGCGTGGCCGCTCTCTCATGCGATGTTTTTTTGCTTGTTAAAACGCTCCACGATTTCCAAGGCAATTTCCAGAGAATACAGTTCATTGTTCACGCCAACTTTTCTCGGAGAACCGTTTTTCACACAGTCAATAAAATGCTTGTCCTCCAACTTGAGCGGATTGTCTTTGTGGACGAATATCCGCTCGATCAACGATTCCTGTTTGTAACGCAGGGAACCCTTGCTGAGCGTATGCTCGGAGGACGCTTGCCGGTGCACATAAATCTCCTGATCGGTGTAATCCAGGATAATATAGGAATCTTTTTGGGTGACGGACAGGGTCCGAATTTTGTTTTGGGAAGCACGGCTCGCCACAATATTGGCGATGCACTTATTCTCAAATTCCAGTTGCACGCTGACCAAATCATCCCGGTCCGTAAAAACCGATTTTCCCATCACGTTGATGTGAGACACTTTGGAGTCGATCAGGTTCAAGAGGATATCAATGTCATGGATCATGATATCCAGGACCACTCCGTCATCCTTCATTCGCTCCACGAACGGTCCCATCCGCTTGCATTCGACATAGATGGGATCGTCAACAATCTTGTGCAATTCCTGGACGGCGCCATTGAACCGCTCGATATGGCCCACTTGTAAAATAAGATTATTCTGATCGGCGATGTCGAATAGCTCGCGTGCATGATCCAGATTGTCCGCGCAGGGTTTTTCCATCAAGACATGGACGCCCGAGTTCAGCACTTCCTTGCCCACTTCATAATGCAAACCGGTGGGAACGGCAATGATGGCCGCGTCCATCTGCTTCACGGCCTCTTTGTAATCCTTAACGTAGGGAACCCCATAACGTTGACTGATGATTTCGCCCCGGTCGGCGCTGGTATCGGAAACAACGGTGAGGTTGACTTCACGCAATTCGGACAAAACTCCGACGTGATACTCCCCCATCTTGCCCACGCCAATGACTCCAACTTTAATTTGATCCGTCAATCGACAAATCCTCTCTTCGAGTTCTTCATAAAATTAACAAGATATAGGATTTCATCGCACATTTCAATTTCGCTCTCAATTTTGTTAAGCGCCTGTGACGTATTCAAGTCCGGGCTTTGAATCCATTTAAAGGCCTGCTTGATGGCCGATCGGACCTGCGGCTTAAAATCCCGACGCCGCAAGCCAACGGCATTGAGGCCAATCAACCGGGCCGGGTATCCGGAAACCGTGGCGTAAGGGAGAACATCCTGACTGACGCCCGACATGCCACCGACCATGGAATGCGCGCCGATCCGAACGTGTTGATGCAATCCCACCATTCCCGAAATGAACGCGTGTTCTTCCACAACGATGTAGCCCGACAACCCTGTATAATTTACGATCACTACATGGTCGCCCACCTTGCAATCGTGGGCCACATGGGAATAGGCCATCAACAAGCAGTTCTGGCCCACCACGGTGACGCCCTCTGCCTCACCCGACCGGTGAACGGTGACATATTCGCGAATGATGGTGTTGTCACCAATGCGAACGCTCGAAGGCACATCCTTGAAGTCCACGATTTGCGGTTCGCCGCCAATGAAAGCTCCCTGAAAAATCCGGCAGTTTTTACCGATAGAGGCGCCAGACTCAATCACCACGTGGGGACCGATTTCCGTTCCCGCGCCGATTGAGACGCCGGAACCTATGATACTGAAAGGACCGATGGTAACGTTGTCCCCCAAGCTCACACTGGAATCTATGATAGCGTTATTTGCGATGCTCACCGGCGGAACCGTTATTTAGGTTTTGAAAGGTGATATTTTTCACACTGGACCCTGAAAAGAAAATGCGTCAAAGATGGAAAGGTGCTCTTGCGGGGAAGCGTGGAGCCAATAGTTAAGGTCTGCCCAAAATCGCCTGGATAATGCCCTCGGTCACCCGCTGGTCCCCCACATAGGCCTGTCCTTGAAACCGAAACAATTCGCCGCGCTGCTTGATTTTGGTGAGCTCCAGGCGGAGCACATCACCCGGCACCACGGGCTTCCGGAATTTCACTTTATCAATCCCGGTGAACAAAACAGAAGAATGCCCCTCCCGTTTCAAAATTCTCAGCGCCAGGATACAGGCCACCTGCGCCATCGCTTCGACAATCAACACGCCCGGCATGACCGGATAATCCGGAAAATGCCCCTGAAAGAACGGCTCGTTCGTGGTTACATTTTTAATGCCCACGATGCGCGTGTCATCATCGCACTCAATGATACGATCGACTAAAAGAAAGGGATAACGGTGGGGAATAATTTTTTTTATATCGTTGACGTCCAGCATGGAACCCCCTCAAAAGACAGAATCGGTAGCGGCTGTTCCCTCACTTATGCATCTTGTCATAAGTTTTAGTGGCCACCTTAGTGAGATCAGTGGCGGAATCACTGTAAAAAACCGTCTTTTTTTCCATAATCATAGTGAGCCGTTTATCTTTTCCAATCTTCTGCAGTACTTTCAACATCTTCCTTAAAATTTTCGCTGTGGCTGTTTTTTCATTGCGTGAAAACTCTTCGTTCCGATCCTGAACATACCGCTCAAAACCCTTTTTTTCTTTTAGAAACCTGTCTTCCTTTTTCTTTTTGAGCTCTGGACTCAGGACAAATCCCTGCTTGCTCAAATTATCCAGCATTTTTTTTATTTTTCTTTCGCGGGCGGCAATGATCCCTTTTTCTTTATCAAAATCCGATTTGAACGAGGCCGATGCCCGCTTGTATTCTTTGGTGGCAAACATGGCTTCCTGAATATTCACAAAAGCTATCTTGGTATCAGCCGCCCAAGCGAGTGAGCTCACTCCCCCGATCCCCACTCCAAATAAACCCAAAGCCAAAAATACGTTCAAAAATTTAATTCTGTGTTTATTTGAAAACATAACACCTCTCAATAATAATCTTTTAAAACGATCTTCCTGCTGAAAAATGAAATTCACCTGAGGAGTCGCCCGGCCTGGGATCCAACTTAACCCCGTAGGCCAAGCCGATCGGCCCCAGCGGACTCAGGAACCGGATGCCGGCACCCACACCTTCCCGCATTATTGTGACGTCTATTGTTTCAGCGGTGGAAGAAATATCGTTGCCGATGCCATAAACATTGCCGCGATCATAAAAAACGAAAACCCGAAAATCCTTGGTAATGGGATATTGAACCTCCACGTTGAACAGCAGGGATTGCTCCCCGCCCAATGGATCTCCCTTCCTATCCAGCGGCCCTACCTGACGAATGGTGTAACCACGAAGGGAAGTGGGGCCGCCCATAAAATAATGTTCAAAAGCAGGAATGGTCGATCCGTTGTAGCCGTCGGAATATTTCACTACGCCGTGCAACAATCCCACTAATTTTCCAATGATCGGATGATAATAGCTCACCTCGTAACTGGTTTTATAAAAATCCTCACCGCCAAGGATGCTCCCGGCAATTTCGAATCGTATCACATGCCTCCATCCCTGGGTAGGGTTAATAAAATTATCGCGGGTATCTCGAATGAAGGTGGGAGTAATGCGGCTGGTGGTCACGGTTCCATTCATCAGGAAAATCGTTTCATCCACCGGATCCACCTCCGAAGTTTCCACCCGGGAAAACCGGTAAGCCAAACCCAGCCAGTCCGTTTCCGACAGGCTCTTGCCCAGCCGAAGCCCGCCCCCAACCGACCTGGAGTTGAAACTGAAAAACTCCGTATCGCGGTTGAACAAATCGACGCCAACGGAAATCTCGCTGTCAAAAATTCTCGGCTCGGTGAACCGGAGATCGATATCGGTCCGGATCGACGAAATCTCCGTTGAAAAACTCAAATTCTGGCCATAGCCGAACAAATTGTTCTGGGAAACGGAGGCGGTGAAGATGACATTTTCCACCGAGCTGAACCCCGCTCCGAAGGTAACGGAGCCGGTCGGTTGTTCCGTCACGATCGTGTTGATATCTATCAAATCCGGTCCGTCACCGCGATGGGTATCCAAAACCACACTTTCAAAAAATCCCAGGTTTTGTATCCTCGTCTTGCTCCGTTTTAATTTTTTGCTATCGAACAAGTCTCCTTCCTTCATGCGAAATTCGCGGCGGATCACATTGTCCCGCGTCTTGATGTTACCGATCAGGCTGATTTCGCCAATGTACACCTTACGGCCCTTATCGATGACGATATCCACAGCCACCGTTCTGTTTTTGTCATCAATTTGGGTCCGGGGATTCACGTCGGCATAAGCATATCCGCGTTCTGAGAACAATTCGGTGATGGCCAGAGCATCGCTCCGCAATTGCGACACATTATAAAAGTCACCGACTCTCAGTTTGACCGAATCCATCAGTTTTTCTTGAGTGAAGGTCGCATCCCCGGAAACTTTTATGGACCGCACCTTGTAACGCTCTCCCTCCTCGATTCTCAAAGCCAGATAGATGCCTTTTTCTTTTTTGTTGATCTTTATTATCGGGTCTTCCACCCGGACCCGCAGAAACCCCTGATCCTGATAATGAGCTTCCAAACGGAGAACATCGATTTTTAAAACATCTTTTTTATAAATCCCCGATTCATCCAAAAAAGAAAACCAGCCCTCTTCCTCCGTTTCAATGACATCTTCCAATTCATCATCGTCTATGGCCTTGTTGCCCACGAACAGGATCTTCTTGATTTTTATTTTTTCCCCCTCGCGGATGCTGATATGCACATCCACCAACCCTGCCGAAGTGGTCTTCGTGGACACCTTGATTTTAACCAGAAAATATCCTTTTTCGTGATACAGCGCGGTGAGTTTTTGGACCGTGTCCTGGATCAAATAATCTTCAAAAGCGATCCCGCGCCGGACCGCAATTTCATCCAGCAAATCCTCAACGTCCAGGGTATTTCCGGAGAATTCGACTTCACCCACCGAGGGTATTTCCTCCAAAATATAAATCAGGCGGACCCCGCCGGGCTCGGCTGACTCTGTTTCGACCCGGATGTTTGAAAACTGGCCCAGTCCGTAAATACTTTCTATATCTTTGCGAATGCGGATGCGGGAAATCGGTTCCCCCACCTTGCTTTTTATGTAGTAAAGGATGTTGGAGTCGTCGACCCGTTTGTTGCCCTGAATTTCGATGGAATGAATGATCTCTCCTGCCTGTTGGGCCAGGGCGGGAGCGGCGCAACCAAGAAGAAGATAGAACAGGCCCGGCAACCAGGAAACTCCAATTTTTGGGCAAGCCCAGCGCGGTTTTTTATTGAGTGTTTTGGAAAACAAGAATCCCCCGGAGTCTCAAATGAGAACAAAAAAAAGTATTAAGCTTAACGGCATATACGACCGAAAAGCTTAATACTTGTACCCTTCAGACCTGAATGGTTAGGAAATATTCGTTGGCACGGTTTCCGGATCAGGAAACCGTATTGAGAGCCCCGGATTTTTCGGTGAAAACAAGCACGTCATCACCCAAGCCGACTTCGACCACCCCTCCGGATTTGAACCGACCCTTCAGCATTTCATCGGACAACACGTCCTCCAAATGTTTCTGAATGGCACGTTTCAGCGGCCGGGCTCCAAAATTCTTGTCGTAACCTTTTTCAGCCAGCCATTTCTTGGCTTCCGCAGTCATATCCAGCGTCAACCCCTGCTGGATCAGCTGTTCATTCAAAAGTTGCAACTGAATATCGAGTATCTTGGTGACACTCTCCAAATCCAAAGGATGAAAAACGACCACCTCGCTGATACGATTGAGAAATTCAGGATTGAAGGTTTTTTTCAAATCCTGTTTGAGATCTTTCTCCATCTTGTCGAAACTCATTTCCTGATCATCCTTGTGAAAACCCAAGGAACCCTTATCGATCATTTTAGAGCTGATATTGGACGTCAGAATGATCACTGTATTTTTGAAATCAATGTGTCTTCCGTAACTGTCGGTCAGACGGCCATCGTCCATAATCTGCAACAACAGATGAAACACATCCGGGTTGGCCTTTTCAATCTCATCAAACAGCACCACGGAATAGGGCTTGCGCCGGACTTTTTCGGTCAGCTGACCCCCTTCCTCATACCCGACATAGCCGGGAGGCGCTCCGGTCAGCCGCGACACATTGAATTTTTCCATATATTCAGACATGTCGAGCCGGATCAGAGCATCCCGGTGGCCAAACATGAATTCCGCCAAGGCGCCCGCCAATTCGGTTTTACCAACCCCCGTGGGCCCTAAAAACAAAAAGGTGCCGATCGGCCGCCGCATGTCCTTCAAGCCGGAACGGGATCGGCGAATGGCTTTACTGATGACCTCAACCGCCTCCTCCTGGCCCACAATTTTTTGACCCAACTCCTGCTCCATGTTGATCAGGCGGGTGGATTCTTTTTCTTCGATGCGGTTGAGCGGAATACCGGTCATGCTGGACACCACCGCGGCGATATCCTCTTCGGTCACGCTCGGCTCGCTGGCTTCATTCTTGCTGTCCCATTCGGTCTTCGCCTGTTCGAGCTTGGTCCGCAGTTCCTCTTCCTTATCACGCAACTCCACCGCTTTTTCAAACTCCTGATTTTCTATCCGCACTTTCTTCTCGCGCACCAGGGTATCGATTTCCCGCCGAATTTCCTTCATCTCAGGCGATTGCGTGACTCGGCGTAAACGCACTCTGGAGCCCGCTTCGTCGATGACATCAATGGCCTTGTCCGGCAGAAACCGGTCATTGATATAGCGGTCCGCAAAACGCACGGCGAGCACAATGGCTTCATCACTGATCTTGGCTTTATGATGCACTTCGTAAGGAACCTTCAAGCCACGGATGATCTCGATGGTTTCTTCCACCGACGGCGGGTTGACCACAATCGGCTGGAACCGGCGTTCCAGAGCGCCGTTCTTTTCAATGTATTTGCGATACTCTTCGAGGGTGGTGGCGCCGATACATTGGATCTCACCGCGCGACAACGCCGGTTTGAGCATATTGGAAGCATCCACCGATCCCTCCGCCGCGCCCGCGCCCACCAGCGTGTGCAACTCGTCAATGAACAGAATGATGCTTTTATTCTGAATAATTTCTTTCATGATCCCTTTGAGGCGCGCCTCAAACTGGCCACGGTATTTGGTGCCCGCGATCAAGGAACCCAGATCCAGGGAAACCACGCGTTTGTCAAACAACAGATCGGGGACTTCGCGCTCGATGATCATTTGCGCCAAACCTTCCACGATGGCGGTTTTGCCCACTCCCGGTTCGCCGATCAACACCGGGTTGTTTTTGGTGCGGCGACTCAAAATCTGGATCACCCGCTCAATTTCCTTCGCCCGGCCAATGACCGGGTCCAACTTGCCGGCGATCGCCATTTGCGTCAAATCGCGGCTGAATTCGTCCAACGTGGGGGTCTTCCCGGCCTCACCCCCACTGCGCCCGGTTTCGGTCGGCTCCTTGAACATTTCCACCAGCTTTTCACTGACGTCTTCAAAATACATCCCAAAACTATTCAGCACACGACAGGCCACACCTTCTTTTTCCTTCAGCAAACCCAGCAGAAGATGTTCGGTCCCGATGTAGTTGTGATTCAGGGCACGCGCTTCTTCGACCGCAAACTCCAGCACTTTTTTTGCCCGGGAAGTGAAGGGAATATCGCCGATGACCAGCGAATTGGAACTCCGCGGCAGATTTTTTTCCAGCTCGGCCTTGACCTGATTCATATCCACGCCGGATTTCTGGAGCAACGCCACCGCGATCCCGCCGCCATCTTTGATGACCCCTTGCAAAATATGCTCTGTGCCCAAATACTCATGCCGGTAAAGCTCGGCTTCTTCCCTGGCGAGGATGATAACTCTGCGGGCTCTTTCCGTAAAACGTTTAAACATGATTGTTGGCCTTAAAAAGTCAGGGAATGGGAACTGCGGTAAAACCTAAACGGCTTTGAACCACAATTTAACATTGAACACCGATCATTTATTAATGATTACGCTGTTTTTATTCTAGCAAACACACCTTAATTTACAAGGATTTATTTCGGCGCCACCCATCCAGGCTATGCCATTGTTTTAACAACAACAAACCGCCTTTTCACCCGACCGCCTATTCGGGCGAACCGGGGGTTGCGGCGGCCTCCCAGCCGCCCTGATGAGTTCATTATCGGCAGAACCCGCTGTTGGCATGAAGGCTAATTTGCCCCCCGGCAGGCCCGTTGGGGAGGCTTAAAAATAGGCCGCGTCGGGATGGAAGCAAACCACGGCGGCCGTGGTGCTGGGGGGATCGAATTCATTGGCCCCGGTCAGCGCCACCCCAATATCTTCGGCCTGCAAAATATTGAAAATAGTTTTATTGTTGGTCAATTCCTCGATCGCCGGGTAACCGGGACTGTATCGTTGTCCCTCCTGCTTTTTTTTGCCCGTGCGTTGCCTCAACAACTGATGAACGTACTCGGCCAAATCCTCGGCCACGCGATCGCCCAGGCCCTGCAGGTAGAGAGACGATTCGGAATCGTTCTCCTCCTTGAATCGGACTATGGCCGGGTCCAGCCCGCGGCCGGCAGTGGTGATCTGCAAACCCACCACATCCATAATCCCCGAAGATTTCGGGTGAAAGTACTGGGCCGCTGAAAAGAGTTCCTGCTTGCGGTTTTTGGATTTACCGATGCACACCGTGAAGGTGAGCCGTCCCAACTCGCGGTCGGGCTGGTCGGGATCATAAATGATCACGCTATCGCCGTCCGACTGCGCGGGCAACAGCGCGAATCGGGCCTGCGGCACCACCCAACCGTGGGTCTGCGCTTTCTCCACCCACTCCTTTTGCAGGGCCACGAGCTGTTCCCGGGTCACCCCTTTCTTAGCCCAGCTGGAATGTTTGCCAAACTTCCAGTTCAACGAGAATAAACTCTTGGAGTCGATCACCGAGGCCAGTTTCCCCAACTTCAATTCTATTTTACTGACCCCAAAGTTGTCGACCGGCACTTCATATTTTTTGAAACTGACCTGCCTGCGTTCCAGCGTGGCCAACAGCTTGTCACGGGTCTCTTCCAGGCCCTTGGCCCGCCGATAACTGCGCGTCAGGGTTTCCCGGTTGCTGGCCAGCAGACTTTTCAATTTCCCTTCATCCATGAGCGCGTTCATGGTGTTGACGCCGTCCATGCCGCTTTCGCAATAGAACACGTTGGACAAAATCTGATCGGTCTGGTCCTGACCGTACATGGCGACGTACCCGGCATGGCGGTCGTTGACCGGCGCCCCGCCGATGAGCACCGGGATATCGTAATTCTGTTCCTTCAACATGCGGGCAACCGTGATCATGTGGTTGGAGGTTTGCACCAGCAGAGCGCTCATGCCAATGGCGTCCGCCTTCTCCCGGCGGGCGGTTTCAATGAACAACTCCAGGGGCACCTGAACACCCAGGTCGATGGCCCGGTATCCATAATTTTCCAAGAGGGTTTTGGCCAGGTCCTTGCCGATACTGTGCACGTCCTGGTACACGGTGCCGAGCACCACCACGCCCTTGTATTCGACGGCGTCACCCGGTTTCACCCCGCTTTTGTGGTTCATGTACGCCTCCAGAAATCCCATGACGTTACGCATGACATCGGCGCTCTTCAACAAATGCGGCAGACTCACTTCACCGCGGCCGAACCCATCGCCCAGTTCACGCATGGACTTCATCAGATAATCGCTGATAAAATCCAGCGGCGCGTGCCGGTCCACCACCTGCGCCGCCTGTAAAACGATCTTGTCGTGGTAGGTGTACTGCCAGCCGTCCTTTTCCAGAGTGCCCTCGGTTTTTTCCTTGAAGCCATCCAGGATTTTCAGGCAAATGCTTTCCTCCAACCCCAGCTCACCATAGTTGTGCTTCTTGGTGACGATGCCGGTTTTCTTTTGGATGGCCACTTCTTCCAACTCTTCAAAGGCGTTCATGTCGTGGTCGAGAATCACCTTGCGCGCCAATTCGACATCCTGGGGCGGCAGGCTTTCGACCGGCACATAATGATTGGGATTGAGGATGGCGCAATCCAAACCCCGCTGGCGGGCCTCTTCCAGGAACACGCTGGTCAGCACCTTGCGCATGTAGGGTTTCTTGCCCAGCCCCGCCGTCAGGTTGCCGACCCCGATGCTGGTCCTTAAATCGGGATGAATGGCTTTGATGCGCGGCAGGCAGTTCAGGGATTCCATGCAGAAGTTCAGCCCCTCTTTCGACTCACTGCCGATCGGGTAGGCGTTGATATCGATCAGGATCTGATCGGGCGTCACGCCGTATTTTTCGCCCGCTTGCCGCACAATTTCGCGGGCCAATTCGTATTTCTCATCGGCGGTGACGCCCGGACCCTGGGGTCCATTGACCAATGCGATATAAAGCGGATGGTGCTCACGGCTCATCTTGAGCACTGCGTCCAGCTTGCTTTCCCCCGGCCGGTATTCCTCCAGGCTGAAGGAGTTGACGATGGGGCGTCCGGGATAGGTCTCCAGCCCTTTTTGCAGGGCCTCGACCGAAAACGAATCGATGCTGATGGCCCCCTTGAAGTCGCTGGTGACGCCATGAATGACTTCGGCCAGCACCTTATCGGTGTCAACGATGTTGCTGTCCATACAGATGTCGATGATTTCGATGCCGAGGTCGTTCACCTGCTCATGCACCACGTCTTCGAGGATGTCCAGCTGGGTGCCGTCATCGCGCTCCACCGCCTCGCGCACTTTTTTACTGCCGCGCACGTTGAGTGTTTCGCCGATGCGCACCAGGCCTTCGGTGCTGTCCACCAGCACCGCTTCCTGCGGACCGGAGACATACACTTTGCGGGGCACGTCGCGGACCAGCGGCCGAAGCCCCCGCACCCGCTCGCTCAGCAGGCGGATGTGCTCCGGGTTGGTGCCGCAACAACCGCCCACCACCGACACGCCATGTTCGCGCGCAAAGGGTTCCATGATGTCGGCCATGTCCTGGGGCGACAGTTTGTAACAAGTCTTGCCGTCCTCGGAGATGGGCTGGCCGGCATTAGGCACCACCGAAATGGGATGCCGGCAAAATTGACTCAAGCGCTTGACGGTGGCCTCCAACTCCGCCGGGCCGACATTGCAATTGACGCCAAAAGTCGCCAGGCCCATGCCCGCCACCGCCGTATAAGCGGCATGAATATCAGTGTTGAAAATCTGCATCTTGGAAAACGCGTCGACCGTCACCTGCGCCATGATCGGCAGGCGCTGGCGGGTTTCCTCAAACGCCCGGTTGGCGCCGATGATCGAAGCTTTCAGCTCCAGGATGTCCTGCTGGGTCTCGAACAACAACACGTCGGCGCCCCCCGCCAGCAGGCCCAGCACCTGGCACTTGTTGTTTTGCACCGCCATGTCGAAAGTGGCCTTCTGCAGATTGGCCCGGGTACTCGACAACACGTAATTGGAAGGGCCGATGGAGCCCACCACAAACAGGGGCCGCCCGTCGTATTCGGCGGAGGCGCGGTATTTTTCAACGGCACGGCGCGCAATTCGGCACCCCTCCACATTCATGTGGTGCGTGATGGCGGTCAGATCGCCCGCCATGAGGTCCAATCCCTTGGGGAGGCCGGACATCTCGCGAACGTCGATCTGTCGCCAGTCGAACTCCTTGAGGCGCAGGGGTGACGCGCCAAACGTGTTGGTCTCCAGCAAATGCGCTCCGGCTTGCAGGTATTGCAGGTGGATATGCTCCAGATCGTCAGGACGCGAGAACGTCAGCAAGTCGGTCAACATGCGGAACAGCGAGCCGCCGAAGGTGGCGTCGGTCACCTCCAGGTTCTGCACCATGGTGCCCATGGCGCCGTCCATTACCAAAACGTGTTTTTCTAAAGCATCTTCAAATTTCATTCGATTCCAAAAATTCAGGGTTTCTCGTGAGGTGGAATGGGCTTCGGTTCCGTCTCTTACCGCGCAGGATTTCACTATATAGGATACCCTTTGCCGGAGCAAGCGGCACCCCGATTAGCCCACACAGATTCTTCATGGAGGAGAGCTTTGCATCACCTCAAAATTTCGCCTAACCTAAAGATTCCTGATTTGTAGTTGCCTCATTATATGAAGCGATTTTTAAAACCGCTCGATTAATCGAGCAACTACAAAACCACCATTTATGCAAAGGTCTCTTCAGGGAGGGAGGACCCTAGTGGCCGATCAGGAATCGCCTCCAAACAACGACTGATAAAGGGTGGGCTTCTTTTTCACACAACGGAAGCCGACATCGAGCAACTTGGACTGGGGATTCAGTTTTTCACGGTAGGACACGCGGGCTTTCATGGCCATCACATGCTGGTAATCTTCTTTCGAGAAGTGCCCGACTCCTAAAAAGGACAAACCGCGCACCACGATTTTCTTCCCCGCATAATTTTCGGCGGGCCAGGTATTGTCGGGATACGGCTGGTAGTAGTCCCACACCCATTCCCAAAC
>SMUY01364198.1_pt1 | contig 22742 bp, 16 predicted proteins | sample 2456441 | NCBI WGS metagenome assembly SMUY01 (sample SAMN11095931, study PRJNA526329) | marine sediment metagenome | biome: Marine sediment; feature: Surficial sediment; material: Deep marine sediment; isolation source: Hadal surficial sediment | place: Pacific Ocean | collected 2014-11 | depth...
GCTCTCGGTGGCCGCCCATGAGCTGGTGCCCGGAGCGATTCGGACGGAGAAGATACCCATGTCGAGGCCGGAGAAGATCACCTGCCCCCCGACGGCCAGCGGGGTGACCGCATTCTGCCACGACGAGGTGGCGAACGGCATGCTCCACAAGGTCGTCCCGTCGGCGGCATTCACCGCAATGATGTGCTCGTTGGATTGGGTCACGAGAACGTCGGCGCCCTCGATCTGGAGGTGGATCGGCGAGGCGTAGCCCGGGGTAAATTCGTCGTTGGCCCAAACCACCTCGCCACTGGCAACGTCGAAGGCGGTCATGGCGCCGCCGGCGTCACCGCCAACGTGGGCAAACACGCGGTCGCCGATGACGATGGGCGACATCGAGGCGCCCCAAAGCGGCCATGCTTGCGGGAAATCATCGGCGAACTCGTGCCGCCAGATCACCGCACCGTCGGCCGCGCTCACGGCCGAGAACACTCCGGAAATTCCCAGCGTGAACACCCGGCCGGCGGCATACGCAGGGGTGGATTTGGGCCCCGGTCCGTGCGAGCGGGCGGCGGACTCGACGGTAAACGGCGCTCCATACGACTCGTCCCAGATCTCCGCTCCGTCAGCCAGAGACAAGGCACGCAAGATCTCGCGATCGTCTTCGCGGCTGAACTGATACACCGTCCCGTCCACTACCAGGGGCCCCGAGTATCCTTCGCCCACCGGAACCCGCCACACCTCCGTGAGCTGTTCGGGGAGTATCGCCGGCAGCGTGCGGACATCGCCGACACCATCGCGCGCCGGCCCGCGCCACTGATTCCACGCCGCCGGGGCTTGCTGCGCGCCAATCTCGGCGCTCGAGAGCATCAGACTCGTCAACAACAGGGTCGCACCGGCGACCCGCTTCGCTGGCAAATTCATATCTGCACTATCTCCCCGGGGATCAACGCCAATGGCGTCCTCTTCAGGAATACCAATGTCGCCGACCCGACGCAACATAAAGCCCCCCGAAGCTCTTCCCTGCGGCATGGACCCTGCGGAGAGGTGGGGGGCGCGCTTGGCACCGTCTTTCGTCGCGAGGGCGTGGGCAAGGCCGTGGAGCCAAGCCGCGCGTCGCAAGGACGACGCCATTTCACGCGGGTGTGGAGAAGGCTGTGGATCCAAGGCGCGCGCCGCGAGGGCGACCGGAGTCGTACAGTCAAGTACGGCGTAGGGAGCCCGAACAAGCGCAACGCCGGAGACGCGGCCTTATCCGCACCCACCCTGCCTAGTCTATTAACTCCTTAAGAGATTTGCCGCGCAGGGGGTGGCGCAGCTTGCGCAACGCCTTACCTTCGATCTGGCGGATGCGCTCGCGCGTGACGTCGAAGAACTCGCCGATCTCCTCGAGCGTATAGACACGCTCCTCGTTGATACCGAAACGCATGCGCACCACTTTTTCCTCACGCGGCGTCAGGGTCGACAATACGCGGCGCGTCTGCTGGCTGAGGTCCTTGGCAAGCAGGGTCTCCACCGGCGAGATGGCGTCCTCATCGCTGATAAAGTGGCCCAGCGTCGACTCACCGTCTCCATCGTCACCGATGGGCGTATCCAGCGAGCTTGTCTTCTTGCCCGCCTGCAGCGCCAACTTGACGGTGTCGAGCGGCACCTCCATGGCGTCGGCGATCTCGTGCGGCTCGGGCTTGCGGCCGAACTCCTTGTAGAGCTCGGCGGCGGTCTGCGCGACCTTCCGCATGGTCTCGGTCATGTGCACCGGCACCCGGATGAGCTTGCCCTTGTCGGCCAAGCCGCGGGTGATCGCCTGGCGGATCCACCAGGTGGCGTACGTCGAAAACTTGAAGCCCTTGGTGTAGTCGAACTTCTCGACCGCTCGCATGAGGCCGATGTTGCCTTCCTGTATCAGGTCCGAGAACGGCAGGCCGAAGTTGGTGTACTTCTTGGCGATGGAGATGACCAGGCGCAGGTTGCGCTCGGTGAGCTCACCCTTGGCCCATTCCATCTTGGTCTCCGACTCCTCGATCGATTCGAGGTAGCGGATCAGTTCCTCGCGCGACACCAGGTGCTGGCGGGTGCGCTCCTTGATGAGCTTCTCATCACCGGCGTGCGCGGCGCGGGCAAAATCGCCCGCCAGTCGCCGCATACGCATGATGATCTCGTCAATGAGATCGTCCTTGAGCTTCAGAGTCTCGAGCTCTTCGCCGATCTTGCCTTGAATCTCGATGAGCTCGAGACGTACCTGCAACTCGGTGTCGTCGCGCAACCTGCGGTTGAGCTTGCGGCGCACCTTGCCCAGATCGCCGCGCTGCTTGTCGACCTTGCGGAGCACGGCGAATATCTTCTTGCGCGCAGCAGCCTCGCCGCCCAGACCCGCGGTGAAATCGTCCACAGACAACTCGCCGTTCTTGAGGTCTTCGCGCCGATCGAGCAAATACTCGCTGCCGAGCGGGCACGTAAGCGCCGCCTTGACGATGCCCTGCTGACCCTGCTCGATGGCGCGCGCCAGGCGCACCTCGCCCTCACGGTCGAGCAGGCCTTTCTGGCTCATCTCACGGAAGTAGACCTTGATCGGATCGGAGCTGTCGGCGCCGTCAGCTTCGTACGACTCCGTGCTGGTGCCGGTACCACTGCTGGCCGCGGCGCTCTCGTTGTCTTCCTCGAAGCCGACGGGGGGTTCGTCGTCGAGCACCTCGATATCCATGTCCTCGATGAGGCCGGCCATCGAACGACGGTCCGTGCTCCCGGCGGGCAGGATCTCGTCCAACTCGTCATTGGTGACGTAGCCACGCTCCTTGCCCAGCTCGACCAGATCGTGGATCGCCTTCATGCGGTCTTCGTTCATCAATCCTCAGGGCAGTTGCGCTGCCATTCCCCGAACCTCGATCTCCCGGCGGTACATTGGGCGGGAAAGGAACGTCAGTGTTCCCTGCCGCGTTGCCTCTGCGTGCGCGCGCATTAGGGCAAGACGGGGAGGTGTAGCTGGGAAGGACTAGTTTTGGGCAGAAGAAGCGGTCAACGGGTACACCGAGGCCCATTGAATAAGGTCAAGTTTATCCATTTCCGGCGGTGGAATCAAGGGCATCCTCAGCTATTGCTATGACTTTAGCTGCTGCTTCCCGGCTTGCGGAATTTGAGCGTGTAGCGGTCGGTCTTGTGACGGTCGGGAAACCCGTCTTGAACGTGGTCATCGGCAGGGTTGGCCAATACGTCGGACTCTCCCACCAAATCGAAGCCGCCGGCGGTGAAATCATCGATGACCACCTGCTTGTTGAGGCGGTGGGCGGCGTCGTCCCAGCCCTCTGCGTCGGTCGCGACATCCACGATGCCGACGATTCCGCCAGGCTTGACGATGCGATAGAACTCTGCCACCTGATCGACACGCTTGAGGTCGGGAACTACCCACTCGATATCGTGGTAGTTGCGGATAGCGATGGCCACGTCGACGCTATCCGAAGGCACGTCCGACAAACGCAGGGCGAGCTCGACATTGTCGAGCCCGGCGTCGTCGACACGCTGGGTCACCGCGTCGACCTTGTAGAGGACACCCTCGAAGATCTCCTTGTCGCTGTAGAACTCGAAGACGCTGTGCACCTGGCCGCTGTCGCCCACCAGGCGCGACAGCAGATGGGTGTTGTAGCCGTCGGAGTTATAGACGTCGGCGACCGTCTGTCCCGGGAGCACGCCGAAAAACTCGTAGACATCCAGCGGCCGGCGATCGGAATCTTCGTCCCGCTCGTCCTCCGGGCGGGACGGATCTTCGAGAACGGCGCGATCGAGCGCCACCGGCGCGGGTGCGGGCTGCGGCGAAGGCGCCGGGGCCGTCTCTACGGCCTCCTCAGCGGGTGCGCCGCAGCCGGTGGCGAACAACGAGACGATCAGGGTCAGTGCAATCAACGTTGCGACAAACGGTGTGGGGACTGATCCGGCGTCATGCCTGGGCATAGGAAATCTCCCTGTTGACGGCCGCCCGCCACCAGACTCGCGGCTACAGCAGCGTTCCCCGCGGGACATAGAAAAGGGGCGATGGGGATGGATGCGCCGAGCAACTCGGTTGCGGCGCGGATTCGAACATGAATGCTAGATTGCACCGGCTCTCGGCTCAAGGCTCATTACCAGCCCCTGCTCCCATGCGCCGGCAACGGCACCCCGGGGAACTCTTCTTGTACCCTGCAGAAATCCGGCCGGAAATCCGGTTAGCTGTCGTTGCGCCGAGCCGCTTCGAGCAACGCCTCGACGAACTGGTCCAGACCAACGGCCAACTCGTAGGCGCCGATGCCGTCGCGCTCGGCGCCCATCAACTGCCGGTCGCGCTGCACGATCATCTGCATGACGGCTTCGTGGGCGCCGGCATCCGCGGGGACCGGCGAGAAGCTGCCCCGCACTTCGGTCTCCCCTGCGTACGCCGCATTGATTGCGCCGGGTACGGGCTCGGGCTCGATGATCTCGCCCTGAGGCTCGTCGCTCGACAAATCGAGCTGGTAGATCGGTTGACCCGCATCAATGGTCTCCAGATGCAGCGGCGGCGCAACCAGTTGAAGGTCGAGCCCGGGTTCTCCGTCCACAACTTCCTGCCCCTCGAGCAGCTCGGCGACAAGCCGCCGTCGCGGCGGCTCCGGAGGGCCTTCGTCGTCAGACTCCGCGGCTGCGTCGAGCTCTTCGTCGACCTCCGGCGCGGCGTCGACATCGGTCGGCGTCTTTACTTCGCCGGTCGCATCAACTCCAGCGGCCTCATCGGGCTCCGCCATTGCCTCTCTCCACTTCGGTTTGCGGCGATAGGTCCACGGTACGGCTATGCGCTAGCGGCCATCTCACGCACGCCAAACTGCGCTACAGATTTGTTGCGCCATTATAGCCCACTACAAATATTTGAACATAGCTAAAACTGTTAGAAGCATCGAATAGATAGATTTGCATATTAACAACCAGTAAAAGTCATAATGCATCGACTCACCCTTCAGAGGGAGCCCATCGATTGGCCCCGACGCCGTGACGGCACCGTTCGTCATCTGCCGTTGATGCCTATTTCAGGTGTGTCTCCCACCAATCGAGCTCGCTCATCGCCCGGTGCACCTGGTTCCAGTGGCCGCGGATGCCGTGCGACTGGCCCGCGTACACGATCATCTTCGCCGGCACGCCCTGCTTCTTGATAGCGAAGTACATCTGCTCGGCCTCTTCGTAGGGCACACGTTGGTCGAGTTCGCCATGCACGAACAAGGTCGGGGTGCGCACATTGCCGGCATAGGTGATGGGAGACTGCCGAATGAGGCGCTGGCGGGACGCCTCGACCCACGGCGGGCCGTAGAACTCGGTTTCCTTGGTGCGGGCGATGTCGGCGGTACCGTAGTCGCTGATCCAGTTGGAGATGCCGGCACCGACCACGGCGGCGGCGAAGCGATCCGGGTATTGCGTGATCAACCAGTTGCTCATGAAGCCGCCGTAGGAATGGCCGGTTGTGCCGACCCGCGCGGGGTCGATCGGAAAACGCTCGAGCACGTAGTCGATGCCGGCCACCACGTCCTGCCCGTCGAGATCACCCCAGGCACCCCAGGTGGCCCACTTGAACGCCTCGCCGTATCCCGTCGAGCTGCGAAAATTGGTCTGCAGAACGAAGTAGCCATGGGCGGCGAAAAGCTGCTGTTTGAAGTTGAAGCTGTAGCCTGAAGCGGAGTGTGGGCCGCCATGGCTGTTGACGATCAACGGATAGGTTTGCTGGCTCGCGGCAGGGTCGCTGTTGTAGCCATAGGGGTACAACAGCCATCCTTCGATGGTGGTGCCATCGGCGCTCGGGTACTGGATGCGCTGCGCACGGCTGAAGGCGATCTGGCGCGTGATGTCGTCGTGCACGTGGGTGAGTTGGCGCTCGTCGGAGCCGTCGATGTTGGCGACCCACACCTCGGAGGGAGCCTCGATGAGCCCCACGGTGAAGGCAATCTTGGAGAAGTCGCGGTCGAAACTGATGCCGTTGATGCGCCGCTCTCCGCGGGTAACCTGCTCGACCGGGTCGACGGTCCCATCCGCCCCTACCTGCACGCGAAACAGGTGGGTGGCACCGCCGATACCGGTGGTGAAGTACAGGTGCCGGCCGTCGGGAGCCCAGCGCGGCGCTCCCGGCATGAGGTGCCAGTTGGCGGTAGCGTTGACGGGCTCCTCAATCATCGGGTCAACCGAGCCACCCCTGCCCGGCGCGGACACGGTGATCACTTCGCCCGCCGCGACTCGCCCCTGCAGCGGCCACAGCATCAGGTCGCTCGGGCCGCCGTGTGCCAGGCGTCGTGCGATGACCATGTCGGTGCCGAAAGCGCGGCGGAACGACAGATACCGGCCGTCGGGTGAGAACGCCATGCTCGAGTACGTGTACCCGTCCCCGGTCAACCGGCGGACATCGCCATCGATGGTGAGCAGCCAAATGTCCGGGCTCGAGTAGGTGCGCTCGTCGCGATGGCCGGCGTCTGCGATGAAGGCCAGCATGCGGCTGTCGGGACTCCACACCAGGTTCGTCGGACGCAGATCGAGGTCGGCGATGAGGCGCAGCCCCGAGCCTTCGGGCGTCTCGCTGCCGACGAGGCGCAGCAGGATCGCCTGTGCCGGCCGCTGCCGCGGGTCGGGAACCGGGAATTGAGCGCCATCGCGCTGGAAGTTCATCCAGTCGAATACAACCCCCTCGAAGCGCTCCTCGTGCCGCTGTTCGAAATCGCTGCGGGTGCCCGTCTCGACGTCTCCGGCAAAGGGAATGCTCTGCAGCGTCGCCACCCACTTGCCGTCGGGACTGACCAACCCCTCCGCCGCTTCGCCGACACTCCGCGGCACCGAGCGCGGGTTGCGAATGTCCCGCTCCCACCGCGTCTCGCGGTTGCGGCGCGACAGCGTGTAGCGCAACTTTCCGTCCTCGGTCCAGCTCGCTTCACTCACCGGGCGCCCGCTGTGGCTCACCCGCGCGGGTTCGGCCGAGCCATCGGTGCGCACCATCCAATATTCGGTGGCGGTGCTGTTGTCCGCTTCGACGGGCGACGACACCGTGTACAGGACCCAGGCACCATCGGGCGAGATCTGCGGCCGACCGACGCTCTGAATGCGATAGTAGTCTTCCAACGTCAGCGCCCGATCGCGGACCACGGGCTCGGCCGGCGTGTCGGAGGCAGTATCGCGAGAAGGCAGACACCCGTTAAGGCCGACGAGGAACACCAAGATGACGACGATTCGTTTCATGACCCCTCCGTAGCAGACGACGCAAGCACATCACCCCCCGACGCGGGCAACAATAACAGGGTGGTGGTGTGAGCTTCGGCCAGCCGCACGGCATCATGGTCTGCCTGAGCCACGACAGACCCGGTGCGCCGAGTTTTGATATCGCCAGCATACCTACGGACCCTTGACGGGCACCTCCCATATCGCCCTTCGGTCCGGGTTACTATCTCTACGAGCAGCTTGAGGACAGGTTGCCCGGGGAATCGGGCAGCGCGTTCGCGCCCACCTGACGGCGATCGAGACACTGCTGTTGGAAACCTGTGATGCAACGTCCTGACTCGAAAGAGGCCCGCCTGAGGCCGGGGTATGTGCTGAAAGCGGAAGACGTCGTCGAGTTGCCGATGACCGATGAGGATCGGCGGGACATGGCGCGTGGGGTCGAGCTGTTCAATCGTGGGGCGTTCTGGGAAAGCCACGAAGCCTGGGAACAGATCTGGCTGCGGCACGCGGAGCCGTCACGCGTTTTCATCCAGGCCCTGATTCAGCTCGCCGCAGCGTATCACCAGCTGCACCGGGGAATCCATCATGGTGTGGTCAAGCACCTGAACAACGTGGCGCTGAAGCTGGGGCCCTTCTCGGGACGCTTTCTCGGGGTGGACGTCGACGGCGTCAAAGAGGCGGTCGACCGGGGGCAAGCGGAGATCGATCGGGTCGGAGCCGCAGAAATCGAGAAATTCGACCGAGCGCTGGTATGCAAGATCGCGTTCGATCCGGGGCCCGGACTTCTCGACGGGTCACGGCTGCGCGAGCGTGATGGCGCGCGATGACTGCGTTGCGCTTGTCCCCTTCGAGTGGAAGGTCGGGCCGGTCTCAGCGATCCAGCCAGCGGAAGAACTCGATGGTGTAGCCGCCCGGATCGCGGGCCAGGAAGGCGCGTACCGGTGCTCTCTCCGAGTCAGCCGGCTCGCTGATGATCTCCACACCGGCGTCGCGCAGCCTTGCGTGCCACTGGTCGACGGCATCGGTCACCAGGCTCACCATGACGGGTTTCTCATCGGCAACGCGGTGGTAGCCGCTGCCCTCGGCCACCAGAGCGACGTACGAGGAGGGGCTGGTGCGGTAGATCATGGCGCCTGCGGACTCGTAGGTCTTTTCGAACCCGAGCGTTTCCCCATAGAACGCGGCCGCCGCCCCCAGATCCTCGTAGTAGAGAAACACCACCTGCGAGTCGATCGGCAGGTAGTGGCCCGGGGCGATCGGCCGAAGCGGAGATTCCGCCCCTGTAACCGGTGCGGGAGCGGCGAACTCGGCATCGTTGCCACGCTGCGACGTTCTCATGAAGAGCGCCAGCGCGAGCGCGAGCAGGGACAGGGCAACACCCAGCACCAACGCAACGGATCGCTGTATATCCCGACTCCCGGTTGGTGGGGCGCGCTCGCCGGAGCGCGCCCCATTGTTGGCTTTGCGTCAGCTCATTCGCAGCCGCTAGCGCTCGTGCGGCCGTGACCCGTTGAAAAGTCCGGGCCAAATCACTCGGCGTGTTCCGTCGTCCGCTGGTAGCTCCCGTAGCGGCGCTTCGGCTCGACCGCGGCGGGCGTGTCGTCTGCTTCATCCTCGACCTCCGAGCCGTCGCCGCCGTTGGCGGAGAACAGCTCGGCGATGCCGCCGATGCTGCCCATTATCGCGGTGGCCTCCATCGGCAGGAAGATCTTGGTGGCCCGGCCGTCGGCGATCGCCACCAGCGCCTCGAGGTACTTGATGGCGATCAGGTCGTTGGTCGGGTCACCGCTGTGGATGGCGCCGTAGACCTTCTGGATGGCCTCGGCTTCGCCGTCGGCAACGGTGGTCTTTTCGTATTTCTCCGCGTCGGCGACCTCGCGAATGGCCTGCGCCTGGCCTTCGGCCTTGAGAATGGTCGCCTGCTTCTCGCCGGTGGCGCGCTCGATCTTGGACTGTCTGTCACCCTCGGCCTCGAGGATCATGGCGCGGCGCTCGCGCTCGGCCTTCATCTGCCGATGCATCGCCTCGGTAACGTCACGCGGCGGGTCGATGCGCTGGAGCTCGACCCGCACCACGCGCGTTCCCCACTTGTCGGTAGCTTCGTCGAGAATGGTGCGCAGCTCGGTGTTGATCGTCTCGCGCGAGGTGAGGGTCTCGTCGAGGGTCAAGTCGCCGATGACGTTACGCAGGTTGGTTTGCGCCAGCTTGGTCGACGCGGTGTAGAAGTCAGCGACGTTGTAGATCAGCTTCACCGGGTCGGTGGCCTCGTAGTAGACCACCGCGTCCACGGTGACAACGACGTTGTCGCGGGTGATGACTTCCTGCGGCGGCACGTCGACCACCTGCTCGCGCATGTCGATTTTGTGCATGCTGTCGAGAAACGGGATGATCAGCGTGATGCCGCTACCGGCGGTGCGCGTGTACCTGCCGAGGCGCTCGATGACGCCCTTCTGCCACGGCCGCACCACCCGTACCCCGGTTGCCGCGAAGATCGCGACGACGAAAACGATGACCATCAAGAGAAAAACGGCTGTATTCATCGGTTACCTCCCTTTGGCGATGAGAAAGATCACAGCAAGCACGCCCCCATCGACGAGCACGCCGGTGAGGATCACGATTCGTCTCCGGCGCCCCGCGGCCGCACCACGAGGTGGGTGCCGTCGATCCGTTGAACCTCCACGCTGGTGCCCTCAGGAATCGTCTCTTCGCTATCCGACGCGGCGCGCCATTCTTCGCTCCCGAGGCGCACGCGCCCCGTCACCCCATGTGGATGCACGGCTTCGAGCACGAGTCCCACCTTGCCGATGACGCGGTCGGCGGCCACGCCGACACCCGATTCCGGTGTGACCCGGTCGGCAAAGCGCTTTAACGGCAGCAGTAAGCCCACGGACACGACCAGGAACAAGGCCCACTGCACCACCAGGCCGGCGCCCATGAAAGCGACTACCGCCGTCACCGCCGCGCCGATACCGAACGGCAAGATGAAGAAACCGGCCGTGAAGATCTCGCCGACAATGAGGAACGCGGAGAGAATGACCCAAAACCACTCCCAGGGCAGCTCCCAAGCCATCATGACCTCCTCTGCGGTAGGTACTTCGCACAAGCTACCCTTGTTGTACCGCAAAGCGGACAAAACTGCCGGAGAAAAAAACGCCCGGAAGACCGAAGCCTACATGTCTCGCCGCCAGACACCGGCGCGGGCGCAAGCCCGCGGGAGGACAATGGCCCCAAGCGCACGTGAGGTCAATGGCGCCAAGCGCGCGGGCGCTAGGGCGCGGGAGGACAAGGCGCGCGCAGCGAGGGCGACTGAGTCGTACCTTTAGGTACGTTGAAGGAGCCCGAGCAAGCGCAACGCAGTCATCGCGCGCCCTAGCGCTCGCGCGGGGGGTCGAGGAGCTCGATAGCATAAATCACCATGGTGTTCGGTGGAATCACCAGCCGCTTTTCTCCCGCAACGTTGGGCCCGTAGAAACCTCCGGGGCCGTAGGCAGCGTCGGCGGGCACGATGATGATGCGCTGCCCGCCGGGTCGCATCGAACGCAGCGCGGCGTCGAATCCTTCGCCGATGCTGGTGACGCCCACCTGGTATTCGAAAACGTCGGCGTCGGTGGGAACATCGAGCCATTTCGGAGAGCCGTCATCGGCGCTACCGAACTCGATTTCCTCGAACAGCGGGCCCTGTACACCGCGCATGTGCCCACGGTAGCGCAGAGCCATGCTCACGTAGCGGACCCCGACGCGCTCGCCGTCGGCCGGGCGATCGCCCCGACCCCGGCGGCGGCGGATGTGCTGCACGCCATCCCGGGTCTGCTCGATCCGCCTGCCGGGAAAGCGCCGGGCCACGTATCCTCGTTCGAGCCGGCGACGGTCCACGGCGTCGTTTTCAACGCGGGTCTCGGCGGCGGCCACCATGGCCTCGAACGCCGCCGTATCCGGCCGGAACGCCTCGGCTTCGGCGCCACGCCGGACAATGCGGACGCTCTCGATAACGTCGCCTTGCTCGATGCCGTACACCACTTCCATGCCCTCGACCACCTCCCCGAAGACGATGTAGTCGCCATCGAGATAGGAACGGTCATCGAGGGTGATGTAGAACTGCGCGCTGTTGGTGTGCGGGCCCCCGTTGGCCATCCCCAGCGCCCCCGCATGATCGTGGCTCAGGTCGGCATGGATCTCGTTGGGGAAGGTATAGCCGGGGCCGCGCGCCTCGCTACGCTTGGGATCCGGCGCCCCCGCCTGGATGACGTGGCCGTCCACCACGCGGTGAAACACCGAACCGTCGTAGTACGGAGTGCCCTCTTCGAACGCCTCGTTGGCGATGGTGCCTTCTGCCAGTCCGACGAAGTTGGCTACCGCCAAGGGCGTTTTCTGCGACTCCAGGCGGGCTACGATCGTTCCCCTACCCGTGACGATCTCCGCATAGAGACCATCGGGTAGCTGCGTCGATGCCACCGAGAAAGCCCCGGCGGCGACGAACAAAACGGCAGCCAGCAGGAGTGCGCCCAACGACCTCGCCCGCCGCACGCGCGCCGGTGCTCAGTGCGTTCCGGGCACGAGGGGCAGAAGCGGCTTGCCGTTGACCGCTATGCCCTGGACCTTCGAGGTCAGCAACTCGCCGCCGGGAATGGACAGAACCACCTTGAACCCTAGCAGCACCCAGCCCACTTTGACCATCGAACCCCGCCCGCTAAGAGTCGCCCCGATGAGGCTGGCACTCGCTTCCTCGTTGATGAACTCCCCGTTGCCGGTGGCAAACCCTCGCCCAAGCGCGGGCTCTTCGAGACGGAGGGTGTAGACCGAGTTCAGCGTGTGGATGCTGACCAGGTCGCCGGGGCTGAGGTTGCGGGTATCGACGCCATCATTGATCGGCAGGTTGTCGAAAGTCTGCCCGATCTGCAGCGGAAGAGTTGTGGTTGATAGAGTGTTCATGATGCGGGTCCGAAACCGTGGGCATCTCGAGCACTCGCAGCGAGACACGGGTGCTACGGCACCTCCAAACTATACTCCCCCGGTTTGGGTGGCGGTAGACGCTAGTTCAGACCCCGCTGGTGGGGCACGGATGGCGCTATGCTTACCGTTCGTACTCTGCAGCCGGTTTGGAGTCGAGATGACGAGGGTCCGTACACAGCGGCAAGCCAGCCTGTCCCCCATGCCTGGACGGGTCGCGGCGGCGCAGGCGCAGATGGGAGGCGCCGCAACGACCGCATTGTCGCTCGCCGCGCTGCTGATCTGCGCTGCGTTCGTGGACGCGCGGCCGGCGAGGGCCGGCCAGAGCGGCTTATTCGAACAAGCAGCGGTGCCGGACTTCGCCGCTTCCTTCAACGACCCATGGCGGTGGGTGCAGTTCAAGACGAACTCCGGCCTGCCGTCCAACTCCGTATATGACGTGGTCGAGACACCCTCCGGCACGGTGTGGGCAGCGACACAGCGCGGTCTGTCCTGGTACGACGACTTTCGCTGGCACGAGATGGGGGCCGCGCAAGGGATACCGGCGAAAGTGCCACGTTCGATCGCCACCTACGGAGATGACGAGATCGTCGCCGCCGTCGAGCGGCGCCTGTACCGCGGCGACCGCAATGGTTTCGAGGAGGTCCGGGTGGAGATCGACGGCACCACCTACCAGACCCTCGGCGTCCGCTCGGCCGCGACGAACAGCAGCTTCGTGCTCGCGACAACCGGTCGAGATGCTCCGGTCGTGGTGCTGTATTACGACGGAGCTACAGTTCGGTACCTATCACCAAGGACGGAGTTGGAGTGGGATCAGTACATCATCGACTTCTGGACCAACGGCGCGGGCGCGCTGTGGATGACCATGGTCTCCGGGCTGGAACGCTGGGAAGGTGGGCGCTGGGACGAGGCAATCGGCTCGCCGGGCGACCTGCCGCTGCATGTTCGGCGTGTGGTGGAAACGGCAGATAACACCGGCCTCGCGTCGATCAGATACCCGCCCGAGTCACGCGGTTTGTGGGAATGGACCAGGGGAAGTCTCCCGCGTCTCAACCGCCGCGAGCCCGCCGATCTGCTGGAGTCGATGGACGTCTCTCCGACCGGCGACGCCATCGTCGTCTACCGTTCTGGCGACGTACGCGTTCGCCGGGACGGCCGCTGGTCTTCTATCGAGCAAGTGCCGCCGCAGTTGGCGGGGCTGCTGTTCGTCAAGTTCCGTTCCGACGGTGACCTGTGGGTCGGAACGCAGAACGGGCTCTTTCTGTTTCGTGCTTCGCACCGCCGCTGGACCCACTGGGAGGTCCCATCGCCCGACGTGCGCAACGAGGTTCTCGAGATCCTGCATACGCGCGACGGCTCTACATGGCTGGCAACCGGCCGCGGCATCGCGATACACCGCATCGATGGGACGGTGGACTGGATCGAACGGATCGCAGGGACCGAACTGCAGGAGATCACCGGCCTCGCCGAAGATGACCAGGGGTTCATCTGGATATCGAGCGGTTCTTCCCTCGCCGGCGCGTATCGCGGCGACGGACGGACGTGGACCCACTTCGGCGCCGACGAAGGCCTCCTGGCGCCCCTGGTGCACAAGATCCGCAAGGACCGCCGTGGGCGCTTGTGGTTTCTCGGCATGGCCAAGATGGTGAACAACGATGCGGATACGAACCAGCCCGGTGCGTTCCTCTTCGAAAACGGGGAGTTCATTCCCTGGACTACGGCAGAAGGCCTGATCCACGGCCGGGTCTACGATTTCACGGAAGGAGCCGACGGCGCCTTTTGGTTCGCCACTTTTGGTGGCCTGAGCCGCTGGCGTGACGGCGAGTGGTCCCACTGGACCACTGCCGACGGATTGCGCCGGGACCGTATCTTCACGGTAGCGGTCGACCACGACAATCGCCTCTGGTTCGGCGACCAGTTCAGCGGCCTGGGGTTCCTCGACGAAGACGAGCAGCCCCGTTACCTCACCACCGTCGACGGGCTTATCCACGACGGGGTTCAGGAGGTTCGGGTCGGGCCCGGCGGCGAGTTGTGGATCTCAACGAGTGGCGGGCTCTCTCGTTTGCACGACGGCGACTGGTCGAACTTTGACGTCACCACAGGCCTGAGCTCGCCGATACTTTGGCCCATCCTTCCTTTCGAAGATCGTGTGCTCATGGGCACATCGGGCAACGGCCTCGACGTACTCAGCCTCGCGGAAGCCAGCCTGCCGGCACCCGTGGTGCAGGTGACCCACGCCGTCTCCGACGAAGGCTCCGCGCTGCTGCGCTGGGAAACCCATGCCTACTGGGGGCAGCTTCCGACGGAGGCGATCGAGACCCGCTACCGCCTCGACGATGGGGAGTGGTCGAGCTGGTCGACCGCCCGGGAGGCCGTGCTCACCTCGCTGGCGCCTGGAGGGTATGCCTTCGAGGTCCAGGCCAAGGGGTTTCTCGGCGGGTTCGGCGCGTCGACACAAACTGTTCCCCTCATCGTCCGGCAACCCTTGTACTACCGAGCTGATTTCTACATTCCCGTCGGCTCCCTGGTGCTGCTCGGGCTGCTGATGCTGCTCATCGGCCGGCGGCGCCACACGCAGGCCCTGCGTCAACGCGACGACGAGTATCGACGGCGGTTGGAGCAACGTGTTGACGAGCGCACCAATGCTCTGCGCGAGAGCGAAGAACGTCTCCGCATGTTGCTGGAGACCGTCCATGTCATCCCCTGGACGGCCGATGCGACCACCTGGGAGTTCACCTACGTCGGGCCTCAAGCGGTCGACGTCCTCGGCTATGCGATCGAGCGCTGGTACGAGCCCACGTTTTGGGTCAACCACATCCATCCAGACGACGTGGATTGGGCATTGAGCTATTGCGAGGAACAATCGAGCATCAACACCCGATATGAGTTCGAGTACCGGATGCTGACCGCCGACGGCAACATCGTCTGGCTGCACGACCTCGTCGCCGTTGTCCGCGAGGACGGCAAACCGACGATGCTGCGCGGCTTCATGATCGACATCACCGCCCGCAAGCAGGCCGAGGCGGAGCGTATCGAGGCCGAATCGGAAGCCCTGGAGCATCGCGAGCGTCTCGCCCACCTGTCACGTGTGCACATGCTCGGTGAGATGGCCACCGGAATCGCGCACGAGGTGAATCAGCCACTCACCGCGGTATCCACGTACACGCAAGCCTGCCGCCGCATGATCGAAGCCGGCCTGATCGACGAGGTGCAGATCATCGACGTGCTGCGTCGCATCTCGGACGAGGCGGTGCGTGCCGGCGACATGATCCACGGGCTCAAGGCGCTGGTGCGCAAGCGCAGCAGCGAGCTGCGAATCTGCAACGTGCACGACCTGGTGCGCGACGTGATTCCGCTCGCCGAGGTCCAGGCCCGAGACCTCGGTATCGAGATCCTCGTACAGCTGGACGACGACGTACCGGACATCGTCGTCGACGACGTCCAGATCCAGCAGGTCGTCCTCAACCTGATTCGCAACGCCATCGAGGCGACCCAGCCCGGCACCGGAAAGGTCACGGTACGCTCTGCCGTGATCGACGGCAACATGGTCGAGCTGGAAGTCGCCGACAACGGCACCGGCGTTGACCACGACGACCCGGAGCAGGTCTTCCAGCCCTTCTTCTCGACCAAGCAAGACGGAATGGGGATGGGTCTCTCGATCAGCCGAAGCATCATCGAGGCGCATGGCGGCCAGATCGGCTATCGGCCCGGCGACCAGGGCGGAAGCGCGTTCTTCTTCCAGCTCCCGTCAGAGGCCCGACGCGGTGCCACCATGCGCTGATTACACTCCGCCGGAGCACGAAATCCATGGACAACGACCATCGTAACCAGCTCGCCGCCTTTCTCGAGGAGGATCTGGGACGTGGCGACATCACCAGCGAGTCGCTGATTCCGGCAGCCGCAGAGGCTACCGGCGAGGTGCGCAGCGGTGAGGCCGCGGTGCTCGCGGGCCTCGACGAGGCCACCGTGCTCGCCGACATGATGCAGCTTGAAACCACGGAGCACGTCGGCGATGGGGACGAGATCGACGCCGGGCAACTGGTGCTCGAGGTCAGCGGCAAGGCGCGCGCCATCCTTGGCGTGGAGCGCACCCTTCTCAACGTTATCAGTCACATGAGCGGCGTCGCCACAATGACCCACCGCGCCGTACACGCGGTCGCGCGGGCACACACCGGGGCCCACGCGGAGAGGCCGCCGCGGATTTCCGCAACGAGAAAGACCCTCCCCGGGCTGCGCCGGCTGCAGAAGAAAGCGGTCGTCTTGGGAGGCGGCGTACCGCATCGCTCGGATCTTTCCGACGCCGTGCTGGTAAAAGACAACCACCTGTCGCCAGACCCCGATTTCGCCGCCATCGTACGGCGCGCCCGGGAACGTGTCGGTTCGATGCCCGTCGAGATCGAGGTCGAATCACTGCAGGACGCTCTGCTTGCCGCCGAGGCGGGCGCCGACTCCCTGCTGCTCGACAACCTGAGCCCCACCGCGGTAACGGAGATCGTCGAGACACTGCGCTCCGCCGGACTGCGCAACGAGATATCATTGGAAGCGTCTGGAGGAATCGGTATCGGCACGGTGCATGCGTACGCCGATACCGGCGTTGACGTGATCTCCATGGGCGTGCTTACGACTTCGGCTCACCATATCGATTTTTCGCTGCATTTCAGACGCTGACCGTTGCAGCAAGACCGCCGAAGCCGACCTCCACTTCGAGCTTTCCAATGTCATCGGAACCAAGGACCATTCGGAGCCAAGAACCATGATGCGGCACGGGGCACCTGTACCTGCTGAAGGAAACGGCCACGACGAAGCCGAACGCCGGGCGCTAGTGGACGAGATCCACCGTCTGAAGAAGCAAAGTAATGCCCTCATCCTGGCTCACAACTACCAGATTCCCGACATCCAGGACCTCGCCGACTTCGTCGGTGATTCGCTCGGCCTGTCGTTGCAAGCGCAGTCCACGGAGGCCGACACAATCGTCTTCTGCGGCGTGCATTTTATGGCCGAAACCGCGGCAGTTCTGTGCCCCGACAAGACCGTGCTGATCCCGGATCTCCAGGCGGGGTGCTCGCTGGCGGACACCATCACCGTAGAGCAGCTCCGCGCCTGGAAGGAAGAGCACCCCGGCGCCACCGTCGTCGTATACGTCAACTGCTCCGCCGAGGTGAAAGCCGAAGCAGATTATTGCTGCACTTCGGCCAACGCGCTACGCGTGGTGGAGTCGATTCCCGCCGACCAGGAGATCTTGTTTGCTCCCGACATGTTTCTCGGCGAGTACATCCGCGAGAACACCGACCGCAAGATCCATGTCTGGTTGGGTGAGTGCCACGTGCACGCGGCGATCCGCCCGGCCGACGTCGATCGCGCGCTGGCCCAGCATCCGGAAGCCGAACTGCTCATCCATCCCGAGTGCGGCTGCGTCTCGAATATCATGTGGCAGCTCGCCAAGGGTGACTTGCCCAGCGAACGCACCAGGATCACGTCGACTACCGGGATGATCAACAGCATCGCCGAGTCGGACGCCCGCGAGTTTCTCGTCGCCACTGAAACTGGCATCCTGCACCAGATGAGGAAGCACCACCCCGATCGAACGTTCGTGCCCATCAAGAGCGACGCCGAGTGCATGTTCATGAAGATGATCACTCTCGACAAGGTCGCGCGAACGTTACGAGAGGGTATCCACGAGGTCAGGGTTCCCCCTGCCGTTGCCGATGGAGCAAGGCGCGCCATCGAGCGCATGGTGGCAATTCACTAGCCCGACTTTTCAACGGGCCGTAAGTAACTCACCCTGCGAGCAAGCGCAACGCCGTCATCGCGCGCCCTCGCGCCGACACATTTCGAGCTCGGACCGGTCCCCTCCGACGCGTACTATCGCACCCATGATCCCCCGCGTGTCGTCCGGCAAGCCCCATCTACTAGTTCTCCCGGGAGGTCGACGCGTGTCGGCTGATTTTGCCGGCATCCGCGTTGTCGTCGCGCGCCAGGATGACCCACCATTCGCCGTCGACGGCGTTGCGGTGGAGGAGGACACCTGGCTGGCGCTCGGCGCTCCGTCGGACGTTGTCTCCTCCCCCGATCACCCGGTGCGGGTCATGACGCGGGTATGGGACGCGCAGCCGGAAAAACCTGGAACCGTACTCGTTAAGCGCGGTTCGCTGGTACGACTACACGCCGTCGTCCACGACCTCAATGAAGACCCCTCGTGGAAGGAAACGTGGGTCCGTACGGCGCTTTCCGGAGTCTTCGAGGAAGCCGGGCGGCACCGGCTTCGCGCTCTGCAATTGCCGCTGCTGGCAACCAAACACGGCAGCCTTCCGCCGAACCGATTCATGGTGCTGCTGCGGGAGGCTCTGGTGCAACAGGCGGCGAGTTTGCAGCGACATCTGCAGGGCATTTGGTTGGTGCGCGACGGGGAATCCGGGGCTGAGCTGCTCGCCACCCTCACCGCGAAGGAGCCCGAGTAAGCGCAACGCACTCATCGCGCGCCCTCGCGCTAGCCTGGATATCTCAACGGGTCGCGGCTGCGAACCGTGGTGGCGCGAGTGGCGGCGCCGCGCGCGCGCCTCCCGCGGATGCCGCATCGGTCGGTGTATCCTTCCCGCACCAAACTGGACGCACTCGTCCCCGTGCGGCGGTCGGCACGCGCCGGCCGCCCTCATTCTCGATGCAGGCAGGCGTGACCTTCGAAATCGCATTCATGCTGGCGCTGATCCTGGTCGCGCTGGTGTTGTTCGTCCGCGAGGTCTTCCCCATCGAGGTGACGGCGATGGTGCTACTCGGCGTGCTCCTCATCGTCGGCATCGTCACCGTGGAGGAGGCTCTCGCCGGGCTCAGCAACAAGGCGGTGGTTACCGTGGGAGCGATGCTCGTTCTCGGGCAGGCGCTGGTAAAGACGGGCGTGCTAACGGCCGCTGCCGATCGCCTCGCGGCCGCCACCGGATCACGCACCTGGACGGCCATGAGCTTGGTCTTGGTGGTCGCCGGTTTGTTGTCCGGGTTTCTCAACAACACCGCCGTGGTGGCGATCTTCATCCCGCTGGTGGTCGACCTCTGCCGGCGGTTTCACATCTCGCCGTCGAAGTTCATGTTGCCGCTGTCGTACGTCTCCATTGCCGGCGGGACCCTGACCGTTATCGGCACATCCACCAACCTCCTGGTCAGCGCCATCGCCGAGGATAACGGCCTGCCGCCGTTCCAAATGTTCGAGTTCAGCGCGCTCGGCATCATTCTGTTGGTGGTGGGCCTGGCCTACGTACTGTTCGCTTCGCCCTACTTGTTGCCGACGCGGTCGACGCCCGAGGCCCTAACGCGCCAGTACAAAATGCGTCATTACCTGACCGAGGTCCAGGTCACGGCGTCGTCGGCCCTCATCGGCGCCACCATCGAAAAGAGCGCCCTGAACCGCGACTACGACATCACCGTCATCGCGGTGCACCGTGGAGTCGACCACGTCACCGAGAACCTCCGCCATCTGCGCATCCTCGCCGACGACGTGCTGGTGGTGCGGGGCTCAGGGGAGAATCTCATGCGCCTCAGCAGCGCCAAGGGCTTAGCCCCGCTCTCCGAGGTGCGGCTTTCGGATGCGGCAATCTCGGAGGAGGGCCAGTTCCTTGTCGAAGCGATCGTGGGCCGCAACAGCTCGCTGATCGGCCGTACGCTCGAGGAAATCGACTTCCGCCAGCGGGTCGGCGCCTTCGTCCTGGCCATCCGCCGTGAGGGGGAGATTCTGCACGACAAGATCGCCAGCACCCGGCTGCTGTTCGCCGACGACCTGCTGCTCGTCGTCCCCGAGGAGCGCATGGGGCAGCTGCGCCACTCGGAGGACCTCATCGTCACGTCTCGCGACCAGGTAGAAACCAGCCTCGGGGGCACGAAGTGGGCCATTCTCTTCATTCTCCCTGCCATTGTCGTGCTCGCGGCGCTCGGCATCGTCGACATCGTCAAGGGCGCCATCATCGGCTGCATCGCCTTGCTGGTGCTGCGCGCCTTGCGCCCCTCCGAGGCCTACCGGGCGCTCGACTGGTCGATACTGGTCCTCATCGCCGCCTTCGTCCCGGTGGGCGCCGCCATGCAAAAGACCGGCACAGCGGAGTTCCTCGCCGGCGGTATCCTGCGCTTGCGCGACCTGAACCCCGACTTCTTCACCCCCGCGGTGATCTTGTCGGTGCTCTACTTGCTCACCTCGCTGCTGACGCAAACGATTTCAAACAACGCTACGGCGATCCTGATGGCGCCCATCGCCGTGCAGCTCGCTGTCGAATTGGGCGTCGACTCGCGACCGTTCCTCATCGCCGTAGCCTTCTCTGCTTCGGCCGGGTTGATGACCCCATACGGTTACCAGACCAACCTGATGGTGATGGGCCCCGGCGGATACCGATTCATGGACTTCGTCCGCTTCGGCGGGCCGCTGACGCTCATGTTCTGGATCATCGCCTCACTACTGATCCCCCTGATGTGGAGCTTTTGAAGATGCCGCTGACCCCCTCACGTTTTCACCACGGCCTGCTCGGCCTTCTCGGGCGAGTCACGGCCGTCCCCGTAGCGCTCGCTTTGATGTTGGCGCTCGCCACCTCGGCTACAGGGCAAGCGCCCCTGATCGCATTCGACCACTACCACACGGTGGAGGAAATCGAGGCCTATCTCGAAGCCACCGCGGCCCGTCACGACGAGCTGGTGACGCTGGTGGAAATCGGACAGAGCCGGGGCGGACGGCGGATCCTTGCCGTGGAGATCAACAACGCCGCCACCGGCGCCGCGGGGGACAAGCCCGGCTTCTACCTCGACGGCAACATCCACGGTGGGGAGCTCCTCGGCGGCGAGGGGGCGCTGCACTTCATCGAGACCCTGCTGACCGGGTATGGAGGTGACCCGCGGGTCACCGAAATGGTCGATTTCACCGCCTTTTACATCGTGCCCGTGGTCAACCCGGACGGTCGGGCTATTTCTGTAGGCACCCCGGAGAACCATCGTTGGAACATACGCCCGTTCGACGAAGACGGTGATGGTCTGGTCGACGAGGACCCCCCTGAGGACATCGACGGCGACGGCCGCATTCTCGATATCCGCGTGCAGGACCCTCGCGGCCCCTGGAAGGTATCTCCCGACGACCCGCGCGCCATGGTGCGACGCCAGCGCGGCGACCGCCAGGGTCCCTTCTATCAGATCATCAGCGAGGGCATCGACAACGACGGCGATGGCGAGTTCAACGAGGACCGTGTCGGCGGCATCGACCTGAATCGTAACTTCCCCGCCAACTGGAGTGCCGCACAATTCGGCTCCGGCCCGTTTCCTCTGTCGGAGCCCGAGACCTGGGCCTTGGTCGACTACATCACCTCGCGGCCGAATATCGCCGCGATTCACACGTACCACACCAGCGGCGGCTTGATCCTGCGCTTTCCCACCCTCGCCGATCAGGACTGGGACTTTCCGCAGGCCGATCTGGACGACTACCGCGCCATCGCCGAGGACGGCGTGCGCGAGACCGGGTACGCCAACTACGCCTACGACAAGCAGACCATCGTCGACCTCATGAGTCCGGGCCACGGTGTCTTCAACGATTGGGCATCCAAGGAGTTCGGGGTACCGGCGATTACCACGGAGATGTGGCGCAACGGTTTCGGCGAGGGCGCCGCCGCTCGCTTGCGCTGGAACGACGAGGTGCTCGGCGGCGCCGGGTTCGTCGACTGGAGGCCCATCGACCATCCTGAGCTGCTCGACGCTGCGCGCCAGTTGCTTGCATCGAGCGGCAGCCTCGCGGCCGCCGGCGCCGAGCCGCGCCCGGGGCAGGTGGAGGAAGTCGTCGCCGAGATCGGCGGCTGGGACCGCTTTTCGGTGTCCAACCCACCCGAGCATTTGATCGAGGGGGAACTCGAGCGCAACACACGTTGGGTGCTGACCTTCGCCGAGAAGCTACCGCGCGTGGCCATCGTCGAGGCTACCGCGCAACAGGTCGGCGGCGTCGAGGGTCTGTTCGCCATCCAGGCGAGCGTCGCCAACGTTGGCTGGCTGGCCACGGCAACGGCGCACGCGGTCGAGACCCTAGGTACAGCGCAGCCCGTCGTGGTGGAGATCACGCTGACCAACGCCGAGATGCCCCCGGACGTCCCGGGCCGTTCGGCGGAGGGACAGACGTTCGCCCGCCTGTCGCTCGGCACGCTCCCCGGAACCCGCGACGATCGGCCCGCGAAGATGAACCAGCTGTTCTGGAACGCCGAGGTCATCGACCCCTCGCAGCCGGCCTTTGCCGACATTCTCGTGCGTTCGCAAAAAGCGGGCGTGGTGCGGCAGCGGCTGGAACTGATCGGGGGCGTGTCGGGAAGGTAGCCGGGCGCGGGGACGCTTGCTCTAGGCATGTCTCCCTGGCAACTGCCTGTCTGAGGCCTTCACGCTCGGCCGCGGAGGCTGCCCGAAAAAGTACCTTCGAGCTGCAACCAACGCGGCTGCTTGCCAAAGGGTTGGTCCGCGCGGTGCTGCTGGTTTTTAGGCAGGTGCGCCCTGGCGTGCCCCGTGTAGAGGGTTCGGACTCCGCTCCGACTGAGCCCCGTTTTTCCAGCGGTGTCGGAGAGCGCCGAATGCAAGGCGCGCGCCGAGAGGGCGACCGGAGTCGTACTCCAGTACGGCGTAGGGAGCCCGAACAA
>SMUY01118211.1_pt1 | contig 22705 bp, 20 predicted proteins | sample 2456441 | NCBI WGS metagenome assembly SMUY01 (sample SAMN11095931, study PRJNA526329) | marine sediment metagenome | biome: Marine sediment; feature: Surficial sediment; material: Deep marine sediment; isolation source: Hadal surficial sediment | place: Pacific Ocean | collected 2014-11 | depth...
GGGTCAGGGCTGCGCGAGGGCGCGAGCGCGAGGGCGTGTGAGGACAAGGCGCGCGCAGAGTCGGGAGCGGAGGCGTACCTTCAGGTACGTCGAGCATCCCGAATCAAGCGCAACGCAGTCATCGCGCGCCCTCGCGCTCGCGCCCGCGCTCGGGGTCGAAGCAGGCCCGACACCGGGCCTCATAAACATCCTCGGCACCCACCACAACGCGCTCTTCGCTGGCGATCAGTCGTTGTGAATGGTTTGCTGGCGCGCCGCAACGAATGCATATCGCCAGCGTCTTGGTGATGTACTCGGCCAGCGCCAGGAGCTGCGGAATGGGCTCGAAGGGCCGGCCCAGGTAGTCCTGATCCAGCCCCGCGATGATCACCCGGCGGCCTTCGGATGCCAATCGCTGGCACACTTCGATGAGCCCATCGTCGTAGAACTGCACTTCATCGATGCCGACCACGCGGGTTTGCGGGTCAACCGCGTCGTAAAGCTCGGTCGAGGTCGTCACCCGCTCGCTGGGAAGCCGTTGGCGATTGTGGGAAACGATATGACCGTCGTCGTAGCGATCGTCGATGGGCGGCTTGAACACCTGCACCTTCTGGCGCGCGATCTGGGCGCGGCGCAGGCGACGGATGAGTTCCTCGCTCTTACCCGAGAACATGCTGCCGCAGATCACTTCGATCCAGCCCCTGCCGGGGCTCCGGCCGCCCGCTTCGGGCGCCCTCATGTCGGTTGCCTCCGCCGCGGCCCTCCCTTCGAGCGCTGCCAGGTCGCTGCGCACTTCGTCGTCCAAACCGCGTCCCTCCGCAATGGCGGCGCCGGGCGAAAGCCGGCCATTGACCGCCCCAATGCTACAATCCGGGCCCGCCGACGCTCCAAACCTCACAGTAGCCCGTTGCCGTGAACACCGCCACTTCAACAAAATCCAGGGATTCGGGCATTCCGTGGGGTTCCGTGATCGACCGCATCAACCAGGTCCGCCGCGGCCTGGTATGGATCGTGGTGACACTGCTGGTGGGCACAGCAGCCTCTTGGGGCGTCGCAGACCGTATCTTCGCGTTCCTGGCGGCACCGCTCACCGAAGCGCTCGCCGACGCCGGACGCGATAACCGGCTGGTCTTTACCCACCTGTCGGATCCCTTTGTCATCTACTTCAGTGTGGCACTATTGGGTGGGTTGTTGCTCGCATTGCCCGTCCTGATGGCACTGTTCTGGCGCATTGTCGCGCCGCTCGGACTCGGACGAGGGCTCTTCAAGGCGGCGCTGTTCGTGTTGTCGGCGACGCTGCTCTTCGTCGCCGGGCTGGCGTTCGGCTACTGGGTGCTACTGCCCTTCGTGGTGCGCTACCTGCTCGGCGTCGCCGAGCAATTCCAGTACGCCGTCACCGTGCGCGAGTATTTACGCTTTGCGCTGCGCATCCTCCTGGCCATGGGAATCTCCGCCCAACTGCCACTGATCAGCTTCGTGCTGGCACGCTTCGGCCTGGTCACCGCCGGCCAGCTGCTGCGCTGGCTCCCCTATGCCGTTCTAGCCGCTTTCGTACTGGCCGCCCTAATCACCCCTCCGGACGGCATCAGCCAGGTCCTCGTAGCCGTACCCATGCTGGTCCTCTACCTCTTCGGCGTCCTGGTAGCCGCCCTGGCCACCCCACGCCGGAGCACCTAGCCGGCCCGCCGCCCGACCGGAAGCGAGATGGCGCCAGATGCAAGGCGCGCACCCCGAGGGCGACCGGAGGCGTACGCCAGTACGCCGTAGGAAGCCCGAACAAGCGCAACGCCGCAGATACCGTCTTATCGCTCCCGGCCCTTGGCGTCTTCCCAGAGTGCATCCATCGCCGCCAAATCGGCGGCCTCCCCCGACACGATGCGGGGCTCGATGGCACGAAAACGACGCTCGAACTTCTCGCTGGAACGACGCAGCGCCGCTTCGGGCGACAGGCCCAGGTGCCGCGCCAGGTTGGCGATGGCGAACAGCAAGTCGCCGATCTCCTCCTCGACCACCGGCGAACGCCGCACCCCCGCCTCGCCTGCCATCGCCTCTTCGACCTCCTCCAGCTCCTCCCGTACCTTGCGGACTACGCCCTCCACGTCCGGCCAATCGAACCCCGCGTGGGCGGCACGGCGCCCGAGCTTCTCGGCGCGCGCCAACGCCGGGAAGGACGCCGGAATGTCGTCGAGCACGGAGCCACTGCCGCGCTCCTCGCGCTTGATCGATTCCCACCGCTGCAGCACTTCGTCGGCGTTCTCCGCCTCGCCGTCCCCGAACACGTGCGGATGGCGGCGCACCAGTTTGTCGCAGATCGCGTCAGCCACCTGGCGCACGTCGAAGATTCCCTCTTCCGAGGCCATCTGAGAGATAAACACCACCTGCAGGAGCAAATCGCCGAGTTCCGCGGGTAGCGCCTCCATGTCGTTATCGTCGATCACCTGGACCACTTCGTAGGCCTCTTCCAGGACGTAACGGCGCAGCGAGCGCAGGTCTTGCTCGCGGTCCCAGGGGCAGCCGTCGGGGCCTCGTAGCCTCCTCATGATGTCGACCAAGCGACCGAACGCAGCCTCGGCTTCGGGGTGTTCTGACACGCAATTCCTCGCGGTTGAGCGGCGCCTGGATGGGACGCCTCGGGGGGCGCGGCCGCGATTCTACAACGGGTCGCGCATTGCGGCGTAGCATGACGCCTTCTACACTGCGGCTCACGAGCTATTAAGCTTTTCCTGGGGAGTTGACATGGACGACGATAAACGCTTGAAGGATTCCGAGAAACGGCCGCGACTCAAGGTGACCGACCGGCGCAAGTTCACCGCCGACGGCACACCACGTAACAGCGAGCCGGCCGACGCCCCGACCCCGGCCCCGACGCCGGCCCCACTCCCGACCCCGGCCCCGGCTACCGGTAACCAAGAGACCATCGCCGGCACCCATACGCCACCTCCGGTCGAGCCCGGTACAGACGAGCCACGCGACGCGGCTCCACAGTCCAGTGTCGCCGACTTGCCGCGCGATTTTTCCGCATTCGTAGAAGGCATGTACCTCGAGGCGATGCTCTATTTGGGGGCCTTGCCGGATCCCCGCAGCGGCGAGGTAACGGAGGATGTCGAGCTCGCCCGTTACAAGATCGACCTGCTCGCCATGATCCAGGAGAAGACGCAGGGGAACCTCAGCGACGACGAGAAACGGCAGCTCGAAGGGGTCCTGTACCAATTGCGGACGGTGTACGTGCAGAAGACGCAGGCGGCTGATTCATAGGTTGACATTAGGTCACTCATATTTTATCCTGATGATCAGCTAAGCTAGTTGCCGGCGCCGCGGCTTCATGATGTTCGTTCGCGCCGCCTCCCGCCAAACTTCAGGCACACTCGATTTTCAGCCTTGCGGCCGTCGCCTCGCGGTGAGCCCACCCAGCCGGGTTCTCTCCGAGCCCGCTTGCGGCCGCTGAAACGGAGGAACTGCATGTCCAAGATCATCGGAATCGACCTCGGCACGACGAACTCCGTCGTCGCCGTGATGGAGGGCGGCGAACCCGTCGTCATCCCCAGCGCCGAAGGCAACCGCACCACGCCGTCGGTCGTTGCGTTCACCGAAAAGGGTGAGCGCCTCGTCGGACAAGTCGCCAAGCGGCAGGCCATCACCAACCCCGAGAACACCGTCTTCTCCATCAAGCGCTTCGTGGGCCGCCGCTACAACGAGGTGTCCGAAGAGATGAGGATGGTGCCGTACGAAGTCATCGAGGAAGGCGACGACGTGCGCGTCATGGCGCGCGGAAAGAAATACTCGCCGCCCGAGATCTCCGCAATGATCTTGCAAAAGCTCAAGTCGGCAGCCGAAGACTACCTGGGAGAGAAGGTCGATCGCGTCGTCGTTACGGTACCGGCGTATTTCAACGACAGCCAGCGCCAGGCCACCAAGGACGCCGGCAAGATCGCCGGCTTGAAGGTGGAGCGCATCATCAACGAGCCCACCGCCGCGGCCCTCGCCTACGGGCTCGACAAACAGGCGGACGAGAAAATCGCCGTCTACGACTTCGGTGGCGGTACGTTCGACATTTCGATCCTCGAGGTCGGTGACGGCATCGTTGAGGTCAAGGCGACCCACGGTGACACCCATCTGGGCGGGGACAACCTCGACCACCGCATCATCGAGTGGATCGTCGACGAGTTCCGCAAGGACCAGGGCGTCGATCTGTCGAAGGACCGCATGGCGTTGCAGCGTCTGAAGGAGGCGGCGGAGAAGGCCAAGATCGAGCTGTCGAGCGTCTCGGAAACGGAGATCAACCTTCCCTTTATTACCGCCGACGCGAGCGGCCCCAAGCACCTGTCGCTGAAGCTGTCGCGCTCCAAGTTCGAGCAGCTCGTCGACGACCTCGTGCAGCGCACCATGGAGCCTTGCAAGCAGGCGCTCAAGGACGCCAACATGAAGCCCGGTGAGATCGACGAGGTCGTTCTCGTGGGCGGCTCGACGCGCATCCCCAAGGTGCAAGAGCTGGTCACCGAACTGTTCGGCAGGGAGCCCCACAAGGGCGTCAATCCGGACGAGGTCGTCGCCGTGGGCGCCGCCATCCAGGCGGGTGTGCTGGCGGGCGAGGTCAACGACGTGCTGTTGCTCGACGTCACTCCCCTGTCGCTCGGTATCGAGACGCTGGGCAGCGTGACAACCGTGTTGATCTCGCGCAACACGACGATTCCGACGCGCAAGAGTGAGATATTCAGCACCGCCTCCGACAACCAAACCAGCGTCGAGATCCACGTGCTGCAGGGCGAGCGTGAGCTGGCCGGAGACAACCGTACGCTCGGCAAATTCCACCTCGTCGGCATCCCCTCGGCACCCCGTGGCGTGCCCCAGGTCGAGGTGACCTTCGACATCGACGCCAATGGCATACTCAATGTGTCGGCGAAGGACCTCGGTACCGGCAAGGAGCAGACCATCACGGTTACCTCTTCGAGCGGACTGTCGCCAAGCGAGATCGACGAGATGGTCGACGAGGCCGCGGCGCATGCCGATGAGGACCAGAAGCGTCGAGAGGCCATCGATGGGCGCAACCAGCTCGATTCGAGCGTCTACCAGACGGAAAAGGTACTCGAGGAGAACCGCGACAAGATCGAGGCATCGTCGGTAACGCAAGTCGAGGAGGCGCTGCAAGGCGCCAAGGACGTGCTCGCCGACGAAGATGCCGACGCGGCCACCTTGTCGGCGGCGGCGGAGCGTCTGCAGAGCGCATCCCATGCCATGGCCGAGGCCATGTACGCCAACGCTTCTTCCGCGGGCAACGGCAGCACACCGGCCGATGACGAGGAAGAAGTTCTCGAGGCCGAGGTCGTCGATGACGACGGGGAGTCCTCCTGAAGATTAGCAGCGACGCCGGGCGGGGCGTGCCCCCGCCCGGCTGTCGCAGGCGGTACAAACACCGATGCTGTCCAGCGATCATTACGCGGTTCTCGGCGTCGCCCCCGATGCCGACGAAGCCACCATCGAGGCGGCCTATCGGAGCCTCTGCCGGCGCTATCACCCCGATCTGAACCCAGGAGACACGCGTACCCACGCCGCCTTCGAGCGTGTTCGGCTCGCCTACGGCGTGCTCACCGACGCCGGTGAACGGACACACTACGATCGCCACGGCCGGCCGGCAGCCGACCGCATCGAAATGGTGGGCACGGCCGGCGCGTCGACGTTGCAACAAGACCCCGCCGGCTCGTTCGCCGAGCTTTTTCGCCGCCTGTGTGCGCACTCCAGGCGAACGCGTCCGCTGCGCGGCCGCGACGTGCATGCCACCGTGAGCTGTCGCCTCGTCGACGCCGAGCGCGGCCGTCGCACCACCGTTACAGTGCGACGCCTGCAGCCCTGTGAGCATTGCGGCGGAAGGAGGTTGGTGGGCACGGAGCAGTCCACAACCTGCTCCACGTGCGGCGGCAGCGGAAAAGAAATCTTCGGCCACGGCGCCCTGAGTGTTGCCGTCTGTTGTGCCGACTGCGCCGGCGCCGGGTTTCGCAGCGGTTCCGGATGCCCGGTGTGTCATGCATCGGGGCTTACCGCTACCACCGAAACGGTCGCCGTGCAGATACCGGCGGGGGTCTTGGATGGCCAGGAGCTCCGCGTCGTGGGTGGTGGGCACAGCGGCAAGCGTGGCGGGCCTTCGGGCGATCTGGTCGTCGCGGTGAACGTTCAGGGGCATCCCCACTTCGACCGCAAGGGGCCGCATTTGACCACCACCGTACCGGTATCGATCAGCGAGGCGATACTCGGCGCTCGCGTGCAGATCTCCACACTCGACGGCGACGCCTGGGTGCGAATCCCTCCCGGCGCGCACAACGGCCAAGAGATCCGGGTGCCGCGCAAGGGCCTCGAAATGCCCAACGGACGCCGTGGCGACCTGTTGGCGTCGTTGGAAATCTGGCTCCCGGACCTCGTCGACGAGGATGCCAAACGGCTCATCCGCGAGTTCGGCGAGCGCACCGCCAAGCCGGCTCGAACCCCAACCGAACGTGCTACGGTGCCACGATGAGCGGCGAGCGGGCATCACGCGGCGGAACCTACATGATCAGCGCCGTAGCCGAGCTCTACGATATCCACCCGCAGACCCTGCGGTTGTACGAACGCGAGGGCTTGCTGCGCCCGGATCGATCCGACGGGAATACGCGGCTCTATTCCAGCGACGACCTCGAGCGGCTCGAGTTCATTCTCACCCTGACGCGCGAGCTCGGCGTCAATCTCGCCGGCGTCGAGGTAATCCTGAACATGCGCCAGAACATGTCGCGCCTGCAGCAGGAGGTCGCCTCGCTGATGACTTACATGCGTGACGAGTTGCTGAAAAACGACCGAGATCTCAGGAGCCGATTCGAGCAAGCATTGGTTCGCGTCGAGCGTGGCCCGCTGGTCGTACAGACCCGGAAGACACGGATCACCGTGCGAACCGTGGGTGGCTCCGCGGCGGCGGGCGGCGGCTCCGGCAAGGAATCGAGCGCCTCGTGACCACGCCACCCGTCCCCCCGGCCCCACCGCCGAGCTGCGACGCATGCAACGACACCGGTTGGCTGGCCGTTTCCGATGAGCCCGGGGCAGCGGTACGACGCTGCGATTGCTACGCCCGCCGTAACGTCCAGCAGCGCCTTGACGAGGCGCTCATTCCGCCACGCTACAGTGGCGTCGAACTCGGCAACTTCTCGCTCTACAACGGCATCAACGGGTCGCTGACGGAGGCCAAACTGATCTCCGAGAAGTTCGTCGACGCCTTCCCCGGCGTCGATTCCGGCCTGCTCTTCGATGGACCTGCGGGCGTCGGCAAGACACACTTGGCGGTGGCTATTCTCAACGAGCTCATCGCAAACCACGGAGTCACGGGTCGCTTCGTTGATTACCGTGACCTGCTGCGCTCGATCCAGGACTCATATAATCCCGTCTCCGAAACTTCAGAGCTGCAGATCCTGCGTCCGGTGCTGCGCGCCGATGTGCTGCTGCTCGATGAACTCGGGACGCGCCGACCCACCGCCTGGGTTCGCGACACGGTCACCCAGATTCTCAACGATCGGTACCAGCACAAGCGAATCACCCTGATCACGACAAACTATGGTGACGACGACACAGACGCGGCAGTGCCGACGCTTGCCGAGCGCATCGGCCCGTACGCTCGCAGTCGCTTGTACGAAATGTGCCGCCCGGTCACGATGAAGGGGCAGGACTTTCGCCAGATTGCCGGCAGCGGCAGCGTGCGCAACGTCTCCCGTCGTCCGATCGTTTCGCAGCCCGATCGCGCCCGCGCTTCTTGAATGCGGGCTAGCCTGGAGATCTCAACGGGTCACGTAGGTCGCCCCAAGCGGATTGAAACAGAGTAATCGCCACCACCCCGGCGGTGTCGGCACGCAACACGCGCGGGCCTAGCTGCAGAAGGCTACCCCCTCTCGAAGTAGCGGCGTCAACCTCCTCGGCCGTCCATCCGCCCTCCGGACCGACCATCACGGTGGTGGCGTCGGGCAGCTTCGCCGTGTCAACGACGGCATCCGCGCCCTGAACCAAGCCCACGGACGCTGCACCTGCCCCGGGCTCCGCGATGAACAGCGGGCGCGGTAGAGTCTCCCAAGCCAAAGCGTCGAATCGGCACGGGCGCTCGATCAACGGGACGCGGGTGCGCTGGCTCTGCTCGGCGGCGGCGTCGGCAATACGCCGCCACCTATCCGCCTTGCGTTCCAGCGTCGCCGGTGCGCCCTTCGCCCGTTGGCTGCGTTGCGCCATCACCGGGACAATCCGGCGCACACCCAGTTCCGTCACCTGCCGGACGATGGTCTCCATACGCCCGGAGCGCGCCGGTATCGCCTGCACCAGGCAGATGTCGAGATCGGACTCCTGCGTGGCCTGGACCACGCCGATGACGCGGAGCGTCGTCGCACTATCGTCGATGGCGGCAATCTCGGCTTCTACCTCCCCACCGCGACCATCGAAGAGAAAGACGATATCGCCAACGACGGCCCGTACCACGCGCAGGTGTCTATGCACGACATCACCGGGGTCGATCACACCGCAGGCGTCGGGCTCGATCGACGCGATTCGAAACCGCCGTCCCGTGCGTGACGCGCTCACCCGACGAGGTTGCGGAGACGATCCCACCAGCTCTCGGCATCGCCCTCAGGTTCGGGCTCGCCAGTGACTTCGCCTAGCTGCTCGATGAGGGTCCGCTGCTCGGGCGTCAACCCCGAAGGCGTTACCACCTGCACGGCGACCCGCAACACCCCGCGGCGGCCGCCGTTGAGCGAGGAGATGCCGCGCCCCCTGACGTCGAACACATCGCCGCCTTGGGTGCCGGCGGGAATCTCGAGCGTGGCCTGATCGCCCTCCAGTGTCGGCACCTCGACCGTTCCACCAAGCGCCGCCTTGGGAAATGACACCGCCACGCGGGTGAAAAGGTCCTTTCCATGGCGCACGAACTGGGCATGCTCCCGCACCCCGATGAGCACCTCGAGGTCGCCCACTGCGGCGCCACGCAGCCCCACCGAACCCTCGCCCCGCAGCAGCAAGCGAGAGCCGGTTTCGACCCCAGCCGGGACGCCAACGGTGATCTCGCTGTTTTCGACGACCCTACCTGCGCCGCCACAGTTGCCGCACGGATCACTGACCACGCGGCCGGTACCGCTGCACGCACCACACGGCCGGGCAATGGCGAGGAAGCCGTGGCGTTGCTGCACCGTGCCGCTGCCGCCACAACGGCCGCACCGTGTCGCTCCCCCTCCACTCTGCGAACCGCTCGCCTCGCAGGCCTGACAGGCCACATGCCGGCGCACCCTGATCGTCTTATTCGCCCCGGCGCCTGCGTCTTCGAGGTCGATATGCAGCTCGACACGAAGGCTCGAGCCACGTCCCGAGCGCGCCCGCTGCGTCCCTCCCATGCCACCGAAACCACCGAAGCCAAACAGGTCGCCGAGAATGTCGGAAAAGTCAGCGAAGGTGTCGGCATTGAACTGCTGGCGCCCGCGGAGACCGGCTTCGCCGAAGCGGTCGTAGAGCGACCGCTTCTCCTCGTCGCTGAGCACGGAGTACGCCTCGGCGGCCGCCTTGAAACGCTCCTCTGATTCCTGGTCGCCGGGGTTGCGGTCCGGGTGGTGCTTGAGCGCCGCTTGGCGGTAGGCACGCTTGATCTCATCCGGCGACGCCTCGCGGCCGACACCGAGGATGTGGTAAAAGTCGCGCTCAGCCATCAGTGTGATCGCCGGTCTCAGAGGCGGAAACATCCCCGTCGTCTGCCTCCGGCTCATTCGTTGCCGCGTCCACCCCGGCGCCACCGCTAAAGGCCACCACCACCACCGCCGGCCGTAGCAAACGCTCCTCGAGCTTGTATCCAGCCTGATACACCTCGAGAACGTGCCCCTCGGGAACCTCGTCGGTCTGCTGCCGGGCGATGGCCTCGTGGTAGTTGGGATCGAACAATTCGCCGCGCGGCTCGATGCGTTCGACACCGATCTGCTCGAGGACTTTCTGCAGGCTCCGCAGGATCAGCTGCATCCCTTCGTGGTACGCCCGGGCATCCGACGACTCTGCATCTACGGCACGTTCGAAGTCATCGATTGCCGGCATCAGCCCTTCGAGCAGCCTGCCCTGTCCCCTCGCCGCGGCCTCGGATAGTTCCTTCTGGGCCCGCCGACGGAAGTTGATGAGATCCGCTTGGCGGCGCAAGGACTGCTCTTGCAGTCGCTCGATTTCGGCACGTGCCAGCTCTACCTCATTTTCGAGCTCTGGGCGCGATAGTCCTTGCAGATCGAGCTCCACCGCCGCTCCGGCGTCCCCACCGCCGGCGTCCTCGGCCACTTGGGCGTCCTCGGCCACTTGGGCGTCCTCAGCCACTTGGGCGTCCTCGGTGGCGCCGGCTTCGCCGGATGCGACAGCCGCGACCCCATCCACGTCGACGGGCTCGCCCTGCTGTTCATCATCTCGTTCGTTCACGTCTGTGTCTCTTCTTGTGAGAAAGCGTCAGCAGGCAACCCAGGTGTGTTGCGGGCGCCGCAACGCCCTCAGGCGCATAGGCGGGTGACGACATCGCCGGTCACCCGAGCCATGGTCGTTACCATGGGAATGGTTCTTTCGTAGTGCATGCGCGCCGGGCCCAGCACACCGAGCGCCCCGGAGGGCCGCGTGCCCGAACCGTATCCCGCCGCCACCAAGGCACAGCCTCGGAGGGCCTCGGGCAACCCGTCGCGGCCGATGAGCACGTGCGGACCAGACTCGGCACCACACTCCGCCAGCAAACGGCTGATCTCGCTGGGCTCCTCGAACGCGGCAAAGATGTCGGGCAACGTCGCCCGTTCGGCGAGCTCCGGACTGTCGAGCAGGCGGAAGGCACCCTCGACGAACACCTCCGCCCGATCGATGGACTCGCGCAGCGAACGCCGCACCAACCGCACCGCCAGCAACTCCGGGCGTGATGACCCCTTCGAGCACTGCGCGATGACACGTTCGCGCAGCTCGCGAAGTGTGTACCCGGCGAACCGGCGACGGAGAAAATCAGCGGCTTCCTCGAGCTCGCACTCGGCGAGTTGCTCGTCGAATACGACGGTACGCGTGTGCACCTGCCCCCCGGTGGTCACGAACACCACCGCAACGCTGTCGGGGCCGACGCGCACCAGCTCGACGTGGCGGATGTCGGCCTCGGCCGGAGGCGGAGCCAGAACCATGCCCACGTGCTGGGTCATCTCCGAAAGCACCGAGCAGGCGCGCTGCAGCACCGCATCGATCTCCGGCGGCACCTCGCCCAGACGCTCCCGCATGCGGTCCTCATCAACGCGCTGCAGGTCCCCGTAGCGGATCAAATGCTCCACGTAGGCAACGTAGCCACGTGCCGTCGGGGCGCGGCCCGCAGAGGTGTGCGGCTGGGTCAGATATCCCTGCCGGGCGAGCTCCGCCATAACGTTGCGCACCGTGGCCGAGCTGATGCCTTCGATCAACTGTTGGGCGACGGTCACCGAGCCCGCGGGGCGCCCCGTGGCAATGAAGTGGCGCACCACGACGTCGAGTACGGCTGCGCCGCGGGGGGTCAGATTGGTGGTCATGTCGAAGCGCTCGTGCGGTAGCACTCCTACATAACGAGTGCTGAGGGATCTGGAACAATGATGCTCCATTGTTGTCAAGTCCGCACCTGGCGCGGCTTCACCCCGCCGCGGAGCGCAGACAACCCCATGTTATCATGAGTTTTAATGTCCTCTTCACCCAACGAGTCGACACCCGGCGGCACCCCGCCTTCTACCGGTGAGAGCTCCACCGCGAAGGCGCCCGGCACGGCGAGCACGCCGGAGTCTCGAGCGGGCGCCTTGGCGCGCTTCGTGGGCGGTGCCGCCAAGACGCTGGTTCGTCCGCGGAATTTTGTTCTCGGCATCCTCGCCATTGCCTTTTCCGGCGCCGCGACCGGGGCCGCCATGGTGTACCTGCCGGATGCATCACAGGTGCGGGCGCTGGAGGAATACGTTCCCAACATGCAGGTGCTGCTGTTCGATGACGCCGGCGAGGTGTTCGGCGAGCTCGAGGCCATCGAGCGTCGCAAGCTGGTCCCCTACCAGGATATCCCCGAACAGCTCCGCAACGCCTTGTTGGCCTCGGAGGACAGCCGTTTTTTCTGGCACGTGGGCATCGATCCGATCGGCGTGCTCGGCGCCGTGCGCGACAACATCACCGGTGGTTTCGGCACCCGCGGCGCCAGCACCATCACCATGCAGCTGGCACGTGGGTTGGGATGGTCCAGCCCGGAGAAGACCGCGTCCCGCAAGCTCGTCGAGGCCTTCTACTACGCCCTGCAAACCGAGCGCTACTTCTCCAAGGAGCGCATTCTAGAGCTCTACATGAACCAGATTTTCATGGGCCATGACGCCTACGGCTTCGGCGCCGCGGCGGAGCTTTACTTCGACAAGGAGCTCGACGAGCTCACCCTCGCCGAATCGGCGCTGCTCGCCGGGATCGTGCAACGGCCCAACCGCTACTACCCGCTCGAACGCAACCACGAGCGCGCCTTACGCCGCCGTGATCTGGTGCTCGGACGCATGCTCGCCGAGGGCTACATCACCGCGGAGGAACGCGAACAGGCCGCCAACGAGCCCCTTGACCTGGCCGACAATGACCGCAGCGAGGAGCTCGGCGCGTACTTCACCGAGGAGATTCGCCGCATCCTGTACAACGAGTACGGCAGCGACCTGTACGAGTTGGGCATGCGCGTGCAGACCACGCTCGATGCGCGCATACAGGCGGTGGCCGAGAAGGCACTCGACCAGGGCTTGCGCCGCACCGACAAGACGCAAGGCTGGCGCGGCGCCGAGCGCAACCTGCTGGACGAGAATCTCGACCTGGTGGCATTTGATCTGCCGCGCTGGGAGCGTCCCATCGACACCGATGACTACGTGCCCGCGGTGGTGCTCGACTCCAATGCCGAGCGCGCCGTTGTGCGCTTCGGGTCGCACACCGCCGAGATCACCCGCGAGGGAGCGGCGTGGACGGCGTTCGGGGGCGCCCCCAACGTACGGCTGGAGCGCCTGCTGCGGGCCGGCGACCTGATATCCGTCCACGTCACCGAGATCCGTGAAGACGGCACCCTTGTCGTCGAGCTCGATCAGGAGCCCGAGCTCGAGGGAGCCATCCTGGTAGTGGAAAACTACAGCGGTGAGATCAAGGCGGAGGTGGGCGGCCGGCGCTTCAGCGACAGTGAGTTCAACCGTGCACGCCAGGCGGTTCGCCAAACGGGCTCTGCGTTCAAACCCTTTGTCTACGCCGCCGCGCTGCAGGCCGGTCACACTGCCGGTGACGTCATCCTCGACATGCGGCAGGCGTTCGAGGACGGCAACCGGCAACCGTACGAGCCCCGCAACCATAACGATGAGTACATCGGCATCACCACCTACACAGAGGCTCTGGCCCGTTCGCGCAACGTCGTCGCCGTCGCCGTACAACAAGATGTCGGCGTCGACAACGTCATCGAGATGGCGCGCCATCTGGGCCTCACCGCCAACCTGCAACCCTACCTGTCGCTGGCGCTCGGCAGCGTCGAAGTGTCGCTATGGGAGATGACCCGCGCCTACGCCGTGTTCGCCAACGGCGGGGTGCGTGTCGAGCCGCACCGGGTGCGCAGCGTCGTCGATCGAGAAGGCCGCCCGGTGTTCGTTGCCGAGCTCCAATCCGAGCAGGTGATGGACGCGGAGGTCGCCTACATGATGACCCGTATGCTCAACAACGTCATCAACTACACCTATAACGAGAACGGCGTGCTGATGGGCGGTAGCGGCCGGCGGGCGCGCGGACTGCAGGATGACATCGGCCTGCAGCTCGCCGGCAAGACCGGCACCACCGACCTCTACTCCGACGCCTGGTTCCTCGGTTTTTCGCCCTACCACACCATCGGCGTATGGGTGGGCAACGACACCAAGAAGCCCATCGGCACGGGACGCGAGGGCGCCAACACGGCGTTGCCGATCTGGATGGAGGTCATGCGCGCGGCCAGCGCCGGACTCGAACCGAAAGGCTTCGAGCAACCGCTGGGAATCGTTCTGCGCACCGTCGACGCGCGCACCGGGCTGCTGTCGAGCAACCTGTGCGGCCCATCGATCATCGTCGCCTACGTCGAGGGCACCGACCCGACGCGCGCCTGCGGCGCGGACGAAGTCCGCTACCTGGCGATGAACCTCTACCTGCAGGCTTACTTCATCGACAAAATCAGCGGCCGCCGCTGACCTTGACCCGCATTTCTCAACCAGTCACGGCTGCGCGGGCGCCGCAACCGCCACGCGCTTTGTTGAAAGTCTACGTAAGCGGGTCGGTGCCGGCTTGGGAGGGGGGGTCGTTTTTTCTATTTCCCCCCACCCATCCCCGACCTCTCGGCGCCCACGGCGCCTCGCTGCCCGCTGTCGGCGGCGCTGCTCGGGTCTGCCACGGATCCGGTATCGGCGGCCCACTTCAGGTAGGCCTCGGCGAACGGGTCCAAGCGACCGTCGAGCACCGCGTTGACGTCGCCGATCTCCATCTCGGTGCGGTGGTCCTTGGCCATCTGGTAGGGGTGCAGCACATACGAGCGAATCTGCGAGCCCCAGCCGATCTCCTTCTTTTCTCCCTGCTTCTCGGCGATGCGCTCCTGCTGCTTGCGGCGCTCGAGCTCGTACAGGCGGCTCTGCAGAACCTTCATCGCCATAGCGCGGTTGCGGTGTTGCGAACGCTCCGCCTGGCACTGCACCACGGTGCCGGTGGGCAGGTGGGTGATACGAACGGCTGAGTCCGTCACGTTGACGTGTTGGCCGCCGGCGCCGCTGGAACGGTAGGTGTCGATGCGCAGGTCCTTCTCGTCGATCTCCACCTCGATCTCGTCATCGATCTCCGGTGACACCATCACCGAGGCAAAGGACGTGTGACGCCTGCTGCTGGCATCGAAAGGAGAGATGCGAACCAGGCGGTGGACGCCGGTCTCCCCCTTCATGTAGCCGAAGGCAAACGCGCCCTCGACGCGCATCGTAGCGCTCTTGAGGCCGGCTTCTTCGCCCGGAGACTCGTCGATCACCTCGACCTTGTAGCCCCGCGACTCGGCCCAACGCCCGTACATTCGGAAGAGCATCGCGGCCCAATCCTGCGACTCCGTGCCCCCGGCGCCGGGATGAATCTCGAGAATCGCCGGGCGCTGGTCGTCGGGATTGCCGAGCAGGTGTTGTACCTCGAGGTCGTCGAGCTCGTGGCCGATCTCCTCGATCGACTCCGCCAGCAGGTCCAACGCTTCTTCCTCGCCCTCTTCGGCGAGCTCGAGCATCGCCCCGGCGTCGTTGAGGGCCTCGTCGAGACGTTTGCCGACGCTCAGACGCTGCTGCAGTGCACTGCGCTCGCGGAGAATTTTCGCGTCGCCGCCGTCGTCAAAGAACCCTGGCTCGGACATCTTGTCTTCGAGTTCCGCCAGCCGCTCCCCCGCACCGGCCGGGTCAAAGATGACCTCCCAGGTTGGCGTAGCGGGAGCGGAGCGCTTCGAGTTGGCGTCGCAGGTCGTCGATCATTGCTCTCTCGTTGGTACGGTCGGATGCTCTCTCGTGGGCGTCGGCGCCCCCACTCTACTCCTCCAGGCGAGCAGCGCCCCCAGCAGCGTCAAGACTACACAAAGCCGCGGCAAGACGTCGCCCCACCTCACATAAAGCGTGCGCGACGATAACGGCCGGATGTTTGCCACCGCCACTACCGACTCGTCGAGCCCCGTCTTCTCCATAACCCGGCCCCAGGGATCGACCATGCCCGATATTCCTGTGTTGGCGGCGCGCACCAGGTAGCGACGTGTTTCCACCGCCCGCAGCCGCGCCATGGAGAAGTGCTGGTGGGGCGCGAAGGTGTCTCCGAACCAGGCGTCATTCGTGATGGTGGCCACGAACGTCGCGCCCCGAGCCACCTGCCGGCGGACGTGGTCCGGGAAAATGACCTCATAGCAAATTGCCATGGCGAAGGGGGGAACGCCGCCACTCGGGTCCTCGAACAATTGCTGGTCGGGATCGCCGCGGCGAAAACCGGCGATCGCCTCGACCAACGGTGCCACGAAGCGGAAGAGCCAGCTCATCGGAACGTACTCGCCCCACGGAACCAGCCGCACCTTGTCGTAGCGCGCCGCCCAATCGCCGTCGGCGCGAACCAGAAATGCCGCGTTGGTCACCGCCGGGCGGCCGGCGGCGTCGAGCTCGAAGTGCGGGCTGCCGACCACCAGCGTCTTACCGGTCTGGCGAGCAAGCTGAGCTAACATGCTGCGGGTCGAGGCGTCGCCTTCGAGGCCGCCGGGAATCGGTGCCGACGACTCCGACCACACGATCAGGTCAGCGCCATCGTCTATCGCCTCGAGCGACAGGCGCACATGGTTCTCGAGAATCGAGCGCAACGCCTCGGGAGCCCAGACGCGCCCCTGCTCGACATTGCCCTGTATCACGGCGACGCGCAGCGGCGCTGCCGCGCCCTCCGCCAGCCCAGCGACGGCACCCGGTTCATGCCGGGGCGCGTCGGCCAGCCGATAGCCACCATAAGCGGCGAACGCCAGAATCCCCACAGCCGCCACCAGCGCCAGCGGCAATGCCCGGCGGCCTCGGCTGATGCGCTGCGCGATGGCAACGTTGACGAACACCGCCAAAAAGCTCAGTCCCCAAACGCCGGCAAGGTCGGCGGCCTGCATGAGCAGCAACGTGCGGCCCGCGGCATAGCCCAACAACGTCCAGGGAAAGCCGAACGGCAGCAGCACCTGGAGATACTCGAGAGATACCCAGACGGCGGCCAACAACACTGCCCCGGCCACGCCGCGTCGCAACGCGTAGGGCACCAGCAGGCAGAACAAGCCGGTGCTGAGCGCCATCCAGAAGGCCAGCAGCCCGGTCACCGCCAAACCCAGGGGGGGCGACATGCCGCCGTAGGTGACCATGACGTGGGTGACCCAATACAGCGAGGTGGCACGCCACACGAAACCGGTGACGAACCCGGCCCACCAGCATCGCCAGGCGGAGGCATCGCGCACCACGAGCGCCATCGGCACCAAGGCCACCCAGACGAGCAGATGCAGATCCGGCGTTGGAAACGACAGCGTCAGAAGCAAACCGCTGAGCAGCACCCACCCCATCCACCAGCGCGACGGGTTCACATCCACCAGTTTCGGCGGGCCGCTCTCACTCAGCCTTGGGTTACCCAGGATGCTTCGATGTCGGCGCGCGTCTCGAGCTCCGCCTTCACGAGCAAGGCCTCATTCTTCGAGCCGTAGCGGCCGACGCGAACGCGATAAAAGGTAGCGCCGTCGATTTCGGCAGAGACGACGAAGGCGGGAAACCCGGCGTCCGCCAGCTCCGCCTGCAGTGAATCGGCAGCCGGTTTGTCGGGTGTCGAGCGCACCTGCACGATCCATCCGGAGGCCAGCGAAGCGTCCGCGGGCGGTAATCCCGTAGCGCTCTCGGCAACGACCGGTGCCCTGCTTTCATCGACCGGGTCCGAGGGTTGGAATTCCGGCACCGCAACAGCGCTCTCGAGCCGGGTAGACTCGGGCTGCGCGGACTCGGACGGTGCGGGCTCGGGGTTCGCGGTCAGGCCATCTTGTTCGGTGGGCTCGCCCACCGCCTCGTAGAACTCCAGCGGGGCTTCGCCGGTCGGTACTTCCGCCAGCGCGCCGGGCACCGCAGCCTGCCAGCCGGGCTCACCACCGGTCTCGTCCTCACCGCTCCCGATGACAACCCCCAACCAGAAGATCGCCACACCAACCACGGCGGCCCCCAAGAAAGCCAATACCAGATGCGGGGTGTTGAGCTGAATCTCGTAAAAGCTCTGGTCGTCACTCATCGGCACAGCCCCTTTGGGATCGCCGCAACCGAACGGGCGCAGGCGGACCCACTGCGGCGCCGGGGCTGGACAGCGCCTTTCACATCGTTGTTTCGCTACGTCAACGGCATCGTAGCATCAATACGGTCGATTCTACGCCAAGTCGTCTGCCCATGTGAGGATCCCACCGAATTTCCTCGCGCAGTGCGCAAGAATTCTCCGAGATACCGGTACCGCGGATGCACGTCTACGGGGGCGCGTTAAACCGGATCTCTCCACGGGTCGCGAAGCGCGCGGGCGCGAGGGCGTGTGAGGACAAGGCGCGCGCAGAGTCGGGAGCGGAGTCGTACCTTTAGGTACGTCGAGCATCCCGAATCAAGCGCAACGCAGTCATCGCGCGCCCTCGCGCTCGCGCCACGCCCGCTAGTCGCGTTCCCAGAGGTAAGCCGAATCCTCCAGGCGGCTCTCTCCGCCGTCGTTGACCATGAACCGCGCCGGTCGGAAATTGGCACCACCATACTCTCCGTTCTTGTTGAGAGCGTAGAAGTTCAGCGAGAAATTGGGACGACCGTGCTCATCGATCAGCCGCGGATCCACGGTCTTGGATGCCACCCGCCGCATGACCTCGAGACAAGCATCCTTGGGGTGTAGCCCCGAGCGCATGAACTCGACCGCGAGGAACGAGCAGCAGTCCAGAAGATTCGCCTCACCACGCCCGGTGGAGCCGGCGGCGCCGACGTCGTTGTCGACGTAGAGGCCGGCACCCAGAATCGGCGAGTCACCAACGCGGCCGGGGATTTTCCAGCTCAAGCCGCTGGTGGTGGTGACCCCGGAAATATCGCCGCCGGCATCGACGCAGTTGCAATTGATCGTGCCATGGTAACGAAAGAACGGATCGAATTCGTCGGCCGCTTCGTGGTCGGCGGTGGCGTCGGCGGAGCCACCGCGACCTCCGCGACCTCCACCCGGGGCCGGCAGCCAGTCGTCGCGGTCGGACATGTTCTCCTTCCACCGCAGCCAGCGCTCGCGCGCCGGTTCGGTGAGTAGGTTCTCGACCTCGAAGCCGTGCGCTTTGGCGAAGTCTTGTGCCCCCTGGCCGACGATGAGCACGTGATCGGTGCGCTCCATAACCAGCTTGGCGACCTTGGAAGGGGCCTTGATCCCCTCGATCGCGGCGACCGCGCCGCCGTTGCGCGTCGGACCGTGCATCACCGACGAGTCGAGTTGCACGACCCCGGCTTCGTTGGGCAGACCACCGTAGCCGACGCTCATGTCGTTGGGGTCTTGTTCCACGATGTTGACCCCGGCAATGACCGCATCCAGCGTATCCTCGCCGGCCTGCAACATCTCCATCGCCTTCTTGCACGCCTCGGCCCCGTTGCCACTGGAAATCACCAGGGGTCGGGTGCGCTGTGCACGACGCGTGTGAAATGCCGGCGAAGCGATTGCGGTCCCCCTGCCGAGAGCGCCGAGACCAGCCGCGGCTCCGACCTGAAGAATTCCTCTACGGCTCCAGCGACTAGCCATCCTCTCCTCCTTCCGAGACTCGCCCGTAGCGATCCTCGATGCGCACGACGTCGTCGAGATGGGGTGTAGAGACCTCGAAAACGTCGCACGTGCTGAGCGCACGCATGCGGTGCACGGTACCCGGGGGAATGTGGCGCGCCTCGCCGGGTTCGAGGATGTGCGCCACCAATTCGTCACCTTCCTGGATCTCGAGCTCGAGCCGACCCGACGACACGAACACGGTCTCGTCCTTGACCTCGTGGTATTGCAAGCTGAGCTGCTCTCCCTCGTCGACATGCAGGATCTTGCCGACGTACTTGTCGGTGTCGGCGAAGATCAGCTCGTAACCCCAGGGCTTTTCAACGCGTTTCATTCGACCTCCAATGCGGGCCACTCGCCAGCGCCCGTCCGTTGCTAGTCCTTGGCCAGATCTGGAAACGCGGCAAGCAACTCCGGCAGCGCCAACGCCTCGATCTCATGTGCCGTTTCCAACTCGAATGCACGGTCCAGAACCTGGCACGCCCGAGCCCGGCTGAGGTGCCGTACCACGTTCTTGATCAGCGGTATGGCACCCGGGCTCATGCTGAGCTGGTCGATACCAAACCCCACCAAGATCAACGCCGACAGCGGCTCTGCCGCCATCTCGCCGCACATGCTAACCGGGATCTGCTTTTCACGCGCGGTATCGACGATGTGACGTAGGATGCGCAACACCGCCGGATGCAGTGGCTCGTAGAGGTGCGCCACCGCATCGTTGGTGCGGTCGACCGCGAGCATGTACTGGATCAGGTCATTGCTGCCGATGGCGAAGAAGTCGGCCTCTTTGGCGAGCAAGTCGACCGCCATCGCCGCGGCGGGCACCTCGAGCATCACACCCACCGGGATCGACTCCGCCACCGGTTGGCCTTCGTCGATGAGCTGCTGGCGATTCTCGGCGATGAGCTCCCGGGTTTCGCGCAGCTCCTCGAGTCCGGAAACAAAGGGCAACATGATCTGCAGATCACCGTGGACGCTCGCCCGCAGCAGCCCCCTGAGCTGTGTGCTGAAGATTTCCCGCTCGCGCAGCGCCAACCGCAGCGCCCGCAGCCCCATCAATGACTCCGCCGGTGGATCGCCGCCCCCGGGGTCTCCGGAGAGGAGCTTTTCGCCACCGATGTCGAGCGTACGGATGGCCACCGGCATGCCGGCGAGCGTCTCGAGCACGCTGCGGTACTCCTGATAATGCTCCTCCTCGGTGGGCAGGACGCCGGGGTTACGCAAGTACAGGTACTCCGAGCGGAACAACCCGACGCCGGAGCCACCGTTTGCCACCACCGCCTCAGCATCCTTGGCGCTCTCGATGTTGGCAAGCACGGAGACGTGGAAACCGTCGCGGGTGGTGGCGGGGAGCTCCCGGTCGGCGAAGTAACCCTGCGCCCGGCGGGCGCGCAAGCTGTCGCGTGCTTGGTAGTCATCGATGTCGCTGGGCGACGGATGGATGGTGATTACTCCCGCATCGCCGTCGATCACTACCGTATCTCCCGACTGCAAGACGCTGGTGATGTCACGCAAGCCGACCACCGCGGGGATGCCGAGCGAGCGCGCAACGATGGCCGTATGGCTCGTGCGGCTGCCCACATCGGTGGCGAAACCCAGAACCATGTCGGGATCGAGTTGCGCCGTTTCGGAGGGTGTCAGGTCGTGGGCGAACAACACGATCGGCTCGGTGAGCTGATCGAGGCGGTGACCTTGTTCGCCCAGTAATGCCCGCAATAGCCGCTCTGTGAGGTCATCGACGTCGGTGCCGCGCTCGCGCAGATAAACGTCGGAGATACTCGACAAGCGATTGCTCAAGTCGCGCCCCACCTGTCGCACCGCCCACTCGACATTCTGCAGGCGTTCACGCACGCGCGTCTCGATCTCGCCGACAAACATCGGATCCTCGAGCAGCAGGACTTGGGCGTCGAAGATCTGCGCAACGCCGGCGCCCAGGGCCTTGTTGGTGCGCCTCGTGAGCTCTTCGAGCTCGCCCCGTGCGCGCTCGACCGCTGCGGCAAGACGGTCGAGCTCGGCGGCGGCCTGGGCGACTCCCAGCGTCTGTTCACTCACCGCGGCGCGGCGGCGTTCCAGCACCAGCGCCGGTCCGGTCCCGATCCCGGGCGACACACCGATGCCCCGCCGTGTATTCTCGCGCGCCAACGTCACTCCTCGCCGAACTTTGTTTCGACCAACGCGGTGACGGCCGCGATGGCGGCCTCCTCGTCGGCGCCCTCGACAATGATCTCGAGCACGGTGCCCTGCGGAGCGGCGAGCAGAAGCACACCCATGATGCTCTTGCCGTCGACCCGTAGGTCTCCGCGTACGATGTTCAGCTGGCTCTCGAAGCCCCCGGCGCAGCGCACGAACTTGGCAGCAGCGCGGGCGTGCAGCCCGAGCTTGTTCTTTATCTCCAGTTCCCGTCTGACCATGTTTGACTCGCGGTCAAATTCCTGCCTGATTTCACGCTGTTTCAGGAGGTCTTGAAATCGGCCTAAACCCGCTTGTACCAACGTCTCCCGCGTGTTCTACTTGTTTCACTGGGTTTCACGACACTTCACGCAAAGTGGAACCGGGGTGGAACCGTGGCTCACATAGTGACTCTGAGTCAACGCCCGTAGCAGGAGGCCAACCATGCCGAAGCTCACCGCCCGCGCCGTCGAGAGCGCCCGACCACCGGAGACCGGCGAGAAGACCATCAACGACCCGGCTGTAGCGGGCCTCCATCTACGTATCACCGCAAGCGGCGTGAAAACCTGGGCCGTACTGTACCGCGTCGACGGCCGACGGCGTCGCCTGACGCTCGGGCGGTATCCGACGCTTGGCCTGGCCGACGCGCGCAAGAAGGCGCAGGCGGCTCTGAGAGACGTGGCGCTCGGCGGCGACCCGGCGCGCGCGAAACAGGAGCGCCGCTACGTGGAGGCGGGAAAGGGTACCTTCGGCGAGCTGGCCGACCGCTTCATAGAAGAGCACGCCAAGCCGCGCAAACGGAGCTGGAAGGAAGACCGCCGCAAGCTGCAACGCGAGGTCCCGCGATCATGGCGCCGGCGACCGGCGAGCGAAATCACCCGCCGCGACGTGCGCGAGCTTATCGACGCGAAGGCGCGAAAGACGCCGATTTCTGCGAACCGTTTGCGTGCCTGCCTGCACACCGTCTTCGCCTTCGGACTCGCCCGCGACCTGGTCGAACTCAACCCCGTCACCGGCACGCCGCGCCCCGGTGTCGAGCGCCAGCGTGACCGGGTGCTGACCGAGGACGAAATCCGCATCTTCTGGAAGGCGACCGAACCAGGCGAGCTCGACGATACGATGGCGCCGGCCATGTCGGCGTTCTGGCGCCTGCGGCTGGTGACGGCGCAGAGGGCCGTCGAGGTCAACGCGATGCGCTGGGACGACCTCGACATCGACAACGCTGTCTGGACGATCCCCGGCAGCGTGGCAAAGA
>SMUY01008366.1_pt1 | contig 22693 bp, 20 predicted proteins | sample 2456441 | NCBI WGS metagenome assembly SMUY01 (sample SAMN11095931, study PRJNA526329) | marine sediment metagenome | biome: Marine sediment; feature: Surficial sediment; material: Deep marine sediment; isolation source: Hadal surficial sediment | place: Pacific Ocean | collected 2014-11 | depth...
CGCTTGAGCTCGGCGAGCCCGGCGACGACGAACACCAGGAAGGCTACCGGCTGCAGCACCACGAAGGGAAGGCCCGCTTGGGCGCTGACGATGTCGCGCAGGTTGAAGGAGCCGGCGAGCAGCACGACGCTCGCCAGCGACAATGCCATCGCCAGTTCGTAGCTGATCATCTGCGCCGCCGCCCGCATGGCGCCGAGCAGGGCGTACTTGCTGTTCGACGCCACCCCGGCGAGCATGACGCTGTAGACGCCGACCGACGACATCGCCAGGAAGAAAAGCAGGCCGATGTCGAGATCGACGATGGCGCCGGCGTCGGTGAAGGGGACCACCGCGAAGGCGCCGAGCACAGTAATCGCCAGGATCATCGGTGCCAGCACGTAGGGAACCGGGTCGGCGAAGGGCGGCACCCAATCCTCCTTGGTGAACAGCTTGATGGCGTCGGCGACGGTCTGCAGGAGGCCGAACGGGCCGACGCGGTTGGGGCCTAGCCGTCGCTGGAAGCGCCCCAGCAGGCGGCGCTCGACCCACACCAGCAGCGGGCCGACCAGCAGCAGCACGCCGAGCGTGATCGCCATGCGCAAGAGAATTGCGCCGGTCGGGCTCATGAGATGCTCTCGCCAGCTTCGATCTTCATCCACAGCGGACGTTGCCACCAACGCGTCGCCGGATATCCGGCCGGCACCGCTGCGATGTGCGACGGGAGCGTCGCGTCGAGCACGATGGCTGCCTCCAGTCTCACCTCGATGCCGTCGCCGGCGAGTTTCAGCGCGCGGACCTCGCCGTGCGCCACCCCGAGTGCGGCGGCGCGCTCGGGGTGCACCCTGAAGTAGTTGTCCGGAGCGAGCTCGGCGATCGCCGGGGCGCGCTGCGACATCGCCTCGGAGCCGAAGATTTCGGCGGTAGCACAGACCAGGAGTCGACCGTCATCGGTGGCGGAGGCCGGGGCCGCGGTGTCAGCATAGTTGTGGTCGCCGGCTGTTGTTTGCAGGGCGCCCTGGTGATTCGTTGCGTCCTCCGCCACGAAGATTCGCCGCCCCGGATCGCCCCCCTGCAGCGGCCCGCCGACCTCGATCTGGAGATGGTTGACGGCTTCGTTGGAATTCCAGCCCGGCGCCCAGACTTGCGGCTGCAGGGCCGGCGGCACGCCGTCGCTGCAGCCCTCCATCGAGAACGCCAAGGGGGTCTCAGGATCTTCGGAGCGCCGCGCCACTACCGGCAGCTCGCCCTCGGGTGGCGGCGTCGGGCGGGCATCGAAGTCGTCAAGGGCGTCGCGCGTGTTGGTGGCGTTGCGACCCGAGTAGCGGCTCGGCATGCGTGGGATGCGCTGCTTCTGCCGGCGATAGGCCGCCGGGGGGGCTACTTGGGTGGCGCCGACGAATACCTCGAGGGCAGCTTCGAGAGCCGCGGTGACATCCTCGAAGTGCTGCCAGTCGTTGCCCGGCGACACCGCGGCGTCGCCGATCAGGTCGCGCGCTACGCTCCACGTCGGTACGATGCCCGCGACCGGCCGCAACACCTGATAGAAGCGCTGCATGCGCCCCTCGTTGTTGACCAGCGTGCCGCTCGATTCAGGCACGGTGCAGACCGGCAAGGCGTGCGTGGCCAGCGCCACGCTCGGCGTCACCATGTGGTCGAGTACCACGAGCGTGTCGAGCCCGCGGAGGGCGGCGGCCAGGCGAGGGTGATCCTCGAAGCGAGCGAACAGGTCATTTTCGCCGACCACCAGGGCGGTGACGCGACCGTCTTCCATGGCCTGCACCAGCGCCGGCACGTTGGGGCCGATGCCGTTGTCGAGCAACGCAAGGCCGAGGGTATTGGCCTCGGGGAGCGCCAGGGCGAACGAAGCGGAGGCACTGGTGCCGAGTGCGGCGACCACGTCCAAGGAGGCCTGCAGAATCCTGTGATCACGATGTTGCGTACCGGATATCACCAGTGGCCGCTGTGCACCGGCGAGCGCGGCAACCAGCGGATCGTCGTGCTGGCCCCGGCCCCCGGCCAAAGCCGCCGCGATCGCCGCGCCCCGGCGGGCGCAGCCGTGCATGTCGGTGTGCTCGACGGCGGTGGCGAACTCGCCCGGGCGGCCGGCGTTCAGCCCCACGACGTAGATCGCCGCGCCGTTGTCACGGGCGCGATAGAGGGCGAGATCGAGCAGCGGCGCCTCGTTGGTGAGATCGGCGCCGAGCACCAGCACGGCATCGGCCCGTTCTACCTCCTGCAGCGACGGCACATAGAACACTCCACGGCGTGCGGCGTCGGCGTAACGCTCTACCAGCTGGCGCTCGGGTTCCGCGATGCCGGCGCAGAAGCGCTCGGGTGAGGACAGCGAGCGCAGGGCGAAGTTGGACTCCAGGCTGGCGCGCGGTGAGCCCACCGCCGCAAGCGTGCCGGCAGCGGAGGCCGTCGCCACGCCCCGCGAAGCTTGTTTCCAGATGACCTCCGAGGTTGCGGTCATGTCGCCGGACCCGCTGCCCGGCATCTGTGGGTGCAGCAGGCGATCCTCGGCGTTCAGGTATTCGTAGCCGAAGCGTCCGCGATCACACAGCCAGTAGCCGTTGACCTCGCCGTTGAAGCGGCTGGTGACGCGCCGCACGCTGCCGTAACGCGCACCCATCAGCGTGTTGCACCCGAGGCCGCAGTGGGTACACAGGGATGGGGCCGATTGCAGGTCCCACTTGCGCGTGTAGTGCCGGCGCAGCGTCTTGTCGGTGAACACGCCGGTGGGGCAGACCTCGACGAGATTGCCGGCGAACGGGGACTCCAGCACGCCGTCCTCGACGCGCCCGAAGTACAAGCGGTCGCGCGATGCGAACACCCCGAGGTCGGCGCCACCAGTGTGATCGCAATAGAAGCGCACACATCGGTAGCATTGAATGCAGCGGTTCATCTCGTGATGGATCAACGGCCCCAGATACTGGTTGCGATAGGTGCGCTTCTTGCCGCGGTAACGGCGGTGCGCGTGCCCGGTCATGACCGTCATGTCCTGTAGGTGGCACTCGCCACCTTCGTCGCATACGGGACAGTCGTGCGGGTGGTTGATCATCAACCACTCCACCACCGAGCGGCGGAACTGCGCCGCCTCGGGCTCATGGATGGCGACCCGCGTACCGTCGGTGGCGGGCGTCATGCAACCCATCGCCAGGCGACCGTGCTCATCGTTCTCGTCCCGATAGTGCTTCACGGCGCACAGCCGACAGGCGCCCACCGATCCCATTGCCGGGTGCCAGCAGAAGTACGGCAGGTCGAGCTTGTTGTCGAGCGCCGCCTGCAACACGTTGCGGCCCTCGCCGACCTCGTACTCCTTGCCGTCGATGAAGATCGTGGGCATGGTCAGCTTCCCGCCTTGGCGAAGTTGCCATCCGGGTCTGCGGTGGTCGCCGAGTTGGCGGTGGAACTCCTGCGGCGGACGAAGGCCTCGAACTCTTCAGGGAACTTCTGTAGCGCCGAGAGCAGGGGACCCTCGGCGCCCAGGGCGAGCGCGCAGAACGAATTAGGGCCGATGAGGCGCATCTCGCGGCCCAGCAGGTGCGGATCACCCGGCTGGCCTCGTCCTTCGACCAGGTCACGCAACATGTCCTCGATCCATGGCAGGCCCTCGCGACACGGTGTGCACCAGCCGCAAGACTCCTGCGCGAAGAAGTGCATCAGGTTCAGCGTCATGCCGACGATACTGGTGTCCTCGTCGGCGACGATGACACCCGCCGTGCCGAGGCGGTTGTCAGCCTTCTCCAGGTTGGTGAAGTCCAGCGGCGTGTCGAGCTCATCGGCGGTCATGAACATGGTCGAGGCGCCGCCGGGGATGGCGGCCTTGAAGTTGCGGCCGTCACGCATGCCGCCGCAGTGCTCGAAGATGAGCTCGCGGAGCGTCACACCGATGGGAAGCTCGTAGTTCCCGGGTCGCTCGACCATGCCGGAGACGCAATAGAGCTTGGTGCCGGCGTCCTCGGTAAGGCCGAGTTGGCGAAACCACTCGGCGCCGCGGGCGACGATGTGTGGCAGGCAGGCCAAGGTCTCGATGTTTTGCACGATCGTGGGCTTGCCCCAGAGGCCGGCGATGGCGGGGTAGGGGGGACGCGAACGGGGGTTCGGTCGCCGCCCCTCGAGCGCGTTCATCAACGCCGTTTCTTCGCCGCAGATGTAGCGCCCGGCGCTGGTGTGGGTGTGTAGCTCGAAGGACCAGCCGCTGCCCAAGATGTTGTCGCCCAGCAAACCGGCGGCGTTGGCCTCGTCGACAGCGTCCGATAGGAGCCGGGCGCCCGCTTCGTATTCGGGCCGCAGGAAGAAGTAGCCGATATCGGCCTGAAGTCCCCAAGCGGCGATGACCATCGCCTCGACGAGCTGGTGCGGGTTTCCGTGGATCAGTAGGCGGTCCTTGAAGGTGCCGGGCTCCATCTCGTCGCCGTTGGCGATGAGGTACTTAGGACTCGGCGAGTCTTCTCCTTGGGGCACGAACCCCCACTTGACGCCGGTGGGGAACCCGGCGCCGCCACGCCCGCGCAGGTTCGCTTCTGTGACCATGGCGCGCAGTCGCTCGGGTGCCATGCTCTCGATGGCTTGGCGCATCGAGTCGTAGCCCCCGACTCTCTCATAGCCGGCGAGGTCGAGCGGCGGCTGCCCCGCGGTGATGTGGCGCGTCAAGACCGGGGTGATCTCAGCCACCGTCACCTCCGTTGCCGCGTGCCGCCTCGATCACTGCATCCACCGACTCCGGCGTGACACGATCGTACAGGTCCTCGTTGATCATCAACGTCGGTGCGTTGTCGCAGTTACCCAGGCACACCGACGGCAGCAGGGTGAACTCCCCATCTGCGGTGGTCTCGCCGAAGTCGATTCCGAGTCTATCGCGCAGCCGATCACGCAGGTTCTCGTAGCCGCGCATCCAGCAGGATACGCTGTCGCAAACCTTGATCACGTGGCGGCCGACGGGCTTGCGGAAGAGAAGGTTGTAGAAGGTGGCCAGCCCTTCGAGGTCGGCAGCAGGAAGCCCGAGGTAGGCCGCCGCATCGTGCAGCGCCGCGTCGGAGATGTAGCCGTCGCGGCGCTGAACCCACTTCATGACGCTCACCGAGGCGGCGCGCGCGTCGGGGTAATGGCTGCGGATCTCGTCCAATCCGGAGATGTCGTCGGTGCCGAAGCTCATCGATCGATATCCGCGAGCACGTAGTCGAGGCTGCCGAGGATGGCCAGTAAGTCGGCGATCAAGCGGCCTCGGGAGAGCAAGGGAAGCACCTGCATGTGAGCAAAGGACGGGGTGCGAATGCGCACCCGGTACGGTGTGGTGCCGCCATCGGCAACGATGTAGTAGCCGTTGTTGCCCTTGGGCGCCTCGATGCCGGCGTGGGCCTCGCCTGCCGGGATGGTGAAGCCCCAGGAGACGCCGACGAAGTGGTGAATCAGGGTTTCGATGTTGACCATCGTCTCCATCTTGTTGGGTGGCATTGCGGCATGGTCGTCGGCGATGTACTCGCCCTCGGGCATGTTGTCGGCTGCCTGCTCGATAATGCGCAGGCTCTGACGGATCTCCTCGAAGCGCACCAGGGTACGGGCGAAACAGTCGCCTCCGTCCGCGGTGGGCACTTCGAAATCGAACTGCTCGTAGCCCGAGTAGGGGCGCATCTTGCGGAAGTCCCACTCCATACCGCAGGCGCGCAGGTTGGGCCCGGTCACCCCCCATTCGATGGCTTCATCGAGGCTCATGGCGCCGACCCCGCGGGTACGGGCACGGAAGATAGGGTTGCCCACCAAGAGGTCTTCGTACTCCTTGAGGCGCTTGTCGAAGCCGCGGGTGAAGTCGTCGAGGAGCGGCTTCCAGCCGTTCGGCAGATCCATTGCCACGCCACCGATGCGGAACCACGCGGGGTGCATGCGCCCGCCGGTTATGGCCTCCACGACATCGAAGATCTTCTCGCGGTCGGTGAAGGTGAAGAACACCGGCGTGATGGCTCCGACGTCGTGGGCGAAGGTGCCGATCCACACCAAGTGCGAGGCGATGCGAAACAACTCGCACAGCATGACGCGGATGACCTGGGCGCGCTGTGGCACGGTCGTCGAGGCGAGCTTCTCGACCGCCAGCAGGTAGGCGAGGTTGTTGTTCACCCCGGCGAGGTAATCGATGCGATCGGTATACGGGATGTAGGTGTGGAAGGTCTGGCGCTCACCCATCTTTTCGGCGCCGCGGTGGTGGAAGCCGACATCGGGGATGATGTCGACGATTCGTTCGCCGTCGAGCTTGAGCATCAGGCGCAAGATGCCGTGCGTGCCGGGATGGTTGGGGCCGAGGTTGAGGAACAGATAGTCTTCGTTGTCGCCGGCGGATGCGTTGTTGCCGTCGCGCCCATCGGTAGAGACCCAGTCTCCCTCGGAGAGGCCCCATTCGTGCGGCTGGAACCGCAGGGCTTCCTCGTGCGCCGCGAACTCATCTTCCGGCAGCCGGTAGGGGTCCATCTCGGTGGCCCGCGAAGGATGCTCCTTGCGTAGCGGATGGCCCTCCCAATCGGGCGGCATGAGGATACGGCGCAGGCACTTATGCCCCTCGAAGCGGATACCGAACATGTCGAACACCTCACGCTCGTACCAATCTGCCGCCGGCCACAGGTCGCTCACCGTCGGCAGGCTGGGGTACTCCCCCATGAGCGGGACCTTGAGGCGGATGTCGGCGTTGGCGTCGTACGACAACAGGTGGTAAACGAGGGTGAAGTCGCTGCGCCGGGCCGCGGCCTCACGGCTGCGTTCGTCGATGGCCGTGAGGTCGTACAGGACGCGATAACGCCCTGCGCTGGTGCCGGACAGCCAGGCGAGGGCCTCGTGTGCCTTGTCCGGGGCGACCCAGACGGTGGGGATTTCGTCCATCGTCGGCTGTGCGCTGACGGTGTCGTCGCCAAGGTGCGCCGCGAGCGCATCCACAACGGTTGCGGTGGCGGCCATGCTCAGCGCACCTCGTCGGGCGGTCGCAGGATTCCTTCGGCACGACGTTGGGCGCGCTTGAGGTCGCGGCGCACCGGCAGATCGGCGGCCGGAACGAAGCCGTGCTCGTCGATGACCCACGAGAGTGGCCGCTTTTCGGTGCCGATGCGATCTCGCAGCATCAGCAATCCCTCGAGAAACGACTCGGGCCGCGGCGGACATCCCGGCACGTAGACGTCGACGGGCAGAAACGCATCGACACCCTGCACGACGCTGTAGATGTCGTACATGCCCCCGGAGTTGGCGCACGCGCCCATGGAGATCACCCAGCGTGGTTCCAGCATCTGGTCATAGAGCCGCTTGATGACCGGCGCGACCTTCTTGAATACCGTTCCGGCGATGACGATGACGTCGGCCTGGCGGGGCGAGCCGCGCAGCACCTCGGCGCCGAAGCGCGCGGTGTCGTATTCGGAAGTGAACGAGGTCATCATCTCGACGTAGCAACAGGAGAGGCCGAAGTTGAACGGCCAGATCGAGTTCTTGCGCCCCCAGGCGACCAGGTCGTCGACGCGAGACATGGCGACGGCCTGCTGCATGGCGGCGGCAAACGTGCCACTGGCGCCGCGCGCCGCGGCCTCGTCGAGGTCGGGCGAACGGTCGCGCGCCACCGCTTCCAGGAACTGTTCGCGCGTTGGCCGGGGCTCACTCACTTTCCAGCCCCCAGTCGAAAGCGCGCTTGGCCCACAGGTACACCAGCCCGGAGAAGAGGACGATCGAAAACACCAGGGCCTCGAAGTAGCCGAGCCAGCCGACATCGCGGGCCGCGACCGCCCAGGCGAAGAGAATCGCCGCCTCGATGTCGAACACCAGGAATGCCAGCGCAATGAGGTAGAAGTGTACCGGGAAGCGCAGGGGTGGTTGCGGGGTGGGCGCGATGCCCGATTCATAGGGGAGATCACGACGCCGGGAGCGGCTGCGCGGTCCGATGAACGTCGACAGACCGATCACCGTGGCCATCAACAAGGTGACCACGCCGAGCCACAGGGCGAGCGGCCAGAGAGCCGGTTCTGCGTTCGCGACAGGAGGCATGATTTCGCTGGTTTCCCCTTTACGCGTGAGTACTTAGAGAACTTGTGAAAATATTCACAATATCAGGTCCAAAAAAAACGCGTTCCTTTGCCTAACAGATCGTCAGGATTCCCCGACTCCGGGGCTCAGGAGGTAGCGAGAGGAGCATTCCACCCGAGCTCGCGCTCGCCACAACTATGCCGCGAAGGGCCCTCAACGTCAACGGACCAACAGCCAGCTCGGACTTCTCGGGTGGCGTGGCGCGCCAGTGCGAGGGTGGTGGCAGGTTTCAAAAAATCCTCGCTACGCCACAGTGGTGGCAAGCTCTGGCTAGTCGGAGTCGGAGTCGGAGTCGGAGTCGCGTTCGGGGGGGCAGACCTCGAAGCCGACACGGAAGCCCTCGTCGGGGCCCGGCTGCACCTCGCGCACGATGCCGGGCACGCGCCACGGCTTGCCGCCGACTCCGGCGTTGCTCAGCTCCACGACGACGCTGGCGCCGAGCGGTGGATACACCGACAGAATCGTCGAGATTCCGACCACGCTGACATCGATGAACGGCCGTTCCGTTTCCACGATGCGTCGGTCCCCATCGAGATACTCGACGGAAATGCGAGTATCGGCACTGATTCGGGGCAGAATGCGTCGGTCGTCGGGATCGTCCACTTCGCCGCCGGGCAGCAGCACCACACCGCACTCCTCATTGGCACAGTGCACTGGGCCGGTGAGGCTGGCGCAGTACGATGGCTGATTGCACTCGGGACAGATAAGACGGTTCACCTTGTTTCCCCCTCCCAAGAAAATACCAGCGTTGCCGTGGCCTCGGGAGTTTTCCTACACTCTGCTCAGGGCAGCGTAGGTTTAGCGCCACCGTGCGGTCAACACCTTTCGTGTTCGAGGCGCCCCGGGCTTCACGTTTGCTTGCCCCGACGACGTACAGAGAATAGCCTGCGAGCATGAGCGATAGAGGCGCAGCATTCGACCTTGATGTGGTCCAAGAAGCCACCCGCATCCTGGTCCCGCCTGAAGGCGTCCCCGAGGTCACCGGCCGCAAGCAGCAGAAGATGATCCTGCTGCTCGGTGACGATCCTCAGTACCGCTGACCGGAACTTGCGGCGGATAATGGTTGCCGGGCTGATGGTCGCGGGCGCAGCGCTTCTGGCCTTGGTATTGGCGCGGTTGGCCGAGAACAGCATGATCTTCTTTCCGGCCCCCTACCCGGCCGGCGAGTGGGAACCGGAGCGCCTGGGGGTGCAGGCCGAAGACTTCTCGTTCCGCGCCGCGGACGGACCCCTATTGCACGGCTGGTGGTTTCCGGCGCTCGGCGCGGCCACGGAGCAGGATGCTGATCGGGAGCCCCCTGTTCTCCTGTGGGCGCACGGCAACGGCGGCAACCTGACCGGCCGGGCGGTGCACGCTGGTGCCCTCGCTCAGCAGGGTCTCGAGGTCTTCATTTTCGATTACCGTGGCTACGGTAAGAGCGAGGGGAGTCCCGACGAGCAGGGCATCTATCGCGACGCCGAGGCGGCGTATGCATTTCTCACCGTCGATCGCGGTGTATCACCCGAGCGCATCGTACTGCTCGGCAGGTCGCTGGGTAGTGCACCGGCGGCGCGCCTGGCGACGCGCGTGCCGCACGCCGGTATCGTGCTGGTGTCGCCGTTGCCCTCCGCGAAGCGCATGGCGCGCCGCATGTTCGGCGGGCTCCCCGTCGATTTCCTCATTCGCTCGAGGTTCCCGGTCATCGACTGGGTGACGCGGCGCGATACGCCGTTGCTGGTAATGCACGGCGATCGTGACCAGGTCATCCCGATTTCTTTCGGGCGCGAGGTGTTCGAGGCTGCCGCCGATCCCAAGGAGTTCGTCCTGCTGCCCGGGGCCGGACACAACGACATCCTGAAGGTCAGCGGGCACCGGTATCTCGATCCGCTCGCCATGTTCGCCAAGGCTGCCGTCGCCGCCGCGCGCCATCGCGCTGACGCAGCCGTGACCCGTTGAGATATCCGGGTTAGAATCCGGGTTCCCGTTGGCGCGGCACACAAGACACGGATTTCGTGGAGGGAAGCGGTGGCGATCCAGGCTGTTCAGCTTCGCAAGGGAATGATCATCGAAATGGACGGCCAACTGTTGCGCGTCCACGATTTCCAGCACACTACCCCGGGCAAGGGGCAGGCGATCGTGCAGACCCGGTTGCGCAATCTGCGCAGCGGCGCCATGGTCGACAGGCGCTTTCGCTCGCGGGAATCGGTCGAGCGGGTGCAGCTCGAATCGAAGGAGATGGAGTACCTGTATCAAGAGGGTGACGCCTACGTGTTCATGGATTCTGAAACCTATGAACAAACACACCTGCAGGCGAGCGCCATCGAAGACGCGCTGCCGTACATGATTCCGAACCTTTCCTTGAAGGTCGACTTCTACGAGGGTGCGCCGGTGAGCATTGAGATGCCGACCACCGTCGATCTTGAAGTGGTGGATACCGAGCCCGGTTTGAAGGGGGCCACGGCGAGCGCCAGCTCCAAGCCGGCGACCCTGGACACCGGCCTCGTCGTCGGCGTGCCGCAGTTCGTCGACATCGGCGACAAGGTGCGCGTTGACACGGCCACGGGCGAGTATCTGACCCGCGTGTAGCAGGTTAGCAGCAGCTCATCGCGGGCCGTTGTCGCTCGCCAGGAGAGACGACCACGTCCGACAGCGCCAGTAGGGGCATCGATCGCGGCCGCTTCTCGAGGCGGATCGCAGCGGACCTCGGCCACTCTGTGTTCGCGGCGGCGGTGGCGCTGCTCCTGCTCCGCTATCTACATGTCGAGTGGCAGCCGGGCTGGGCGCTGGGCGGCGGGGTGATCGCCGGTACTGTCATTCGCCGGTCGGTTGAGCCTACGTACCGTTCTTTCCCCGCATTTCTACGGCGCCCGCTGGATATCGCCATCGTTGTGGCGGGCACTATCGTGGTCTCGTGGGCCACGTTGATGGCGCCGGGTTACGGTGTTGCGTACCTCGTTGCGCACTGGCAGGAAGCTCTGACTCTGCTGGTGGTGGCGATCTCTTTGGGTCTCAGTGCCGCCGGCGTTATCTATTCGCACACCCGCTTGCAGCGGGAAGTCGAGCAGCGCGAGCGGCTGCAAGAAGACCTCCGGCTGGCGCGCGGCATTCAGCAGAGTCTTCTCAGTAACGAGTTTCCGCGCATTTCGTGGGTCGATTGCTGGGCATTCAATATTCCCTCGCGCGACGTCGGCGGCGATTACTATGAGCTCTTCGACGACGAAGAGACCGGCGACCTGGAGTTTGCCATTGGTGACGTTTCCGGCAAGGGAGTTCCGGCGGCATTGCTCATGTCGACGTTGCAGTCCTCGTTCCTGGGTGTGTCCAGTGGCGACCAGAACCTCGCCCGGGTGTGTGGCCGCGTGAATCGGTTCCTCGTCGAGCGCACCAGTCCGGAGCGCTACGCGACGTTTTTCGTGGGCCGCCTGACAGAGGATGGGCATCTCGAGTACGTCAACGCCGGCCACAACCCTCCGTATGTGTTGCGCCCGGGAGAGCAGCATCGCCTCATGGGCGGCGGCATGCCGCTGGGACTGTTCGCCGAGGCCGGCTATGAGCTGCAGAAGATTCGACTGTCCCCTGGAGACCTGGTTCTTTGTTACACGGATGGCGTTACCGAAGCCATGAGTCCGGACGACGAGGAGTTCGGTGAGGAGCGCCTGCTGCAGGTTGCCACGGCGCATATCGGCAAGCCGGCTGCGGATGTCATCGATGCCGTGAGGGCCGCGGTCGAGGCGCACACGCGCGATGCTCCCCAGCACGACGACCTCACCCTACTGGTACTGAGTTTGCGATGAGAGCCCGTGGACTTGTCAGAGAGCTTTGGTTTGCCCTCGGTAGCGCGGTCGTGGCGCTCTTTCTGCTGCGCTACCTGCATGACGAGTGGCTCATCGCTTGGGCTCTGAGCTGCGGCGTTGTGGCCGGGGTGCTTCTGCGTCGCGCCATCGAACCCACCTACGCAACCTTCCCCAACTTCTTGCGGCGGCCGCTGAATCTGGCGATGGTTCTGTTGGGGACCATCGTTGCCGTTTGGGGGACGTTGGCGACCCCCCGGTACAGCTCAGTTGCCTATTGGGCGGCGCACGGGTTCGAGGCCCTCTACCTGGCCGGCGCCGGCGCTCTGCTCGGCCTCGGTGTCGCCGCCAGCGTCTATACTCACGCGCGCATGCGCAACGAGGTCGAGGAGTCGCGTATCCGCGAATCGGTGTTGCGCGAAACGGCGCTGCGGGCGCAGCTCAAGGCGCTGCAGGCGCAGATCAACCCGCACTTCCTCTTCAACGCTCTCAACGCCATGGCGGAGCTTACCCATGACGACCCCGATCGGGCTGAGGAGCTCATCGAGGATCTGTCGTTCCTGCTGCGGTACAGTTTGCGCTCGTCCGCCGTCGAGACCGTGCCGTTGTCGCAGGAGCTTCAGGCGGTGGAGCGCTACCTGCGCATCGAACGTGCCCGACTCGGCAGCCGGTTGGTGGTGGAGCAGAGGGTGGATGAGGGAGTGACGCAGACGCAGGTGCCCGGATTGATTCTTCAGCCCCTCGTAGAGAACGCGGTGCAACACGCCGTCGCGGTGCGGCCGGAGGGTGGCCGTGTGCTCATCGAGGTGCGCAGAGAAGATGCCGGCCTGCTGATCATCGTCGAGGATGACGGCCCCGGCCTACCGGAAGAGGTGCTTGAGCAGCTCAGCGAGTTCGCCGCGGTTGCCGCCCTTGCCGGCGTCGACCGCGCTCTCGACTCCGGCACTGCGGGGGCGGGTGGAGGGCTCGGCAACGTCCAGAAACGGCTGGCGCTCAGCTATCGTGGCGCCGCCCGGATGAGCTTCCTGCGTTCTGCAGAGGGCGGCTCGCGCATCGAGATCGAGGTGCCCCGATGAGTCTGCTCGTGCTCATCGTCGACGACGAGCCGCTGGCCCGCCGCCGTCTGCGCCGCCTGCTCAAGTTGCACCAAGACGTCGAGGTTGTCGGCGAGGCGACGAACGGCGACGAAGCTGTCCGCGCCGCGCTGGAAGCCCGACCGGACGCCTTGTTCATGGATGTGCGCATGCCGGGCAGCGACGGGCTGGAGGCGTTGCGGCAGCTACGCGACAAGCTGCCGGCAGACGTGGTGCCGATGGTGGTGTTCACCACCGCCTACGAGGATCATGCCGTGGAGGCGTTCGAGCTCGAGGGCACCGACTACCTGGTCAAGCCGATCGACAAAGCCTCGCTGGCGCGGGCGATGCAGCGGCTGCGGCGTGGCTTGTGGCAGCGGGGACGGGGTCCGGCGCCAGCCGGTGCGGTCGACGGGGTCAACGAGCGGGACGCGATGGTCAGTGGCGGGGCCCATGCGGCAGGCGGCGCCAGCTATGCGGTCGGCCACCTGGCGGCGCACCGGGCCGGGAAGATCATCCGCCTGACGCTCGAGGACATCGCCTGCATTATGGTCGAGGACACCATCACCTGGGCACTGACGGCCGACGGCAAATACCGGCTGCGGCAAGGGCTCGGCGAGCTCGAAAAGCGGCTGGCCTGCCCGCCCTTCTTTCGCGCCTCACGCTCGGCGGTCCTCAACCTGAGCTGGATCGATCATCTGGCGCCGATGTTCTCCGGAACCTACAGCGCTTTCCTCAGGGATCCCGTCAACATCGAGGTGCACGTTTCCCGCCGGCGCGCCCGCGAGTTGCGGCAGTTGCTCGGATGGTAGGCTGCCAGGGCCGCCGAGACCCGTTGAGGGACCATTCACCTTTGCTCTCGGCCACTGGGGGGGTTTGCGTGTTCGGCCGACGGTGGGCGCGCGTAGACTAGCAACATGGCGAACCTGCACCGAAGGCCGATGAATTCCGCTCGTTGCACGAAGTTTTTCCTCCTGCTCGCCGGCGCCGTGGTTGCCGCCGGCAGCGCCACCGCCGGAACGCCCCTCCAGGCCCCGGAGCGGGCCCCCAGTCCGCCGTCCGCGCCCGCCCAGGAAGGCGGCCAGGAACCCCAAGGGTCGCAGGAGCCCGAGCGGTTTGAACTGGCGACGCGGGAGAGCGTCGGCCAGGATGGTCGCAGTGTGCGCGTCGGCGACACCCGGGTGATCCTCAACTCCATATTCGAGTTCAGCGACACCGCCAACGATCTGTTTATCTGGGGTTGGATCCCGACGATCTCCGGCGACATCAGCGACAACGCCTTCCTTGGCGGACAGCAGATCAATATCAGTGCCGACGCCGAGATCGGCGGAGACTTGTTCGTCTTCGCGCAGACTGCGCGTATCGACGGGCACATCGGTGGCGACATGTACGCGTTTGTCGGCGACATGACCGTCAGCGAGACGGCGAGCATCGATGGCGCGATCTACGGCAGCAGCGCTGCGCTTACCATAAACGGTGAGGTTGGCGGTCCGCTGCACTACGCCGGCGGGGTCGTCGTAATCAACGGGACCGTGCGCGGCGACGTGCGCCTCGAGTGCGGAGAGCTCGAGCTCGGCCCCAACGCGCTCATCGAGGGCGAGCTGCGCTACGAATCGGCGCGTGAGGCCAGCATCGATCCCGCCCAGGTGATCGGCGGCATCCGCTATTTCGTGCCCCAGGATGACGAGGAGGACGAGGGCTCGACAGCGGCGACCGCCGGTACATGGCTCAGCATCTGGCGTTTTCTCTGGGAGGGGCTGTGGTTGGTCAGCAGTTTCCTGGTTGGCTCCATCGCGCTGGCGGTAGGTGGTGAGGTGGCGCGCCGGCCGGCCAAGAGCCTGGCGCAGCAGCCGGCGTTAGGGTTGGGCTTCGGGTTCGTCGTCGCGGTCGTATTCCCCGCCGCCGCTATTCTCGCCGTCCTGCTGATTGTCACCATGCCCCTCGGATTGATCGGGCTGGCGGTCTATTTGGCCGCCGCATACCTCGGGCGCTTGATTGCGGCGCAAACATTGGGTGACTGGCTGCTGCGCAAGGTTCGGGGTGGCAAGGAAGGCTCGCCCTACGGCGCGCTGGCGCTGGGCCTGGTTTTCTTCTTCGTCCTCATGCGGATCCCGTACGTTGGCTTTTTAGTCTGGTTGGCGGCCGTGGTAGCCGGGTTGGGGGGGATCTTCCTCGCTTTGCGCACGACGGATCGGCAAGACGCCGGGTCCCCGGGCGCAACGGTCGTGCCGGCCGGCTAGGCGCAGCGTACTACTCGCGCGCCATCTCGCTCGCGCAGAGGTGACCCGTTGAGAAGTCCGGGCTGGCTCGCCCGCGACGCCATCCGTCGAGAAGTCTGGGCCAGCGGCGTTGGACACGCCCTCCGAGGTTGGCCTCCGGCGCACCGCCGTTGGCGCTCGCTCCGAGGTTGTACCCGGCCGCCCCGCCGACGCGCTAGACTGCGCTGCCATGGCCATCTGCATTCGTTCTCTCACCAAGACATACGGCACCACGGAGGCCTTGCGTGGCATCGACTTGGAGATCGAGGAGGGGGGTGTCTTCGGACTGCTCGGTCCCAACGGCGCCGGCAAGACGACCATGGTGGAGATCCTCGAGGGGTTGCGCAAACCGACGTCCGGGGAAGTTTCGGTCCTCGGCCTCGATCCGACGCGCGATACCTTCGCGCTGCAACAACGTATCGGGGCACAGCTGCAAGCGACGCAAATCCCCAACGACCTGACCGCCTTCGAGGTGCTGCGGCTGTTCGCTGCGTTCTACGAGCGGTCGCTTCCCATCGACGAGGTTCTGCAGCGTGTCCACCTGGACGGCAAGTCCAAGGAGCTCACGCGCAACCTGTCGGGAGGGCAGAAGCAACGGCTCGCCATTGGAATGGCACTGGTCCACGATCCCGACCTGCTGATCTTCGACGAGCCCACCTCGGGGCTCGATCCCGCCGCGCGGCGGCAGCTCCACGAGATCATTCTCGAGCTGCGCGATCGCGGCCGCACCGTCATCTTGACGACGCACTACATCGAGGAAGCCGAGAAGCTGTGCCAACGCGTCGTCATACTCAACCGCGGCCGGGTGGTCGCGGACGGTGCGCCGCGCGAGATTGTGGGGCGCGCGGCGGGCAAGTCGACCATCTACCTCGCCGTTGACGGGGCGTTCGATCCGTCGCCGTTACTCGCGGTTGGCGCCGAGGACCAGGGCCGGCGAGGGAACGATTACCGTTTCGCGACCTCCGACCCCGCCGCTATCATCGTTGCGCTCGGCGAGGCTTTGCGCACGCAACGGGTGACGCTCACTGACCTGCACATGCGTCGGCCGACGCTCGAAGACGTGTACCTGGAGCTGGTCGACGACCCGGAAATGCCTGAGTTACCCGAATTGGAAACCGCGGAGTCGCCAACGAAGGACGGCCCCCCACAAGCGGCGGGCGGATGAGTTCGGCACGAGGTGTGTTCGAGCTGAGTCGCGCCTATCTGTTGCAAACGCTGCGCTCGAAGTCGTCGCTCATCTGGACGCTGGCTTTTCCGCAGGTTTGGCTGTTCCTCTTCGCTCTTATCTACCGCGACGTCCCCGGTGGGGTGAGCGACCGCTTGCCCGGACTGCTGACCATCACGGCGTTCTCCGGTAGCTTCTTCGGCGTTGCCTACACCTTGGTTGCCGAGCGTGAGCAAGGCATCCTGCGCCGTCTGTGGGTAACGCCGGCGAGCGCTGCCACGGTGGTTGCGGCGAACTCGGTGCGATCTTTGACCACCGTCACCGTTTCGCTGATGCTGCAGGGTTTGGTTGCCTGGTTGGTGCTCGACGTCGATTTCGGTGCTCCCCTGCCGGTAGTGGCGGTGGTGCTTGCCTTCGGCGTTTGGGCCTTCGTCCCGCTGGGTCTCATCATGGGGAGCGCCGCCAAGGATATGCGTTCGGCGCCGGCGATTGGCAACCTGATCTTCTTCCCCCTGATATTCCTTTCCGGTGCGGCGCTGCCGGTACAAATGTTGCCGGGTTGGCTGCAGAGCTTCGGGCGCATGTTGCCGACTACCTACCTGGTGGAGGCGCTGGATGGCGTGATGGTGCAGCGCGAGAGCCTGGCCCAGCAGGCGGCACCTTTGGCGGTTCTGCTGCTCAGCGGCGTGGTGTCGTTCGGCTTGAGCAGCCTGTTGTTCCGCTGGGAGTCGACCCAGCCGCTGAGCGCCAAGCGCCTCGCCGCGGCGCTTGGTGGGCTGGTGCTCCTATACCTGGCCGCCGCACTTCTGACCTAGGGCGAGCGCGAGGGCGCGCGATGACGGCGTTGCGCTTGATTCGGGATGCTCAGCGTACCTGAAGGTACGCCTCCGCTCCCGACTCTGCGCGCGCCTTGTCCTCACACGCCCTCGCGCCCGCCCGCATTCGCGACCCGTTCTAGGGCTTTCTGCTCAGCCGGGCAGGTGCTTGAGGAAGAACATGAGGTTGGCGGGGCGCTCCGCTAGCCGGCGCATGAACCACGGGTACCAGGCTTCGCCGTAACTGATGTAGATGCGCACCGGAAAGCGCCCGCTGGCGGTCTCGTCTTGCAGGTCGCGCGCGATGCCGTACAGCATCTGGAACTCGAGACCCTGGTCGACGCCGCGGTCTACTGCCAATGCCTTCGCTTTTTCGACGAGCGAACGATCGTGCGTTGCCACCGCCAGTCGTACGCCGGCGGCGCGCGCGTCGTCCTGGAGCATCCTGGCGGCGAGCTGCTCGAAGTTGTGGTCGACGTCGGCCTTGCGGGCGAAGGCGATGTCGTCGGGCTCCTTGTACGCTCCCTTTACCAGCCGCACGGCGGCGCCGTTGCGAACCAGCGTCTCGATGTCGCCGGCGCTGCGTTTGAGGTACGACTGAATGACCACGCCGACATCGGCAAACCGCTCCCGCATCTGCCCGTACACTTCCAGCGTGCGGTCGACGTAGGCGGAGCTCTCCATATCGATGCGCACAAAGATGCCGTGGGTCTGTGCGGCCTCGAGGATGCGCTTGAGATTGCCTGCCGCCACCTCCGTGCCCAGGTCGAGGCCCAGCAGCGAGAGCTTTACCGACAGGTTCGCATCTAGCCCCTCGGTGTGAGTCCGCGCCAGGATCGCGACGTAGGCGTCGGTGGCTACGGCGGCCTCTTCGTCGCTGTGCACGTGCTCGCCCACCGGGTTGAGCGATGCCGACATTCCACGCTCGTTTATCCGCTGGGCGGCGGCCACCGCGTCGTCCAGGCGTTCTCCGGGCATGAAACGCTCCACCACGCGTCGGGTCACCGACCACCCACTGATGCGCCGTTCCCAAGCCGGGCTATCGGACATCTTCAAGATGATGGCGCTGGCAGGATTCATGGTCGGTCAACCGGATGCCAAGAGACTCCGGGAGCTCTTCGGCGCCCGTTGAGTTATCCAGGTTAGGATCGTCCTATCAGATGGTGTCCGATCAGCATATCCATGCGAGCCGCACGTCTCCACAGCCAAGCGCCCATTGATACCGAGCCGTTGAGGGTCGAGGAGTGCGATGCCCCCGAGCCCGGCGTGGGGGAGGTGCGGGTGAAGGTGTCGGCGTGCGGCGTCTGCCATACCGATCTGCACATCGTCGAGGGCGACTTGCCGCTGAAGAGGTCGCCGTTGATTCCGGGACACCAGATCGTTGGCGTCATCGAATCGGTCGGCGAGGGGGTGGATGCAGATCGCCTTGGCGTACGCGTCGGCGTGCCCTGGATGTCGAGCTCGTGCGGCGAATGCGCCCTGTGCCTCGATGGTCGCGAGAACCTGTGCGAGCGTGCTCGCTTCACCGGCTACGATATCGATGGCGGATTCGCCGAGTTGGCCGTCGTGCCGGTGGAGGCCGCCCACCCGCTGCCCGGGAAGTTCGCCGACGCGGACGCCGCGCCGCTGCTCTGCGCCGGAATCATCGGCTACCGCTCGCTGCGATTGGCGGGGCTCCGTCCCGGCCAGCGGCTCGGGCTGTTCGGGTTTGGCGCGTCGGCGCATCTTGCCATCCAGGTGGCGCATTATTGGGGCTGCGAGGTCTACGTGTTCACCCGCGGCGCGCCGCATCGCGAGCTGGCCCGGCGCCTCGGAGCCGCGTGGGTCGGTGGGCCCGGAGATGCACCGCCCGCCAAACTGCACGCCGCAGTCACCTTTGCGCCCGCTGGATGGATCGTGCGCGAGGCGCTGCGCGTATTGGCGCCGGGCGGCACCGTGGCGATCAACGCTATTCACCTCGATCGAATCCCCGAGCTTGACTACGGCGAGCATCTCTACGGCGAGCGCACCCTGCGCAGCGTCACTAATCTGACCCATCGCGACGCCGAGGAGTTCCTGCGGCTGGCGGCGGAGATTCCTGTGCGAACGACGGTGAAGGAGTTTGCTCTGCAAGACGCCAACCGCGCGCTGTCGGCCCTGAAGGAATCGCGGATCGAAGCGGCCGCCGTGCTCGTGCCCTGACCCGTTGATCAACGCGGCCTCGGCTCGATGCCGAGTCGGACCGGGACTCTTCGCGTGTCCTCGTGTTCACCCGCTTCTCGATCCTTTGAGAAGTTCGGGCTCGGGGCCGACGGCGGCGATCAGTTCTCGAGCAGGATCAGCTTCGCCAGCAGGCTGGTTTCGAGGTAGGGCAAGTTGAATGGCTTGGTGATGAAATCCGCGGCGCCGAGCTCCAAGCTTCGGCGGGCGGTGTCTTCGTCGGCGTTGCCCGACATCGTGATGATGGCGACATCGTCCGATGCGTCGCGCAGAAGCTGCAGCACCGCCAATCCGTCGATTTTCGGGAGTCGGATGTCCAGCAAGACGATCGCCGGACGGCTCTGCCGGATTGCCTCGATAGCGGCCTCGCCATCTCCTGCTGTCCGTACCTCGTACCCACGCCGGGTGAGGAACTTGCTGAGCAGATTGCGGACGTCGGACTCATCGTCGACGACGAGAATGTGGTTGGTACCTTGTACCGGCATAAAACTTGACAAGGATACGCTCTCCAGCATATTAATACATAGCTAAAAGCTCTAAAAAATAACTATACACTGTAAAAATCATTATAGAAAGGGAATCCTAACGATTAGTCAGCACCAATGCTCTAAAGTGACGCCGGGCCAGCGGGTTCCGCACAGAATCAAGCGCGACGCAGGAGTCATACCTACCTCCGCCAATAGCGCTCGGCCCGCCAAACGGTGCCCGCCAACTACCTCTGTCGGCTGGCACCCAAGGATCGCTTGTCTCCGCGCCGCGCTGTGGCGGACCTGTGGGTTCCGGGTCCAGGTGCGATCTAGTAGGAACGGTGCAGCTAGCGGCGGATCGACTCCGGCAGCACGTCGTTGAGCTTCGGTCGTCCGGCGCGCGTGGCGAGCTCCCACGCCGATGCGTAGATCGTCCGCGTGATCTTGAGCATCTTCTCGTAGTCGATCTTGTCGGCGTGGTCCGAGGGACGGTGGTAGTCCTCGTGAACACCGCTGAAGAAAAACGCTATGGGGATGCCGTTGCGAGCGTAGTTGATGTGGTCGGAGCGGAAGAAAAAACGCTGTGGATGATCGACGGCGTCGTACAGCCGGTTGAACTCCAAACCTAGGTACGACTAGTTGACGCCGTCCAGAATCTCGCCAAGCTCTGCACTCTGCACGCCCGGCCCGATGACGTAGACTTCGTTGGGGCCGGTGAGCTCGTCGTTGGCCGGGTTGGTGTCACCCTCCGGGCGGCTACGGCCGATCATGTCGATGTTCAGCGCCGCGACGATCTGTCGTGGCGGCACCGGCGGCTTCTCATTGATGTAACGGGAGCCCCACATGCCGACTTCCTCGCCGGTATGCCAGACGAAGAGAATCGAGCGCTTGGGGCGCTCTCCTTTGGCAAAGGCCTCCGCCATTGCCAGCATCGCCGTGGTACCGGAGCCATCGTCGTCGGCGCCGTTATAGATGGCATCGCCGTCGACCGGGTTGCCGATGCCGACGTGATCATAATGCGCCCCCAGGGCGACGTACTCGTCTTTGAGGTCCGCGTCGGTGCCCTCGACGATGGCGACCACATTCTGCGTCCAGACGGTCTCGGTGTCGACGTCGATCTCGAAGCTCGCGGTCGTGCCCAAGGCAAACGGCGCGCCCGGGTTGTCGCCACTGGCGGTCGCCATTACCGTCTCTGGCGTCATCGCCGTGTGGGCGAAGATGGCCTCGATCATGGCCTCGGAAGCGGTGACCGAGGGCAAGGTCATGCCGCCGGAATCGAGCCCGACAACCCGCGTCCTACCTCGCCGCCCGGCCATCTGCGCGCTACGCTCCCAACGCTGCAGGGTGCGTCGGTTGGGCACCGTGATCATCATCGCGGCGCCGTTTTCAGACAGATATTGAGCCGGGCGCCGGACGTCGTCGCCGCCGATCTGGTCGCGGCCGACGCCGGGAGGCAGCGATCCGGTGACCACGACAACGGCACCGCTGACATCAATGCCTTCATACGGGTCGATGCCCTGTTGCGGGATCACCCAGCCGTGGCTGGCGTAGATCAGCTCACCGGTGCCGCCACCCGCCGTCTGCGCGGCCAGAAAGCCGTCGCCGAACGCGAAGCGCCGGCCGCCCACCTCGACGAAGCTCGCCGTGGTGTTCAACGTGCTGCTCTCCAGCTCGATCATCTGCAGGAAGGTGCCGTCGTCGCCGGCCGGCGTCAGGCCCCAGCGCGACAGGTTCATGGCGATGAACTTGGCGGTGAGATCCAAGCCGCGTGACGGCGCCCGGCGTCCCTCCATCTCGTCGGAAGCAATGAAGAACAAGTAGTCGCGCAGCTGCTCGGCGGTGATCAGCTCGGCGCTGCCCGGGTGCTGTTGTGCCAGCGCCGGAGTGCCGCCAAGTGGCGCGGCGAGCGCCGCCCCGAGCGCTGTGACGAGCAGGATTCCGAGGAACGGAAAGAAGGGTGTGTTTCTGCCGAAGCTCGGTGTCATCGTGGGTCTCCTTGGATGGCTGATGTGGTGTGTGCGATAGGGGCGGAGCGGCCGGTCGTGCGCTACACCGCCTCAATTACGATATCGTACTCCGAGTTGTGCTCAAGGCCCTCTGCCACCCGGGAGCGCGCCGCCGCAGCGATCACCTCGATCTCGACGAGGGCGCCGATCGCCAAGCCGCTGGCAGCGAGCGCGGACCGAGCGGGCGGATCATTGGGGAAGTAGGTCGTCTCCGGGAGTTGTGGATCGTTGGCGAACCACGTCAGGCTCGCGACAGAGCGGCGATGACCCGCTCAGGCGTGATGGGAATCTCGTGAAAGCGCACACCGATGGCATCGTAGACGGCGTTGGCGATGGCGGCAACGGTCGGAGGCAGCGGCATCTCACCGCAACCGCGCGGCTGCCCCGGGCTCTGGTTGTCGAGGAAGGCGACCTCGATCGGCGGCGTATCCGACATGCGCGCGATGCGGTAGTTGGCGAGCCCGGTGGTGTGAGACCGGTGGCCGTCGATTCTCACCTCCTCCAACAGCGCCGCGCCGATGCCCCAGATCATCGAGCTCTTGACGCCGTTTGTCGCCAACTTCCGGTTGATTACCAGGCCGAAATCGAAGGCGCCGGCGAGCCGCACCATGGTGACTTTGCCGGTGGCGCGATCGACGTTCACTTCGGCGCCGACCACACCGAATTGGCTGCCCCCGTGATTGCATAGGGCGAAGCCGATTCCGTTGCCTTCGGGGGGTCGGTAGCCGGGGTAGTCGACCATCTTGGCGCAGGCGTCGAGGAGGGGAATGAACCCCGAATGCATGACATTTCGGCGGCGAAACTCGATCGGGTCGATGCCCGCTGCCCGCGCCAACACGTCGGTGTGGCTTTCCATGCCGAAAACGCTCTGCACGAAACTGGTGCCGCGCATCGTGGCATGTCGCACCGGCA
>SMUY01107892.1_pt1 | contig 22592 bp, 19 predicted proteins | sample 2456441 | NCBI WGS metagenome assembly SMUY01 (sample SAMN11095931, study PRJNA526329) | marine sediment metagenome | biome: Marine sediment; feature: Surficial sediment; material: Deep marine sediment; isolation source: Hadal surficial sediment | place: Pacific Ocean | collected 2014-11 | depth...
AGATTTGCTGGACGATGAAATCGAGAGCCTGCGAACGTTCGATCCTGATACTCAGCGCACGGTGGACAGAGTATCCGGCATCGAGTTTCTACCCGCGAAGGAATTTCCCTTCGACGCAGCTGGCATTGCCCGCTTTCGCGAGAGCTGGCACAACACCTTTGATGCGGACGTGCGTCGCTGCAGCGTCTACCAGGATGTCAGCGAAGGCATCCCCCCGAGCGGCATCGAATATTACCTGCCTTTCTTCTTCTCCAGCCTCGATTCTCTGTTCGACTACCTTCCCAGCAACACGCTCATCGTTCAGGAAACTCATGTACTGAAGGCTGCCGCGCAACACGTCAAAGAGGTGCGCGAGCGCTACGATAATCTCGCTCACGACATCGAACGTCCGATACTCCAGCCGGCCAAACTTTTTCTCGACGACGATGAGCTTCGCGCCCATCTCAATCGGTACGGCAACATACTCATAGAACGCCCAGGCAAACATGAGCAGATCTTCGCAAGCCGAGCGCTACCCGATTTGCAAGCCAATGTGCGACTGAGGGACCCGGCCCAGGGACTGCGCGCTTATCTCGATGCCTACACACCGCGAACACTTTTTGTCGCCGAGACAGCGGGAAGAAGGGAAATTTTTCTCGAGTTTCTAGCACGTAGTGGTATTCATCCCCATGAAGTTGATGGTTTCGCGAGTTTCATCACGCCATCAGAAGATTCCGAGAATTCGGAAGATTCGGGACAATCCTTCGCCATCACCCTCTCGCCCATCGAAGACGGCGGGTGGTTCGACCGCATCGCCGTCATCACCGAAAGCCAGATATTCGGTCACCGGGTACAGGAACGCCAGGCTCAATCCGCTCGCGCCGTCGATCCCGAACAGATCATCAAAAACCTCACCGAGCTGCACATCGGAGCGCCGGTTGTACACTTCGAGCACGGAATCGGTCGTTATCTTGGGCTGCAGACGCTGGATATCGATGGCCATTCGAACGAGTTTCTCACGCTGCAGTACGCCGACGATGCAAAACTCTACGTGCCGGTTACCTCGCTGCAGGTAATCAGCCGTTATTCGGGCGCCGCCGAAGCGGTGGCCCCGCTGCATCGCCTCGGATCGGATCAGTGGGAAAAAGCCAAACGCCGAGCCGCCGAAAAGGTATTCGACGTCGCCGCGGAGTTGCTCGATATCTACGCCCGCCGTGAGACCAGTCGGGGTTTCAGCTTTGCAATACCTGAGGAAGACTACCTTCGTTTCACCGATCAGTTCCCTTTCGAAGTAACCCATGATCAACAAAAGGCAATTGACGACGTGATCGAAGATTTGTGTTCCGAACGAGTGACAGATCGATTGATCTGTGGAGATGTAGGTTTCGGCAAAACCGAAGTTGCCATGCGCGCGGCCTTTCTCGCTGTGCAGAGCGACGCCCAAGTTGCCATATTGGTGCCCACCACTCTGCTCGCTCAACAACACTATGAGACCTTCCGGGATCGTTTCGCCGACTGGCCCGTGAACATCGAGGTCATTTCCCGGTTGAGATCGGACGCCGAAGTGCAGCAGGTCATCGCACGACTAGCTGGCGGAAAATCCGACATTGTCATAGGCACTCACAAACTCCTGAACCCGGCCATCAAGTTCAAGAAACTGGGTCTGGTTATCATAGACGAGGAACATCGCTTCGGTGTTCGTCAAAAAGAACGGTTGCGCTCGCTACGCGCGGAAGTTGACATACTGACGCTCACCGCGACCCCCATCCCGCGCACGTTGAATATGGCGATGGGTGGCATCCGCGATCTGTCCATTATCGCCACACCCCCTGCAAAACGGCTTTCCATCAAAACCTTCGTCCAGGAGAAACGCAATCATGTCATACGCGAGGCGATCACCCGGGAGTTGATGCGGGGCGGCCAGGTGTTTTATCTGCACAACGAGGTGCGCAACATCGACCAGGTGGCCGATCAGATCGCGGATACAATTCCGGAAGCTCGTGTTGGTGTTGGTCACGGACAAATGCCGAAACGGAAGCTGGAAACAATAATGAGCGACTTTTACCATCGCCAGCTCAACGTTCTCGTCTGCACGACAATTATTGAAAGCGGCATAGATATTCCAAACGCCAACACCATCGTCATTGAAAGAGCAGACAAATTCGGCCTCGCTCAACTGCACCAACTTCGAGGTCGCGTTGGCCGTTCGCATCGCCAGGCTTATGCGTACCTGTTGACCCCGCATCCCAAGGCCATGACACCCGACGCCGTCAAACGTCTCGAAGCAATTGAAGCGGCCGGGGAGTTAGGCGTGGGCTTTACCCTGGCCACCCACGATCTGGAGATTCGTGGTGCCGGTGAACTGCTGGGAGAAGATCAATCGGGACAGATTGAATCCGTCGGGTTCTCGTTTTACATGAGTCTTCTTGATCGGGCGGTCAGAGCCATTCGAGCTGGAAAAGCACCGAACATGAACGCGCCCCTGGAACCCGTGAGCCAGGAGGTCAACCTTCATACGACAACGCTCATTCCCGCAGACTATCTGCCAGACGTTCATAGTCGTCTCATCATGTACAAGCGTATCGCCAACGCTAACGACAACGAGAGCCTCGAGGAGCTGCAAATCGAGATGATCGATCGATTCGGTCTGCTACCCGAGCCACTCAAACATTTATTCCGCGTAACAGCGCTGAAGTTAAAAATTGAGCCGCTCGGCATCGTCCGCTTGGATCTCGGAGAGCATGGTGGGCGTATCGAGTTCGGAGCTGTAACACAAGTGGATCCAGCAACGATTGTGAACCTGGTGCAGAGACAACCAGCAACTTACCAACTCAAGGACGTAACGCTGCGAATCAACCGCAGACTCGAAAACTTCGAACGGCGCATGGATTTCGCAACCGAGTTACTCCAAACGCTTAACCCGAAACGTGACGACAATTCGCTTGGGCAGCAGGCGGCAAACGCGTGATTCGTAACCTGACAGCGACAATCGCAATGCTCCTCGCGATCTCATCGTCACTCGCAACTGGCAAAGACAATGTGAAAGATTGGCTTTCGAAAGACTGGTATGCGACGGAAGTCATCGTGTTTCAACGCAGCCCGGTGATGGAAAACAGTTCTACCGAGAAGCTTGTGATAGTCAATGAGCGTCGCTTCCCCTTTGCCGTGCGTGCGTTCATTCCACCTCCCCACGCGATCGGATCGTTTTATGCGCTCGATCCATTTACCAGGGCGACGCTTGATTTGCCTACCATCGATATCAACCTGGAAGAATTCAGCTTTATCGAGCCTACCGACGCCGTTGAAATGGTCAATGGCTCAGCGGAAAGCGACGCGCCTGTTCCACACGACGGGCCACCACCGCTTGGCAGGCCACCCCCGGTTATCGAGCCGATTCTCGAACCGAACCCTCTGCTCGACTTCCTTGCAATGTTGAACAGTTTTGAACGCTCGCTGGATGCGCAGAGCTACCGCTGGCTGCCGGAAGATGAGTTGTTGATGCAAATCGAAGCACGCCGAATCGAGTCTCGAGACGAGTTGCACATACTAATTCATGGACGCTGGATTCAACCGGTGCCGCAGCGTTCCTTGCCCGAGCCTTTGCTGGTGCAATACGGCGCGCGCGTTGGCAACACGCAGCAACTGGAAGGCACGATGGCAGTCACTTTGGGGCGTTACCTGCATTTCCAGGCAACTCTCTGGTATCGGGAACCGGCACTGGGTCAGCAACCGGTGGATATCCCACTTGGCGACGCGTTTCTCGCAAGTTCACCTTTTTCTCGAATTGATCGCTCAATAACGCTGCCTGAGCCCAGTCAAGGCTATATGTTGTTGTCACAGAGCCGTCGCCTGCGCAGCAACGAGATTCATTACCTCGATCATCCCAAGTTCGGTATCGTTGTGCGAATTGATCCGGTTGCCATCCCTCAGGAGCTAATTTTGCTCCTCGAGGCTCTCGAAAAAGCTGACGAGTAACCGGCCGATACGCTCCATACCTGATCCACTGACGATTGCGAGCGTATCGAGGTCGATGGAGTCAGCACCTCTCCCGGCGGCCGGATTGACAACCAGGCACACGCAGGCATAAGGGATTGCGAGTTCTCGGGCAAGACCCGCCTCCGGCATACCCGTCATTCCAACAATTGCACACCCGTCGTTGTCCATGCGGTTAATTTCCGCTGGCGTCTCGAACCGCGGGCCCTGGGTACAGCCATATACACCGCCAGCTACTACTTCAAGCTGGGCAAGCGTTGCGGCAGCAAGTAGTTCGTTGCGCAACCTTTGATCATACGGTTCCGAAAAATCTACGTGGTACAACTTGTTGAAGTCAGAAAACGATTGTTCCCGCCCCCAACTGTAATCGATGATCTGATCGGGGAAAAACAATACACCCGTCTTCGCCTCAGGCGCGATCCCCCCCACCGTATTCACGGCGATAATTCGTTCGATTCCGAGATCCTGCAACAGGGCCAGATTGGCTCGGTAGTTTATGGCATGCGGCGCGATTCGATGGGGTATGCCATGCCGCGCCAACATGATGATTTTCGTCGATCCCAGTTGCCCGGCAAGTGGAGCCGCCGACGCTTCTCCGTAGCGGGTTCGCAACGATACATCGAGGGGTTCGAAATCAACTGGCAACGTCAACGCACCGGATCCGACGATGACCGCGTAAGCTGGCATAAGGTTCTATTCCATGTCCTCGTGAAGCGCGTAGATAGATGTGAGGTTCCGCCAGTACCCCCGATAGTCCATACCACAACCAAACAGATAACGATCAGGCAAACGCAAAGCCACGTAGTCGACTTCGATGCGAGCTACCTCGGCCACTTCTTTGGACACTAACACTGTTGTCAACACGCGGTTGGCACCCTCATCAGTCGCCCAGGCGACCAATGCTCCCAGAGTTTCGCCCTTGTCGAAAACATCATCGACGATCAATACGTTGCGTTTGGCGATGTCGACGATGGGGTGGGCGTACCAGTTGAGCGTTCCCCCTTCAGTCGTGTCGTCATAACGACCGACGTGCACGTAGCTGAGCTCGAGTGGAAAATGAAAACGTTTGATCAGTTCTGCGGTGTAAGGCAAACCGCCCTTCATTACACACATCACAATCGGATTTGCATCACGCAGCTCAACCGCGATACGCAGCGCCGTTTGATCGATGGCAAACTGAACGCTGCGCGCATCGACAAGCTCTTCAGCTCGATCTCTGGCCGCCAGAACACTGTCCGAGACCGGGCTCAAGGCTCTATCTGCAGTCTACCCACTGAGGGCTCTCTTCCCGCTGAAGGCTCTCTTCCCGCTGAAGGCTCTGGCTCCCTCATCGGCGGAACCAGCAGCGTCTGCGTCGGGTATGCGATCTCGGCTCCGTGAGCGGCAATGATATTGGCGATCTTGAACAGGATTTCCTGTTTGATCTGGTGGAACTCCGTCCACACCGTGGTCTTGGTGAATGTGTACACGAAGAAGTCGAGAGACGAGGCACCGAACTCGACAAGATTCACCATGAGCGTGCGAGAGGTATCGATGGCTGGATGAGTCTTCAACATGGATTCAACGTCGGCGATGATGTCTGCCAACACGGCAATATCGTCGTAACGCACACCGATGGTTTCGTAAATTCGCCGGTTGCGCATGCGTGACGGATTTTCGACAGCCAGACTCGTGAATACCGAATTTGGTACGTACAGGGGGCGCTGATCGAATGTGCGGATGAGCGTGAGGCGCCAGCCGATCTCCTCGACGGTGCCTTCGATTTCACGGTCCGGAGAGCGAATCCAATCCCCTACCTTAAACGGCTTGTCGAGGAAGATCATCAGCGCGCCGAAGAAGTTGGCCAGCAGATCCTGGGCGGCAAGACCAATAGCGAAACCACCGATACCACCAAATGCCAGCAAACTGGTAATGCTGAAACCCAACATCTGCATGACAGTCAGTATTCCGGTAACGATCACCGCGATGCGCACCAGCTTGCCAACGGCGGACGCGGTGGTCTCATCGACCGGGTCCTCCCGGTACTCCTTATCGGAAACGTTTTTCTCGATGAACCGAACGAATCGCAAGGCGAACCAGACCAGCAGTATGATGACGGCAACCTCGCGTACCGGCTCGGCGTATTCGAATATCTCTGCCTGGGCGTTGCCGCCGACAATCTCTGCCGCCCAGCTGATTCCGACGATCCATATGCCTAGCCCTAAGGGCTTGCGCGCGGCATCCAAGAGACCGTCATCGTACAGGTTGCGGGTTGACTCGAACTTGACGGCGAGACGGTCGAAAAAATTCTTGGCAACAAAGCGGACAATCGCCGTACCGAGGACGATGAGAAATACCTCGCCTACCCAGGTGTGCGCCACCAGGTAATCCAATACGGTGTCAATCATCGAAAGTGTCCCGTCCCATCGCGTCCATGCGGTGTGCTAATACCCAACAACCTAAACAGCGTTCGTGCTCAGAAATATTTAGTTAGTTCTAATTGAATGAAATCGTCGCGCTGCAGCGAAGCGGTTTTGTTGTCAGCGTCGAACAATGACTGCAACAGCGCATTGGAGTCAGGCTCATCAGCACCACCAAAAACCCGTCCCTCCAGCAGTAGCGTCCAAGTTTCGCCTAAACGACGACTCGCTTCCATACTGAAAAAGTATTCTTCGGTTTTCACGTCCCAAACTACTCCTAACAGAGCCTGGGTGTCCGCAATGTCATTCATGCTCCAGCGCGTACCGAACGCCAGGTCGTGTTCGAAGACGGTGTTGAATGCTTCGTCGTCACGGTCATCAAACATGTACTCGGCCACAAGCCCCAGGTCTGTACGCGTCCCCATGACGCCAACCAGCGTTTTTTCGAATCCCACGTTGAACGCAGCATACCGGGGACCAAATCCGGAGCGAGTGATAACCTCGAGTTTTAATGCCCAATCTCCGAGCACGGCAAGAGCCTCCAAACCAGTCTGATCGATCACCGGGTAGCGCGGTCGCAACACGATCTCACCGGAGGTCAGTCCCCACGGGACGAGCTGTGGTTCCCTGCTCGTGCCGGTAAAGTGATATATGCCAAATTCGAATGGCCCGAGATTGTGCGACCAGCGCATGGCACCATCCACGCGGGTGTTCCTCGCACCAGATTCGTAAATAGGATGATCACCATCTACCATTGGCACGGTGCGCAGCCGTCCATCCTGGCCGGGAAAGGTACGCTCGCGAAAGCCCGGCAACGCAAAAATATCCAGGATGCCCCAATCTCGAACCAGCGAAAGATGCACCATCGGCTGGCCGAGCTTGTCTTCTCCGTCGATATTCTCCACCAGATCCGTCTGGTTGAGGATGTCAACCAGATGATGAAATTCGGTAACACCCCAGAACACCTGCCTCACGCCCACGTGCAGGTCCCAATCATTGCCTACCTGGCTCCAGAACAGCTCACGAACATCGAAGTGGGAGCGCTCGGAGTCTTCGGCGTCGTACCGGATGTATGGCGCAAAAGTCAGCGACTGGCGCTCTTTGTCCCAGGTTCGATAGTAGTCGAGTTGCGCGCTCAATGAGGGTTGGAAACGCGACTGTCCGTTGAAACCCTCGACCCGGTAGGTGCGCGTCTGCAATCCCAGATCGAAATCCAACTGCGAGTTGGTATCGGCGGCATCTTTGCCAGGTTCGTGCGCAATCGGCTCTGGTTCGCGTGCGCGTACGGGCGGGGCGTGGCGAACCGGGCCTGGTGGCGGTGGCTTGGACTTCCCAGGCAATGTTTCTGCAACGACATCAGGCGAACCAGGCAACCTCGTCAACCGCCAGTAAGTTAGTTTATGACTGTCCGCCGCTCGGCGCACCGCGTTCAGAGTCGTTTCGGAAGCAGCAGTGGTTACAACGCGGTACCAGACACCCTGCGCATTGCGCAACGACTCCACTTCGATCGGGGTATTGAGCAGGAGGCTCACTCGCGCCGCCCAGTTGGCCGCATTCTCGGGGCTTGAGAAACTGCCAAAAACGAGGCTTGCGGTACTTTCAACGTCAGCAGCAGGGGTCGCGGTGTAACCCACGGCAGCGCCCAACAATATGAAAATGCCGAACCCGCGTTTCATCTCACCCTGCGCAGGCTGTTTGTGGAAAAATCTCGCTCCTCACTCAACCCGGTTGCGAAGCGGTAGTCGCGCCATACCAATTCGGTACTTTTTCTGGTCTGGTGGTTCACCATCAACATGCGATCCGCTTTCCAATAGCGACCGTCGTATTGTGTGTAACCTCGAACCTCCAGCGTTTTCAGAAGGCCCTCTCTGCGGTCGAAGTATTCGATTTTCTGAATTCTGAACTCTGCGGTATCCAGCCAGACAATTTGCTTCGAGTAACCGGAATATTTGTCTACAGCTTTGCGCTGCACGACAAAACATTCACGGTCGTCGAATATTTCTTTACGCAGAAATCGATAAGTGAATTTTTCGACTTCTTGAAGCGTCAGATCTTCGAAAGCAAACTCACTCGAAAGAAACGGCCCCGACTTGTTCCTGGAGGCGATTCGTTTTACCCGCTTTACCGCAGGGAGATACAACCACTGATCGTCCGGTTCGACTCTGTGACTGAAACTCAGCAACGCCGACCCCTTCAGGGACTTCGGAGTCTCGAAGACAATGAGTAGTTTGTCGCCGTCGTCAGGTTTTTCGAATTGTTTGATGCGCAGCAGGCGACGACTCTCAGTGCCGCGGCTGTTGCGTAGAATCATCTCGAGATCCACCTGCAGGTCGATATACCCGGCGTCGCGGCGATCCGCCTCTTGAAATATCGCCAAACCAAATTCTTCTGCAGTGAGACCGTCTGCCAGCGGTAGCGCCGCATTCGCGGGTACCCAGCAGAACAAGAACAGATAGCTGAAATAACGCAACTCGACCTCGTCTGCCTGGACACGCCCCAAATCCAATATTAACCATACTTCGCAAGTTATGCTCGTAAGACCTTGACGGCCCAGCGTATTATGGGAATTTATACGGGTGTTGCAATCGCCGAGAACAGTTGTGCAACGACCGTAATTACTGTATATAATCCCAGATTACTGTATATACAACCAGGTCGGCAGCGAATCGGTTACCGAACCCGCGCCCCGATAGGTCACCGCGATACGTACCTGCGATAAAGAGACGATAAGAGAATAGCTAGAGAAGTCATAGCCAAAAAATTACCGATAGATACAGAAGCATACACAAACATCCAGATAGAAAGGTCATAAACAGTTCATGGACAACCTCACGCCACGCCAAGCTGAGATCCTCGATCTCATCAAACAACACATCAAAGATACCGGTTACCCGCCCACCCGTGCTGACATAGCCGCCGAACTCGGCTTCAAGTCACCGAATGCCGCCGAAGAACACCTTAAGGCCCTAGCTCGTAAAGGTGCCATCGAAATAATCCCGGGAACATCAAGAGGAATTCGCCTACCGGCCAATAGCGGTCTCCCCATTATTGGGCGCGTGGCTGCAGGTAGTCCAATCCTGGCAGAAGAACATATTGAGGATCGGGTCGAGATGCCGGTAGGTTTTTTCCATCCGCGAGCGGATTTCCTGCTCCGCGTTTATGGTGACAGCATGTGCGAAGTCGGTATCCTAGATGGTGATCTGCTCGCCGTGCATAAAACGCCAGAGGCGAGCAATGGTCAAATTATCGTCGCGCGCATCGAAGACGAAGTGACGGTCAAACGCTTTCAGCGAACCCGAAACCGGAGCAAGATCTTACTGTTGCCGGAAAACCGGGATTACCGCCCGATCGAGGTGGATCTTCGAAAACAGGATTTCCATATCGAAGGGCTGAGTGTCGGCGTCATCCGCCAGAATCTTTGAACGCAAAGCGCGGCCCTATCAGCGCTGATCGGGCCGCTGCCTGACCGGGTGCAGTATGTTTTTTTACGCTCTGCGGGACAGGGCGCATAACGGCAACGAGGCTCGTATCCCTGTTCAGCATGACGACTGGCAGGAATCAGTGGATGGTAGGCGCCGGGCCTGGAGATTCTTGTTCGAAGATGGGTTCTTCTGCAAGAAATTCTGTGGCTGCATCGATCATGGCTTCCGCCACTTTGACGATTTCGTCACCAAGCATGTCGCGTACCTCATCGGAGAAACGGATACACAGCAACGGCTCGCCCTCGTCTTGGGCTTCCCGTAACACGATATCGCCATTGCTTAGCTGTGTGATCTCCAAGACAGCGCTCATTTATCTCCCGCTCATTAGTTCACGATGATGTTTCAGAACTTTTCTCAGCCGACCGGCGCGAGCCGCGCTTGGCCTTTGATTTGGTTTTTGCCTTGGCCTTTCTTTTGGTCTGTGATCTGCTTTTTCGCTTGGTAGTTTTCTGCTCTTCAACCCAACGGCCATCGGAATAATATGCACGCCAACCGGACGCCTTGCCGTCGACTTCGGATTGTACATATTGTTCTTTTGTTTTGCGGCTATATCGAATGATCGCCGGAAGACCCGCCGGATCTTTTTGTGGGGCAGTCAGCAAATATTTGAACTTGGGATCCAGTTCGTTGGCATGTGGTAGGAGCTCGAAAACTTTTGGCGCACGGGTTTCGCGGTTCTTGGGGAACTGGCTCGCCGCAAGAAATATTCCCGAAGCGCCATCGCGCAACAGATAATAATCATCTACCTTCTGACATTGCAGCTCCGGCATCGGGACCGGATCGGCCTTGGGTGGTGCTGCTTCACCATTGCGCAGGAGCTTACGGGTATTCTTACAGTCGTCGCTCGTGCAGCCGAAATATTTCCCGAAGCGGCCCGATTTAAGCTGCATCTCGGCACCACACCTGTCGCACTCGATTACCGGGCCGTCATACCCTTTGATCCTGAAACTTCCCGGTTCGACCTCAAATCCCTTGCAGTCCGGATTGTTTCCGCATACGTGCAGCTTGCGACTCTCGTCGATCAGGTAGCTGATCATTGGTGTGCCGCATTGCGGGCATTTATGCATTGTCCGCAGTCGTTTCGATTCACCCTCATCGTCGTGTTCGACATCCACCGCTTCTTCACCAGCGATGAGATTCAGCGTGTTGGTGCACCGTTCTTTGGGGGCCAGTGCGTACCCCGAACAGCCAAGAAACACACCGGTACTTCCCGTTCGAATCTGCATATGGCGCCCGCACTTGTCACATTCGATATCTGTATCCGTTGGCAGGTTACCGCGCATGCCGTTCTTCTGCGACTGCGCATTCTTCAGCTTGGCGCTGAAATCATCGTAAAATTTGTTGAGCACACCGCGCCAGTCAGCCTCTCCTTCGGCTATCTGATCGAGCTCCTGCTCCAACTGTGCGGTGAAGCCGTAGTCCAGGAGGTTCTCGAACTGCTCGACCAACCGATCCGTCACGAGTTCGCCGATCTTCTCCGCATAGAACCGGCGGTTCGTCAGCGTCACATAACCTCGATCCTGGATGGTGGATATGATTGCCGCATAAGTGGAAGGTCGGCCGATGCCCCGCTTTTCCAGTTCACGCACCAGGCTCGCCTCACCAAAGCGGGGTGGCGGCTTGGTAAAATGCTGGAAGCCTTCCGCGTTTTTCAATTCCAGGCTTTCGCCAACCTGCAAATCCGGTAGCGGCGTGTCGTCGTCTTTGCGCGATGCCGGGACTAACACTTTCGTATAGCCATCAAACTTGAGAATGCGGCCACGTATCTTCAGCTCGAATTCACCCGCTTCTACTACAATGGTCGTGCTCAAGTACTGCGCATTGGTCATCTGGCACGCAACGAACTGGCGCCAGATAAGATCGTATAACCGAACCGCGTCGCCATCGACACCGGTCAAGAATTCAGCAACACTACCAACGTTGGAAGGTCGAATGGCTTCGTGCGCTTCCTGGGCGGCTTTTTTGCTGGCGTAAACGTTCGGCTGCGCGGGAAAGTAATCATTGCCGAATTTGTCTTTGATGTGGGCCCGGCATGCTTGCACCGCTTCTGCGCCTAGATTCGTTGAATCCGTGCGCATGTAGGTGATGTACCCCGCTTCATATAGCCGCTGAGCAAGCGTCATCGTCTTCTTGACGCTGAAACCAAGTCGTGTGCTGGCTCCCTGTTGAAGCGTTGAAGTAATGAATGGTGCGTTTGGTCTGGTCGTAGTAGGCCGGTCTTCGCGGCTTTTTACGGAAAAAGAACGCAGTTTTAAACGCTCCAGGGCTTGTGTAGCATCCGCCGCATTGTCCGGACGGTAGTTTTTTCCACCGTCCGTGGCTAGTTGCAAGCGAATCGCTTGAGCATCGCCGGCGCGTTGTAAATCTGCAAAACACTCCCAATACTCTTCCGGAACAAAAACGCGAATCTCCCGTTCGCGCTCGACAACCAACCGCACCGCAACGGACTGCACCCGGCCCGCGGATAAACCGCGAGCCACCTTCGCCCACAACAACGGGGAGAGCTCGAAGCCAACCACGCGATCCAGGAACCGTCTGGTCTGCTGAGCATTCACCTGATTCATATCCAGATCGGTTGGTGAATCGAAAGCCTCTTTGATAGCTTTGCGGGTGATCTCGTTGAACACTACCCGCCGATAACGAGTCGCATCACCGCCGATAGTTTCTCGCAAATGCCAGGCGATGGCCTCCCCTTCCCGGTCGAGGTCAGTAGCGAGATACACCGCGTCAGCATTCCTCGCGAGCTTTACCAGCTCCTCAACGACCTTTTCTTTCCCGGGTAATATCTCGTAAGCGGCCTCCCAGTTGGTATCCGGATTCACACCCATGCGTCGGATCAACTGTTGCCTGGCACGTTTGCGCTTATATTCTTCACGCTTCTCGGGCGAGAGCTTACGGGTCCTGGCAGCCTCCTTGGCACGGGCTTTCGGATCCGATCCTTTACCTCCAACAGGCAGATCCCGTATGTGACCGACGCTGGACTTGACGATATAGTCACGGCCCAGATATCGATTGATCGTGCGTGCCTTGGCGGGCGATTCAACTATGACGAGGGAGCGGGCCATGAACCTCTACAAATGATTTGGGCGCCGTTATACGGCCTTGTAGAAAGGGCTGTCAAGAATCTGGGCCTAAATAATCCGACTCAAGACCCTCATCCACTCCGTGTAGATCTTCACCCAGCCGTTGCAGGTTGGTGGCCATCGTGGTGACCAGCTCCACCCCTGAACCGGGACTTTCGCGCCAGTAACAGGTGAGTTGCCGCTCGCTGATTTCAATGCCGATCACATCCCCGGGGAACGTTTCGGTGTAGTTGGCGAGCGTCTTGAGCAGTTCCTCCAAGTGGTCTCGTCGCGGTTTGCGCTCCGGGTCAAAAACCCAACCGGGCAGTGCCGGTGTCCCGTGCGTCCCACGTAGAATGCGTACTTCCGGAAGAAAACGAAGTTTATCAGTCATATTCCACAGGTACGCCGCACACTCGATGACGGGCTTTCTGATCTTCCCCCCCGCGCTCACCCTCTCCCCGGGTTCGGGATTCAGTTTTGGCAGGCGTCTGAGCTCGACGACCAGACCTTGCGTGAGCGCTTTTTGCCGCAACGCACTGAGCCTTCTGTCCCGTTTGCTCGGTAACAGCCAGAACACCGGACCAAACGCAACAAGTAAAACAAATCCGATGATTATCCACGTCAAAACCGTGTTCTCCAGGCTTGAGGGGTGTTTGGATTCTGTGTATCGTCGCCGGAAATCACCTTGGGAGGCAACATGTCAGGCTATCGTCGTATCATGTTGGCATTGGATCTCACCCAGGAATCCGACCAGGTTGCACAGCGCGCCTTGTCGCTCGCCCGGCAGTTCGATGCCGAATTGCACATAGTTCATGTCATCGAGCCGTTGAGTCTGGCTTACGGAGGCGATATTCCTATGGATCTCTCTTCGGTCCAAGAGCAGATTCACGAGCAAGCCAAGTCCCACCTGGCCGAATTCGCCAACAAGTTGGGCGTTTCGGAAGACCGCCAATATCTGATTTTCGGTCGTCCGGAGAGCGAAATCCACCGCATTGCGGAATCCAAGGAAGCAGACATGATCGTAGTGGGTAGCCACGGTCGGCACGGTTTAGCGCTGCTGTTAGGGTCGACGGCCAACGGCGTACTCCATGGCGCCAAGTGTGATGTGCTGGCGGTACGCGTCGGCATCGAAGAAACCACCGAGGCAACTTAGCCAACACGCCAATTTATTATCTGATGGAACATTAGGTGCCTAACCTCACCGGCTTCGGGATTCTCCTGAAGGCCTTACTTTTTGTTGTTTTTGCAAACTCATCCACCTGGGCGCAGCCGGGTTTATACGAGCAACGGGCACTTTATCGCCGGGCAGTAGATGATCTCACCGCTGGGCGCAGCCGATCTTTCGCGAAGGCGGTGGTGCAACTCGAGGGGTATGCGCTGCGTCCGTATCTCGATTACTACGCGTTGCAGAGCCGTTTATCTATCGCCACTGAGCAGGAAGTGCAGACCTTTCGCGAGCAGCACCAAAACCTGCCGGTTACTGGTATTGTTCATCGGCGCTGGTTGAAAATACTGGGGCGCAAGCGCCAGTGGCGCACGTTCCTAGATAACTATGAGCCATCCACCGATGCAGAGCTGCAGTGTTATCGACTGCGCGCATTGTACGGTACGGGAGCGCGTAAAGCCGCGTTCGCTGAAGTAGAACCGTTATGGAAGGTCGCACGATCTCAACCCAAAGCGTGCGATCCTCTGTTCGACGTATGGATCAGTGCCGGTTACCTCGAAGAGCATGTCGCCTGGGAGCGGCTCCAGCTTGCCCTAGAATCCAATCAGCGTACGTTGGCTCGTTATCTGCAAAGATATTTCAGCGGCACTTACAAAGCCTGGGCGCAGTCGCTTTATAACGTTCACGTGAGACCAAGCGGAATCAGTCGCGTGAACCGCTACCGAACCGACAGCGAACTCTCACGAACGGTGATTGGTTACGGCCTCATTCGACTCGCGGCACAGAACGTTGAGAGCGCAGCAACGGCCTGGGCCAAGTTCAAGACGACACACTCCTTTAACGACACCCAAATCCAAACGATCACCGACGCCATACTCATAGGCCGTGCCAGAGATGGGCAGTTCCCCGCCGGGCAACCGAGCCATGCATCTGCTGAGCTGATACGCGACATGGCAGAAGCGGCTCTGGCTAACCTATCCTGGCGGCAGGTAGTTACCTGGATCGAGCGATTACCCGCGCAGGAGCAACAGACAAACCGCTGGCAATACTGGCAAGCCCGGGCGTTGACGGCAACTCATCTAGACGCTTCCGGGGCGCACCGGCGGTTTCGAGCGCTCGCTGAAAAACGTGATTATTATGGATTTCTTGCAGCGGAGCAGATCGGCAGCGAAATCCAGCTCAACGAGACAGTCTTGCGAGCGCACCCAGCTCAGATCGCTCAGCTGAATAAAATCCCTGAGGTTGCACGTTCGACGGAACTCTTCGCCGTTGGTGATCTGATAAACGCACGCCGTGAGTGGAATCAGTTGATCCCTAAACTCGACCCGATTCAGCAGATACAAGTGGCGCAATTGGTTCAGCAGATCGGTTGGATATCACAAAGTATCGCAATCGCCAACGACGCAAATCTGCGTGACGATCTGGCAATTCGCTTTCCGTTTTCCTACCAAAACGTCGTGGAACGCACCAGCCATGCGACAACCGTTCCCCAGTCGTTTTTGTTTGCGATCATACGTCAGGAGAGCGCGTTTGATCCTCGGGCCAGATCCACCGCCAATGCCCGCGGACTCATGCAGCTGATTCACAGTACAGCCAAAGAGGTGGCACGACGCGTGCGACTGGACAGTCCTTCGATGAGTGATCTTTATGTTCCAGAAATCAACATCGAGCTGGGTGGTCATCATCTGGCCCACCTGTTATCCCGCTACGACGGGCAACGGCCGCTGGTTGCCGCGGCTTACAACGCCGGCAGGAGCCGCGTTAATCGGTGGGTCAGGAATCGGTCGGGCATGCCCATGGATGCCTGGATCGAAACCATTCCACTGCGCGAAACCCGCAACTACGTAAAAAACGTACTGGCTTTCGCCAAGGTCTACGGGCAGCTTATGGGCAACCCTATGCCCATGTTGCAGGCACACGAAGTCATCTTGCAGTGATCGATATCGGAGCGAATCTTCTGCACTCGCAGTTCGACGGCGATCGCGATGAAGTGATCGAACGGGCACATACAGCAGGTGTCAGGCGCATTCTGCTCACCGCGACCGATTTATCAACGAGCGTCGCTGCCATCGAATTCTGCAGCAACCGTAATGACATTCGTTGCACAACAGGCGTTCACCCTCATGCAGCAAAAGATGTCGAGGCCGGTTGGACTTCCACATTGAGCAAACTAGCCACATCACCCTTGGTAAAAGCCGTTGGCGAGATGGGGTTGGACTACAACCGCAACTTCTCCTCACCCGAGCAGCAGCGAGCGGTGTTCCATAGCCAGCTCGACATCGCCGAACAGGTCGGCAAACCGGTTTTTGTGCACGACCGGGAAGCCGCGGATGATGTACTGGACGCACTCACCAGCCACAACGGCCTGGTCGGTGTCGTGGTGCATTGTTTTACCGGCGGCAAAAAAGAACTCGATGACTATCTTTCAGCCGGTTTCCATATCGGCATCACCGGCTGGGTGTGCGACCAACGAAGGGGACAACCACTCCGGGATATCGTCACTCGCGTGCCGCTCTCCCGTTTACTGATTGAGACCGACGCGCCTTATCTGTTACCGCACAATGCACCGGCCAATGAAGTCGCAACGAGAAATAAACGACGTAATGAACCGGCGCTGCTGAAATATGTGGTTGCGCAACTCGCACAGTTGTACGGTACAGATGAATTAGCAATCGTAACTGCTACTTCGCGAAACGCAACAGAACTATTCGACTGGGAATAACCGCCGCCTTCCTTGACCAGGCTTTTGTTATTAACCTGCAACGGCCTCCCTGACCGTTTTGGCATCAAACGGCCAATCCAACTCAGTATTGCCCGTGCTTAAAACCGGCAATCGCTCGCCATAGAGCTCAGTGAGTGCTTGATCCTCTCCAACATCGATCACTTCTAATGAGGAGCCCTGAAGTTCTGGCATACTAAAGAGCAGTTCGAGGGCTTGCTCACACATCGTGCAGTGGTCGGTAGAGTACAGCACGAGGTTTAATGTATTCATCGTAGTCTTAATAGTAGCTCCGGAATCGATTTGACAGGATAGTAGATGAGTTTCGCACTCCGCTTCGCCGACCAACAGACCGCTACGCGTTATCCGCTCGGCGTGTCAGGCGAGCTTAACTGGCAGCGGAACAACACTAAGTTCCATGCCGAGATATTGTTACCCGAACTCACCCCCGGGACGATTCTCGTTCCCAGCCTGTCTGTTTGCAGCGATGCCAGCTACCGCTTTCGTTTCAGCCTCAACTTCGCGGATCAGACCTTCGCGCTGAACGAGGTGCCGTCCAAGGCGAATGAGCCATCGATCAAGAATGTGCCGTCGAGTGAGGAAATGTCTTCGAGCGAACAAAACGAGACCGAAGACAAAAACTCCATCTCAACACACATAGACTGTTTTCACGTGCAACAACTAATCCCCACTTCGACGCTCACTATTGAAGCAAACGGCATAACTGGCGCAGAGCAATATCTGCTATGTATTACCGAGCGTTCAATCACCAATGAAGAAGTTGCACTTCCCAACCGTGCTATCTGCGGTCCGGTTCCTCCGAGCTTGAGTCAGATGCGTGCCAGCGACAAGATCAAACACAGTATCTGCTCACCCACATGCCTGGCGATGTTGTTGCAGCACTTTGAGAAGCCAATTCACTGGCTCGATTTTGTTGCCGCTTGTCGCGACGGGGCAACCGGCATGTACGGAGTCTGGCCATTGGGTATTCATGCAGCAAGTCGACAAGGCTGTATTGGTGCGGTGGAAGTATTCGATGACTGGGAAGCCGCAGCCCAGTTGCTCGATGCTGGGTTGCCATTTGTTGCAAGCATACGTTATCCAAAAGGTTCATTGCCGGGTGCACCCATTGCGGCGAGCTCCGGTCACCTGGTGGTTGTCCATGGCATGGATGAGGAGAACATCCATGTGCTGGATCCGGCCGCTCCTACAGTAGACGAGGTCGCGCGGACTTATCCCGCATCGGCGTTCAGCAGTGCCTGGCTGCAACACCGCGGTGCGGCGTATATTCTTCTGCCATGAGATACCTGACGAGCTTCCTTTTGTTGGCCGTGGCTTTTGCGCTCACCACCGCTGGGTTAATGTTGTGGCACGCTCAGGATTTCGGTTTCCAAGGCATATGGTTCTTTGACAACGACTATAAACCACACCCGCTACACCTGCTGGTTTTAGGCATTGCCATGATTCCACCTGCGCTCTGGGAGATCTTCATACTGGAGTACAAACACGACAATGAACGGTGATCCTTAACGCATGACAGAGGCCAACCGCGTCTACCTGCGAAATGTCAGCAAGCAGGATCGCCGTGAGTTTCTTTCGTTGATGCAGAAAAGCCAGCGTCTTCACGATCCCTGGATTACGCCGCCACTGGCTCCCGCCACCTTCGATCGTTATCTTGCCCGAACGCAGCGTGACGATCACGAAGGTTTGCTGGTCTGTCTGAACGAAACACATGCCATCATCGGCGTCGTCAACCTCAACAACATCATACGCGGATCGTTCTTGAGCGCTTCGCTCGGCTATTACGCTGGCGCGCCATATGCAGGTATGGGCTACATGCGCGAAGGTCTGGAAATTGCTATACAAAACGCATTCAGGGAGATTGGGTTACATCGTCTCGAGGCGAACATTCAACCTGAAAACATTTTATCTATTCGGCTCGTCAAACGATGCGGCTTTTATAAAGAGGGCATGTCTAAGAACTTTCTCTACATCGCTGGCGCGTGGCGTGACCATGAACGCTGGGTAATCATTCATGAACGCAACGGCATGTCAGGTTAAGCACCTCATGACGAAAACCCTCCCCTGTGGGTCCTGGCCATCGCCGATCACGGCAGAGGCAATCGCGACCGCGGCGACCTCCTACGCCGAACTGCGGGCTTTCAACGGATGTTTGTATTGGCTCGAAAACCGTCCAAGCGAGAATGGTCGCAGCACGCTGCTGATGCGCGATGGCGACGGCAGTATCCGCGAACTCACCCCCGGCGACTATTTCGTACGCAGCCGTGTTCACGAATATGGCGGGGCCGCTTATCTGCCGACTGATCGCGGAGTTTTTTTCGTGAATTTTGCCGACCAGAACATCTACCTTGTCGATGGAGGTGCTATCGCGCAAATCACGAGTACGGACAATAACACCCGCTTCTGCGATTTCTGCTGGGACGATGCTCACCAACGACTAATATCCGTCAGCGAACAACATCTGCCGGATCAGGAAGCCAGCAATCTGCTGGTAAGTGTGGATCCAGAAAAGGGCGTGGTCTCGACCTTACACAGTGGACGAGATTTTTATGCTTCTCCGCGGCTTTCCACCGATGGCGCGCGGCTGGCATTTCTCACCTGGGACCACCCCAACATGCCCTGGGATGGCACTGAGTTGGTGGTTGCTACGTTATCGGCTAGTGGCGCACTGAACGATGCAACGGTCGTCGCCGGGGGAATTGCCGAGTCGATCTTGCAGCCACAGTGGTTGGCACAGGGCGCTCTTTTGTTTCTCAGCGACCTCAACGGCTTCTGGAATCTATACCGTTACGACTCGAGCGGTGTGTATATCATTCTTGAAGACGGTGCAGAATATGGCGCGCCCGCGTGGGTGTTTGGTCAATCCCACTACGCTGTCCTCGACGAACGGCACCTGGTAACAGTGCGCTTTTCCGCGGACGGTTCCGAGCTCGTCGTCGTGGACACTGCCAGTGGCTTTGCATCTCCGCTCGACAATGCCTGGGCCAGTTACGATTCTCTAGCCGCGAGCACAGGCAAGGTGCATTTCATTGGTGGATCGACACTTGCACCGGAATCGATCGTGAGCTTCACCCTGGAAGATCGTAAGACACAGACGGTACAACAGGCCGGTGGTCTGGATCTGGATCCTTCCTGGTACGCAATTGCCGAAGCAATCGAGTATCCCACGCGAGATGGTGCCACGGCTCATGGGTATTTTTATGCACCTAACAGCCCCGCAACCACAGCACCCGATGACGAACGACCACCACTCATTGTCATGACCCATGGCGGACCAACCTCCAGAGCGCGGGCGACCCTGGCTCTCAAAATCCAATACTTTACCAGCCGCGGCTGGGCGGTACTGGATGTGAACTACCGTGGCAGCTCAGGTTTCGGCCGGGACTATCGCGACGCGCTTAATGGCCATTGGGGAATTCGAGATGTGAACGATTGCGAGGACGGGGTTCGCCATCTCGTCGGGCAGGGCCGCATTGACTCCGAGCGGGTCGCCATACGAGGCGGTAGTGCGGGTGGTTATACAACGCTTGCCGCGCTCACGCTAAGCGCCAGCAGCCACACGTTTCGTGCCGGCGCGAGTTATTACGGTATCGGCGATCTGCGCGCACTGGCACGTGATACCCACAAATTCGAGTCACGTTACCTCGACCGGCTGCTCGGCAGCGATGCAGCCCTCGATGAGCGTTCGCCCATCCACCATGTCGACCGCTTGCAATGTCCTGTGATTTTTCTACAGGGGGGACAGGACAAGGTTGTGCCGCCAAACCAGGCAGAGGCCATGGTGCTTGCTCTGCGCGAAAAAGGCATTCCAGTAGCTTATCTGAATTTTCCAGAGGAAGGCCACGGTTTCCGCAGCGGTACCAATATCCAGCGCGCTATGGAAGCTGAGTACGCTTTCTTCTGCAGGATCTTCGGTATAAAACCGGCTGATGAGCTGCCGGATCTGGAGATATTCAATCTGTGAGTGACCTATGAGTATCGAGACAGTCAACCCGCCTTTAGCACGTCGAAACTTATCGGTTGCCGTGCTCATGGGAGGCGACTCCCCGGAAGCCGAGGTTTCGAGAGCGACCGCAAAAGAAGTGGCGGCCGGGCTCGAAGCCAAAGGTCACCAGGTAACACGTGTGGAACTCGACTCAAATCTCGCTAACAGACTCTTGGCGTCGGCTCCCGACGTCGTTTTCCCGGCGCTGCACGGCCCGCCTGGCGAAGACGGCACCGTACAAGGATTTCTCGAAATGTTGAATCTGCCTTACGTCGGTAGCGATGTACACGGCAGCGCACTGGCAATGGACAAAGGTCTCGCCAAAGCCACGTTCCGCCTGGCCGATTTACCCGTCGCCGATGACCTCATCATCGAACCCGGCACCGAGCCTGCCGTGGCGCAAGCCTCCGTCATGAGCGCACTCGGAGCACGCGTTGTCATCAAACCACTGCGCCTGGGTTCGGCTATCGGCATCACGTTGGTAGAGAACAGTGGTGAGTTACAAAATGCGATCAGCGTCGCGCTCGCCTTCGGTCACGGCGTGTTGGTCGAGCGCTACGTACTGGGCAAGGAGATCACCGTTGGTGTACTCGACCTTCATGGTCTCGACGCCGAAACACTACCGGTAATCGAAATACGCACAGCAACTGGTGAGTGGTACGACTACACCAATCGCTACACGCCCGGAAAAAGCGAACATGTGATTCCCGCTCCGCTTGAAGACGCTCTCAACACCCGTCTCCAGGAAATCGCGCTTGTCGCCCACCAGTGTCTTGGTATGCGTGATCTGTCGCGCGCAGATTTTATCGTCACGGACGAGGATCAGATCGTGCTGCTGGAAGTCAACAGCCTGCCCGGCATGACCCCGACGAGTTTGTACCCGGATGGCGCGGCCGCCATGGGCATGGATTTTCCTACTCTGGTAGATGCGCTGGTGAACAGTGCCTACGAACGTGAGAATTGAAGAGTTGGCGCAGCCTGTGAAGCGACATCTTCAATCCACATCCCCAACGAATCACTAGTGGTGGTGGTGATGATGATGAGTTTCATCATCGTCATCGGTTTCGCTGGCCGAATCATTCTGGATCTGTGCATCTGACTCTGCTGCCATCTTGTGGTTCTGTACGTTGTTCACAAGGGCGGTCAGGGGATCTTCAAGCATCGGAGGTAACAGTGTTTTTACCAGTCGGACGGCGCTTTCTTTGTTCAGGACTTCACTGGCAAGGTCGATGAGCTTGTGTTGTTCGCGGGCAAAGTGTTTCAGCACCTTCATTATCCCGTTATCGCGATCGGCCAGATGCGCTAAATTCCTTCGTCCGCCTTGGTAGGCTCTTGTTACCTCAACGCTCTTGGACATATTCATCCGCAATGAAAACTCGGCCAGTTCTTCCGTATCGAAATCCATGGACATGAGCTGTTTCATCGCTTTGTCCAGCGAACCATCGAAAAACTTGTCTGCTGCTTCGATTACGGCGCTCAAAACTTTGTTGATCGCTTCCTTCTCCGCGTTGGAAAGCTCGCCCCGGACCTCGACGTTCACCACACGCTTGGTACTTTCGTAATAACTATTTACCCGGTAGCGCTCGCCATCATGGGTTCTACCACGAAATCTTGTGGCTTCGACAATGTCGAGTTGGCTGAAATCCAGCGTAATCACATCGCCGTCTTGCGTTTTCAATTCGAGCTTCAGCGACGTCTCCAGTTGTGTGGACAATTGCCTCAGACGATAACGCTTGAAGTCTTCCGCGCTGACTTCAGCGATGGGGAAGCGAGGACCGTGCGGC